>Ga0307515_10024332_pt1 | contig 10559 bp, 9 predicted proteins | sample 17_EM_MG_FD_194513 | JGI IMG/M metagenome (GOLD analysis project Ga0307515, IMG submission 194513) | Populus trichocarpa ectomycorrhiza microbial communities from riparian zone in the Pacific Northwest, United States - 17_EM | ecosystem: Host-associated > Plants > Roots > Unclassified | place...
GCAGGTCAGCTGGCTGGGTTATCCTGGAACCCTGTCCGCGCCCTATGTCGACTATGTCATCGCCGATCCAGTCGTCCTGCCGAGCGGCGCCGACCACGACTATGCGGAGGCCGTGGTGCGGCTGCCGCTGTACCAGCCCAATGACGGCCTGGGCGTGGTTCCGCCGACCCCGACGCGCGAGGCGGCGGGCCTGCCCCGCGACGCCTTCGTGTTCTGCTGCCTGAACAATCCGGGAAAGATCACGCCCGAGACCTTCGCGGTGTGGATCAGCGTGCTGCGCGCCACGCCGACCAGCGTGCTCTGGCTCTACGAGGGCGCGCCCGGCGTCGCGGCCAATCTGCGGGCTCGGGCGACCAAGGCCGGGATCGACGCTCCCCGGCTGATGTTCGCCGCGCCCGCGCCGCACGCCGAGCATCTGGCCCGCAACGTGTTGGCGGATCTTGTGTTGGATAGCTGGCCCTACGGCGCCCACACCACCGCCAGCGACGCCCTGCGGATGGGGGTTCCGCTTCTGACCTTGCCCGGCAAGAGCCTCGCCAGCCGCGTAGGCGCGAGCCTGCTGACGGCGCTGGACCTGCCGGAGCTGATCGCGGCCGACACGGACGCCTATGTCGCGACGGCGGTCCGTCTGGCCCGGTCCCGCTCGGAAATCGCCGCGCTGAAGCGCCGGCTGGCCTCGGCCGTCGAGGCCTCGGCGGTCTTCGATCCCGCCCGGTTCGTCACGGGCCTGGAAACGGCTTTCCAGACCTTGAGCGACCGCCATCGCGTCGGCGCGGCGCCGCGCGATCTCGACCTGACCTGAAAACGCGACTTGTCGCGACCCACGGTTGATTTTCCTTTCCGACGAAGTTTATGAAAGGATCAGTGACCTCCGGGGGCGGCGGATGATGCGTTTTCAAGGCGAGCCTCGGGCGCCATGGGCCGAGAGCGACGAGATTGAGGCCTATCTCGACACCGTCGGGGCCGATGACGCCGAGCGCCGCTTCGTCACGGATCTGAGCCGGGACGGCGTCGCCATCATCGACCTGGGTCCTGAGGGCGTTGCGCTCTGCGACCGGGCCGTCACCGAGACCGAAAAGTTTTTCGCGCGCGGGGCCCGTCGCGCCCAGGACGCCTGGCGGCGTTCACCGGCGGTGCGAGCCCTGTCGACCTTGCCGATCATCGAATCCCGGCTTCGCCTGGCCTATGGCCGCCGGCCTTTCGCGTTCCAGACCCTGAACTTCCTGGTCGGCAGCGAGCAGCGCGCCCACAGCGACGCCGTGCATTTCCACAGCGAGCCGCAGCGGTTCATGTGCGGCGTGTGGTTCGCGCTCGAGGATGTCGAGCCCGACGCGGGGCCTCTGTTCTATCATCCGGGCAGCCACCGCCGGCCCGTGCTGGACATGCGCGAGGCCGGGGTCACCGATCGCGCGCCCACCGTCGAGGACTACGAAACCTTCTACGAACCGGCCTTCGCCAGGCAGCTGGACAGCGAGCCGCGTGTGGCCCTGCTCAAGAAGGGTCAGGCCCTGGTCTGGGCGGCCAATCTGGCGCACGGCGGCATGGCCATCGGTCGTGAAGGCGCGACCCGCCGGTCCCTGGTGGCCCACTATTTCTTCGAGAACTGCCTCTACTACACGCCGAGATTCTCCGATCTCGACCGCGCGAAATTCCATCTGCGTCTGCCGGCCAATCTGCGGACCGGAGGCTGGGTCTGGCCCAAGCTCGACGGCAAGCTGGCGCCGGTCGGCCCACGGGCGATCGCCGGTTTCCTCGGCCGCACGATGCTGAGGACGGTCCGCGCCGACTAGACCCGCCTTGGGCCCAGGGGTTCCACGGCGCGGTTGGGCCTGCTAGCTAGCGGTCAAGGATTTCAGGAGAGCCGACCCATGGCCGACGATTACGCATTCCCCAAGGGCGAGCTGATGCGGGGCAAGAAGGGCCTTGTCATGGGCGTGGCCAACCACAACTCCATCGCCTGGGGCATCGCTTCGCAGCTGGCCGCCCAAGGCGCCGAGATGATCTTTACCTATCAAGGCGAAGCCCTTGAGCGCCGCGTGCGGCCCCTGGCCGAGAGCATCGGCGTCACCACCCTGGTGCCGGCCGACGTCACCGACGACGCCTCGATGGACGCGGCCTTCGCCGCCATCGAGGAGAAGTTCGGCACGATCGATTTCGTCGTCCACTCGGTGGCCTTCGCCAACAAGGACGAGCTGAAGGGCTCGTTCGTCGACAACACCACCCGCGAGGGTTTCCTGCTGGCCATGAACATCTCGGCCTTCAGCTTCGTCGATGTGGCCAAGCGCGCCGCCAAGATCATGCCCAACGGCGGGTCGCTGATCACCATGACCTATCTGGGGTCGGAGCGGACCATCCCGAACTACAACACCATGGGCGTGGCCAAGGCGGCGCTGGAAGCGGCGACCCGTTACATCGCCCGCGACCTGGGTCCCAAGGGCATCCGCTGCAACGCCATCTCGGCCGGCGCCATGCGCACCCTGGCCCTGGCGGGCATCTCGGGCGGCCGGGGCATGATCGCCCAGGGCCGCGCGTTCAGCGCCATGAAGGAAGACACCTCGATGGAAGGCGTCGCGGGCGCGGCCCTGTGGCTGGTTTCGGACCTGGGTCGCTCGACCACGGGCGAAGTCGTCCACGTCGACGCCGGCTTCCACATGATGGGCATGCCGGACGAGGTCGAAGCCTAGAGCCTAGGGGCCTATGCGTTACGGCGCATAGGCCCGCAGGAACCGTTCGGCGGCCTCGCGCGCGTGGCTGTCGAACTCTTCCAGGGTCTTGTCGGACGGCAGGCGCAGCAGCGCGCGCAGCTGGCTGTGGCCCATGATCATGCCGGAAAAGAACTCGGCGGCCTGGTCGAAGTTCTCGACCTTCAGCCGACCCAGGCGAGTTTCCATTTCCAGGAACGCGGCCAGCTGCCGACGCGCATGGCGTGGTCCGGCCTCGAATACCTCGTGGGCGACGTCGGGCATTTCGCCGGCGCCCTGGATGATCACCCGCATGATCGAGTAGCTCTTGGTGGTGATCACCGTTTCCAGCATCGAGCGGGCATAGGCCGCCAGGGCCTCGCGCGGATGGTCGACGGCGCTGGGTTCGCGCAGCGGCGCGGTGATCTGCGCCACGCGTCGCGCCATCAGAGCCCTGACCAGCTCGGCCTTGGAGCCATAGTGGTTGTAGACGGTCTGCTTGGAGACCCCCGCGCGGCGGGCGATCGCCTCCATCGGGGCCGAGAGACCGCGCTCGCCGATCACCTCGACGGCGGCGTCGAGAATGGCCTCGGTCTTGGCGACGTCGATCTGTCCGGGAATCCTGGGCATCAGTGCGCGTCCGAAGGCGGCGGCGGGGCGTTCTTGGCGGGCTTGGCCAGCAGCGAGACGCCGGCGGCGACGAAGCAGCCGATGGCCAGCAGGGTGAAGCTGTCGCCGAACGCCATCACGGTCGCCTGCTGCTGCAGGAAGCCGGAGAAGGCCTTGCGGGCCGCGCCGTCGGGATCGCTTACGCCCAGCTGGGCCATGCGGGCTGCCAGGCCGGTCATCATGCCCTGAGCCTCGGCGCTGCTGGACGTCACGCTCGACGACAGCGAGTTGTAATAGAGCGCCGACTGCTGGGTGATGCTGGTGGCAAGCATGGCCAGGCCCATGGCTCCGCCGGTGTTGCGCGAGAGATTCACCAGACCGGAGGCGTTCTTGACCATGTGCTGAGGCAGGGTGCTCATCGTGATCTGCTGCGTGGCGATCATCGCGATCATGACGCCGACCCCGCGGCAAGCCTGAACGCCAGCGAATTCCCAGAAACCCCAATCCTTGGTCACGCCGTGGGCCATGTACATGCCCCAGCCGGCCAGAAGGAAGCCGATGCACATCGGCACGCGCGGGTCGGTCTGGCGAACCAGCCGGCCGGCGATCGGACCGGTGATGAACATCGACAGGCCCGAGACCACCATGGTTGTGCCGACCTCGGACGCCGAATAGTGGCGCACCCGGCCCAGGAACTGCGGCAGCAGGAAGGTGCCGCCGAACAGGCTGGCCCCAGACACGGCCGTCATGGCCACGCCGATCGAGAAGTTGCGGTTGGCGAAGGCCCTCAGCTCGACGATCGGGTTCTTGTAGGTGAGGGAGCGCCAGACGAAGACCACGCCGGTGACGGCGGCCAGCACGGCCAGGCCCAGGATCAGGTCATCCTGGAACCAGCTGTTCTTGGCGCCTTCCTCCAGCACGAACTGCAGACTCATCAGGAAGGTGGCCATCACCGCGAGGCCAAACCAGTCGAAGCCCTTGGAGAGGCTGGGGTCGCCCTTGTCGAATTGGCCCCAGCGCGCGACGCCGAACAGCACGACCAGGCCGGTGGGCACGTTGATGAAGAACAGCCAGCGCCAGCTGAGCCACTCGGTCAGGTGGCCGCCCAGGGTGGGGCCCACCGTGGGCGCCAGGGTGACGATCAGGCCCATGATAACGCTGGCGGTGATCCGCTTCTCGGGCGGGAAGGCGGTGAAGGCCACGGCGAACACCGTCGGGATCATGGCCCCGCCGATAAAGCCCTGCAGGGCCCGCGTCAGGATCATCATGTCGATCGACGAGCTCAGGCCCGTCAGCACGCTCATGATGATGAAGCCGGTGCAGGAGGCCAGATAGACCTTCTGGGTGCCCCATAGCCGCGACAAATAGCCCGACAGCGGGATCATCACGACCTCGGGGATCAGGTAGGCGGTCTGGATCCAACTGACCTGGTCGGCGCTGGCGCCGACCCCGGCCTGGATCTGCGGCAACGAGGCCGCGACGATCTGGATGTCGAGAATGGCCATGAACTGGCCGATGACCATGGCCCCGAAGCCCAGCATCAGCCGGGTCCAGTCGATCTGCGGCGTGGCCGGCGGTGAAGCCGCGCCGGAAACGGGCCCAGATGCGGGAATGGCGGCGTCGGTCATGGCGAGACGCGCTTAGCGCGCGACCCCTTGGCCGGCGACCTGCGGCGAGATCTGGCCAGCTTCGGCGAAGGACGGTCCCGAGCGGTCACGCACATCGACCTTGATCTCGACCGACAGGCCGGGGCGCAGGGCCGCGCCGTACTTGGAGCGATCGACGGCGATCTTCACCGGCAGGCGCTGGGTGATCTTGGTGAAATTGCCCACCGCGTTCTCGACGGGGATCAGGGCGAACTCCTGGCCGGTGGCCGGAGCAAAGCTGTCGACCTTGCCGTGGATGACCTGCTTGCCGAAGGCGTCGGCCTTGATCTCGACCGGCTGGCCGACGCGCAGGCGCGAGACCTGGGTCTCCTTGAAATTGGCGACGACATAGCTCTGACCCAGCGGCACCACCTGCATCAGCGTGGTTCCGGGCTGGACCAGTTGGCCCGGACGCACCGAACGGGCGCCGACCACGCCGGCGACCGGCGCGCGGATGATGGTGCGGTCCAGGTCGAGCTTGGCCTGCTCGACGGCGGCGTGGGCGGCGGCGGCCTGGGCGATGGTCTGGGCCTTGGCCGAACCCAGCGACTGGGCCGAGCGACGTTCAGCCTCGAGCGCGGCCTGGGCGCTGGTCACGGCGGCGGCCGACTGGGTGGCGCCGGCGCGCGTGGTCTGGACCTTCTGCTGCGAGACCCAGCCCTGATGGGCCAGGCTGTCATAGCGGTCGAGGTCGGCCTTGGCGCGGCTGGCGTCCGCCTGGGCGCTGGAAACACCCGCCGCCTTCTGGGCGATCAGGGCCTGTTCCAGCGAAGCCTTGTCGTCGACGGCGCTGATGGCGGCGTCCAGGGCCTGGGCGTTGGCGACGGCCTGGTCGAGCTTGGCTTGGAACGTCGAAGGATCGATGCGGGCGACCACCTGGCCGGGTTCGACCCGCTGGTTGTCGGCCACGAGGACCTCGAGGATCGCACCGGAAATCTGCGGGCTGACCTGGACGGTGTCGGCCTGGACGAAGGCGTTATCGGTGGTCTCGAACCGCTCCTTGTCGATGAACCACAGGGTTCCGCCGACCGCGATGGCCAGGACGGCGACGCCGCCGACGATCATCGGAACGAGCTTCTTCTTCTCTGGCGCAGCCATGACCCAACCCTACAAAACCAACAGCTCCGTTGCGCCCGATAGAAGGGTCCGGCGCGCTCGGCAAGTGTTAAATGGACGCACCCGTCCAAAAATCAACGGTCGTAGGGAAAGAGTTTTTCAGAGATGGGTTAATCGCCCGGCGATCAGGCCGCACGGCTCGTCAAACGGGCGCCGGTTTCGGCCAGACGGAAGCGCGCGACCAGCCGCGACAGCTCCGCCGCCTCGTTGGACAAGGCATGGCTGGCGGCCGTCGACTGCTCGACCATGGCGGCGTTCTGCTGGGTGGCCTGGTCCATCTGGTTCACCGCCGTATTGATCTGGGCCAGGCCCGTGGCCTGCTCCTCGGCGGAGGCGGCGATCTCGGCGACCGTTCGGTTGATCTCGACCACGCCGGCGGTGATCCGGCGCAACGCCTCGCCGGTCTCGCCGACCAGGCCGACGCCTTCATCCACCTGCTGGGTCGAGGCGCTGATCAGCACCTTGATCTCCTTGGCGGCCTCGGCCGAGCGTTGGGCCAGGGCCCGCACTTCCTGGGCGACCACGGCGAAGCCGCGCCCCGCCTCCCCTGCCCGCGCGGCTTCAACGCCGGCATTGAGGGCCAGAAGATTGGTCTGGAAGGCGATCTCGTCGATCACCCCGATGATGTTGCTGATCTCGCGCGAGCTGGTCTCGATCTGGCCCATGGCGGCCACGGCGCGGTCGACGATCCGACCGCCGGCCTCGGCGTCCTGACGGGCGGCGGCGACCGAGCGGCGAGCCTGACCCGCGCCGTCGGCCGTGCGGCGCACGGTGGCGACGATCTCGTCAAGCGCGGCGGCGGTTTCTTCCAAGCTGGCGGCCTGTTGCTCGGTGCGGCGCGACAGGTCGTCGGCGGCGTGACTGATCTCGCCAGACCCGGCCCCGATGCCGCCCACCGCGCCATTGATGACGCCCATGGTCTCGGCCAATCGGTCCATGGCCGCGTTGAAGTCGCTCTGCAGCTTGCGATAGCTCTCGGGGAAGGTCTCGTTCAGCCGGAAGGTCAGATCGCCCTTGGCTAGGCTTTCCAGGCCTTCGCCTACCCGGGCGACGATGGCGGACTGCTCGTGGGCCGAGGCCGAACGGCCGGCCTCGTTGGACTGGCGCTCCTGCTCGGCCTGTCGGCGTTGGCTCTCGGCCTCGCCAGCCAGACGAAGTTTCTCGATCGCGGCCTCCTTGAAGGTCAGGACGGCGGCGGCCATGCCGCCGATCTCGTCCTTGCGGCCCGTCGCCGGCACCGCGACCTCGTTGTCGCCGTCAGCCAGGCTGCGCATGGCCGCGGTCATGGCGGTGACGGGCGCGGCTATGGCGTTGGACAGCAGCCAGCCCATCAGGACGGCGATACCGACCGCGGCCGCGCCGCCCACCATCAAGGTCGTGCTCGCCGCCGCGAAGGCCTTGCGTTGCTGGGCGTTGCGGTCGGCGAGTTGGCGGTCTTCCTCCTCGGCGATGGTCTTGAGCACCTTGCGGATCTCGGTCAGACGACCGCTGGTGCCGATCTCGGCGCGCGCCGCTTCGACCGTCGCGGGATTGGCCGCCTCGGCCATCTGCTTTTCGGTTTCCCGCCGGAACTTGTCGACGGCGGCGGCGAGACTGTCGGCCCGGGCCTTCTCGTCGGCGTCCTCGATGCCCGCCAGCAGCCGCTTGAAGTTGACGTCATATTCCGCGCCGTACTTGCGATACTTCTCGGTGAACGAGGGGTCCAGGCTGGCCACATAGCCGCGCGTGGCGTTCTGCTGCTCGACCAACGTCGCGGTCGTGTCGGCGATCGCGTCGATATAGGCGTGGCTGTGCTCGTTCAGCCGAGTGATCTTCTGGATCGAGGACAGGCCGCCGCCGATCATCGCGCCGGCCGTCGCCACGGCGGCGACGAGAATGGCGAAAGCCAACAGCAGTTTATGCGCAACCTTGAGATTAGACATTAGAACGGTTCCCGGCCTCGAATTGGGGAAAGTTCTGCGACCTCAAGGTTAATATGGCGCTAGCTATCTAATACAGATCAATGTTCGCTAGTTTCAAGGCGTCCGAAATCGCTTTCTTCAGCCCTTTTGGGTGACATCTGAAGCTGTTCGCGACGTTTTGTCGCGACTATCTATACCTGCGGGATTGTTCCTGCGCTTAGATCCGTACTCGGACTATTGTTCTTTACTTCGTCCGCGACCCCAAACGGATATCGTTGGTCGCTGACCGCCGCTCACAGTCAAGCTGTGACACCCGGTCGCAATTTCGTCTTGTGCTAGAATCAATAGAGATTAAAGCCGTCCCCCATCGCAACCAAGTCGAGGGGAGCGCGTATCTCCCTTGCGGCTTGAGTTCGCCGCTCGTCTACGCCCGCGCCAAAGGATGCGCCGATGAACGTCCAACCTCCGATCGGTCAATCGCCCCTGGGCATGTTCCGACCCGTGCTGTGGCTCGCCGCGGCGGCCTTCGCCGCCGGCTTCGGCGGCTACCTGTTCCTCGGCCTGCGCGCCATCAACGGCTGACGCGCGACGTCGATCAGACGCCGGTCGACCCGAAGCCGCCGACGCCCCGATCGGTGGCGTCCAAGTCGTCGACCTCGACCAGCACCCATTGCGGCGCGGCGGCGATGATCCCCTGGGCGATGCGGTCGCCCCGGCGGATGGTGAAGTCTTCCTCGCCCAGATTGATCAGCAGCACGCAGACCTGGCCGCGATAGTCGCTGTCGATGGTGCCGGGCGCATTGGTCACCGTGACGCCGTTCTTGAACGCAAGACCGGAACGCGGCCGCACCTGCATTTCATAACCATCTGGAATCGCGACTGAAAATCCGGTCGGCGCCATGCAGCGCGCGCCGGGCTTCAGGACGATCGGAGCATCTTCCGGCACGTGGGCTCGCAGGTCGAAACCGGCCGCGCCCGAGGTCGCGTAGGTCGGAACGGGCAGGTCGGCATTGCCGTCCCAACGCTTGAAACGGATCGTCTGAGCGGACATGAGGCGGTTCCTGTGGTCGAGCCGCCCGGCTGTAGCTGATTTGCCGGGCGTTGGGCCAGCCCTAGGTCAGAGCGGCTGCGATCCGGGCGGCGATGGCGCGGGCCACCTCGTCTTTCGGCGCGCGATCCCAGCGCTCCGTCCCCTCGCGGGTGACCAGCAACACGGCGTTCTCGTCGCCGCCCATGACGCCCGGTTCGGTGACGTCATTGGCGATGATCCAGTCGCATCCCTTGCGGGACAGCTTGGCCCGGGCGTGCATCTCGACATCATTGGTCTCTGCCGCGAAGCCGATCACCAGGCGCGGGCGCTGGGGACCGGTGGCCGAGACCGTAGCGAGGATGTCGGGGTTCTCGACGAAGGTCAGGGCCGGCGGGCCGCCCTTTTCCTTCTTCAGCTTGGTCCCGAAAGCTTCGTCGACACGCCAGTCAGCCACGGCGGCGACGAACACTCCGACATCGGCCGGCAAGGCCGCCTGGCTGGCGGCCAGCATCTGGCGAGCGGTCTCGACATCAACACGGGTCACGCCGGGTGGGGTTGGCAGGAACACCGGACCGCTGATCAGGGTGACCTCGGCGCCCAGCTGGGCCAGGGCCTCGGCGATCGCGAAACCCTGCCGGCCGCTGGAGCGATTGGTGATGCCGCGCACGGGGTCGATCGGTTCAAAAGTGGGGCCGGCGGTGACCAGAGCGCGCTTACCCGTCAGAGGCTTGGCGGCGGGACCGTCCAGCGCGCTCATGATCGCGGCGAAGATCACGTCGGGCTCGGCAAGCCGGCCCGGCCCGAACTCACCGCAGGCCATGGCGCCGTCGTCGGGTCCGACGAAGGAGACACCGTCGGCCTTCAGGGTCGCGATATTGCGCTGGGTCGCCGGATGCAGCCACATCCGCACGTTCATGGCCGGGGCCATCAGCACCGGCTTGTCGGTGGCCAGAAGGGTCGTGGAGGCCAGATCTCCAGCCAGGCCGTTGGCGGCCTTGGCGATCAGGTCGGCCGTCGCAGGCGCGACCACCACCAGGTCGGCCGAGCGCGACAGCTGGATATGGCCCATCTCGGCCTCGTCGGTCAGCGAGAACAGCTCTTCATAGACCTTGTCCTCGGCCAGCGAGCCCAGCGACAGCGGCGTGACGAACTGCGCGCCCGACTTGGTCAGGATCGGGCGCACGCCGACGCCCGCCTTGCGCAGCAGGCGCGTCAGCTCCAGCGCCTTGTAGGCGGCGATCCCGCCCCCGACGATCAGAAGAACCCGCTTTTCGCCCACGCTCGGCAGCCTCCGCTTGTCTCACCGCCCTTATGACCCATGCGCCGCCATCCGACAAAGGACAAGCGTGTGACGGACTCGACTCTCGTTCCGCTTTCGTTCATTAATCGGTAAGGGGCATATATATACTTCGCAAACCCAACGAAACTTGGCCTTAATCTCGGTCGTTTAATCACTACCTTGACAGTGGTTACGACGCGCTCGCACATGGGCGAATCGCGTCTCCAAGCGGGACCGTAACGATGATGGGGCGGGACATGGTGAAGTCGATTGCGGGGTTCCTGCGTCGTCACAGCT
>Ga0307515_10024333_pt1 | contig 10559 bp, 4 predicted proteins | sample 17_EM_MG_FD_194513 | JGI IMG/M metagenome (GOLD analysis project Ga0307515, IMG submission 194513) | Populus trichocarpa ectomycorrhiza microbial communities from riparian zone in the Pacific Northwest, United States - 17_EM | ecosystem: Host-associated > Plants > Roots > Unclassified | place...
GCTTGCGGAGAAGAGAATTAAGAATTAATCTAATTAGTAGGTATAGGCTTAAAGGCATTAATTAAGAATGGGTATATTCGCAAGGCCATTTATAGGGGATTGCCCTACCTTAACTAAACGTAATACCTATAGACCTAGAAGCGCAGCGCCCGTACCATATAAGGTAGAGTAGGGGGAAAAAAAGAAAAAGAAAAAAGGGGGGAAAGGAGAGATTTAAGTTAATATATTAGCGTGCCAAAATAGGCACTCCTATACGCCGTTATACCTAAATACCTTCGCCTATTATATCCAGGGCAAGTAATAATAAGAACGGTATTAGCGTTCTACGTTAGAAGTTTATACTTAGCTAAAATAGGTCTTTTAGGAATAATAAACAATAAAGCTGGAACGCTTATAAGGACCACCGGCCCAGTTACTATATTTAGCCGTCTATAAAACCGTTATCTTAAGCGTATTAAGTAGCGCCTTTCTAAAATAAGTGTCCGTTATAGAGCTTAGAGTAGAGGCTAAGAGCGGCAACTTTATACTTTAGCTTATTCCTAACCGCGTAGCTTATAAAGGCCGATCTCTTAAAGCGGAAGAGAGGGGTGTTTTTAGGTTAGGGGTCGTTTTTAAATAGGTGTTTTATAGCTTGAATTGCGCATTTAGGTTACCCTAAAGCGGCAATTATAATTAAGACTCCTTAGTAATTAACGTCCGTTTTACTATGCTTTAGATATAATATTATATAGTCCTCTGCTAGCATTATATTGTTTTTAGTATATTTTATAGCAGAGAAGGCGTGGCTATCTTTCTGCGCCTTAGTATAGGTAATCTTGCCTAAATAAAGGAATCCCGCAAAGGCCGTGGTAACGGCGGCGTTAAAGTTAAAATCCTTAATGGATTAGGCATTTGGGGTAACCAATTAGGCGAGGATATCTTTAGTAATTAGCAATTTTTCAGCTATAGTAGAGGGATTTATGGATGTTGCACTATTTAGGATCCTCTTAATAATAGGATTATTAAAGACGGAGGTGTTATAATTAGCGTTAATATAGTAGGATTAAATTGCGGAGACGTAGGCTTTAACTATAGTAGGCTTAATACGGCTTATTCCTAAACTAGTATTACTAAAGATTTGTTAGGTAATCTATTCTCCTAGGTAGTAGAGGGGCGCTAGGTACTTCACCGCTTCGTAAAGGTTGTAGTAGCCCTCCTAACTCTTAATTGCGGGATAGTATAAATCTCTCGTTTCCTTAGAGAGGCTGTACTATAATAGTTGGCCAAAGTATTCTAAGGGGGCTTTTACCTTAATCTAGAAATTAGGTAGGGGGTCTTTAAGAGGGACCAGGTCTCCTATTTTAGCGTTAGATTAAATGTAATAAAGAAGCGTATAGTAACGGTAAATTAGAAGTATCCTAATGCGGGCATAGTAATAATACCCTATCGCGATTAAAATAAGATAGAGTATTAGCTAGCCCGTTTTCTGCAGAGGAAACCTACTCCGTGTAGAGCGTAATATTGTAAGCTGCGGCTAGTTAGAGAATCTTACGAAGCGGGTAATTATCTAGTCCTTTTACCACCGTATTTTAGAATCCTAAAAGTGCTACTATATTATCTGTATGGATATAGACTAAGCTATGCTCCCACTATGTTACCTAGAGCTAGAACAAGGTCGTAATTACTTAGACCTCCCGCTTATTAATTAGGGCAAGGCGGTGTTCTATATTAGGGTAGCAGCTTAAAGAATTATCTTAGGGTAGAGATACCGAATAGGGCGGCTATATTGTCCCTTAAGAGTCCTTAAGGAAAAAGAAGGCCCTATAACTAAGAATCCTAAATACGTCTAAGAAGAGATAGAATTATTTTTAATCCGTATTATTAAAGAAGAGGATACCATTTAAAAGGGTAAGAGCATCCCTTTACCATAATAAGTCTTGGCGAAGTTTAGCTGTTAGCTATTAGTAAGGATAACCACCTACCTTTATAAAAGTAGAGATAAACTCCTAGATAGAGCGGTTATATAAATGCCTAAGCCTAATTACCCAGGCGCTCTAAGCGAGTCTACTAGCTAGTTTTTAACTCTAAACTAGCGTTAGGGATCTACCACTTAAAGCTTTATTAATCTCCTTAATTATAGTGGCCTGTTTTAAAGGAGAAAGACGCAGCTTAAACTTTAGAGTATCTATAATATAACCTAGAACTTCGGCCGTGGTACCTTTAATATTCTTTAATTTGTTTTGTAGGATGCCTAATTTATTACTTAATTAGTTATATACACTAAGCAATTAAGGGAGGATAGAAGCGTTAGAGAGTATAAAGATAAAGTTATCTAAATAGTGCTCTAAGGCGGCGTTTGGGATATGTTAGATAAGTATCTAGTAGAATCCCTCTGTAAAAAGATTAAATAAAAAGGGTGTAGTTTAAAGGCTAAATAAGAGGCAACGTTTAAAATATATTATACCCTTCTAGGAGAACCCTATAAGGCGTTAAGCTTTAATAGAAAGTGGGATATTCCAAAAGGCGTCTTTAATATCCCTCTTAATAATTATGTAACTATAGCCTGTATATATAACGTGTTAAAAAACCTAATTAACTATTAAATATTATAGTGTGGCGAATGCTATAGGGATTAAGTTATTAATAGATTGGCTAGATGGTAAGGATAAGTTATAAATATAGCGCTATTCCCTATCCGCTTTAGGTACTAAACCTAGCGGCAAGGACATAATAGGAGACGTTGCTATTATAATCCTGCCTATATTTAGATCGGCGCTAATCTTCTTTAAGATTAGGACTGTATTTGCGGCTATTAAGGCTTAGTTCTTCTAGGAGAGGAGCTTAATTTCTAGGTCTACCCTAATCTGGCATCCAAACTTTAAGATACTAATAATATTGCGTTAGAGGTTGCCGGGGTATAGGGATAGATAACGCCCCCACGCTTAAATAATTAAGGGGGATGGAGAGTCCTGTAGAGAAGAGGAGGGTAGGAAGACTGGAAATAATAGTATAATATTCGGCCTACCTATACTATAAGGGTAGAGCACGGTTTCAGTAGAGTGTAGGTATAGCTTAATAAAATCCTTTTCCTCTTCTTCCTTTTCCTTATTAACACTTTCCTCTAGTAATTACTACTTGTAATTCCTCGCAGTATACGGGCCACCGTACTTGCTACAGGTATGCAGGAACTTGTAATTCTTACCTAGGTCACACTTCCCTCTATTAAAGCTATAATAGGTCCTTAAGATATTAGTGCTTACTCGCGCGCGTTTTAAGATAGATGTGGATTTATAAGTACTGGGATTGTAATAGATATCTAAAAAGTTACTAGAGATCTTCTAGTTAGCTAGCTCTAACTGGTTCTTTTAAATAACTATAGAGTGGTGCTCTAAGGCTATAGTTATTAAGGGAGCAATTTAGTAGGTGGCGGATAGCTAGATAACTTAATTATAGAAGGTAAGTATTTAGGGAATAAGATCTACCGAAAGATTCTTATATATAACAATTAAAATTATTATATAGTTAAGGAAGCCCTTTACCCACACTTTAACTAACGGGTAGTCCTTTATTGTCCCTTTTTTTAGTCTTATAAAAAGGACGCTGTTAATAATAAGGATATTATTTTAAGGCTTAGACTAGAGCTGGTGTATCTAGAGGCGAGAGAGGTTATTAGGCAAGAAAGTACCCTAAAATACCTTAAGTATCTCTTTATTTGGGACGCTAGGGAGGAGGGTATTTAGGATATTGGCTATAGAGGGGAGCAACTTACCTAGTTTATTAATTGGGGTTAAAGATAACACTACTATAGCTAATCTCGTTATTACCGTAGTAAGGCTTAATATATAGAGTTCAGTCGCCCGATCTTCCTATTCTTTTTAAATGTGTAGCATTTTAGTACGGTTCTCCTATTCCTAAAGAAGTCTTATTTTCCGGTTAGTTGCCTAGTCCTTAACCTCTTTTACCTAAGCTCTTTTAATTCTTAGGTCCTCCTTATGTAGTTATTAGAGCCGTTCTTTGGCTTTTTTAGCGGCTAAAGTCTCGCGTTAAGCCGCGGAGAGAGGCGCCATTATAGAGGATGGAGACTGTAATGCTGGCGTATCGCCTAAAGGTGTAGGGGAAGGTAAGGGAGACTGGTAGGTAACCTCTAAGGAGTTTAGCTCGTTAAGTGTGTCGTCATTAGTCGAGTTTTTAAGGTTTTTACGGATGATTCGCGAAGGTTTAGACGAGCGTATAGGTCGTTAAGTTATTAACAGCAACAATTAATTATTAGAAATTGAGTAAATAAGGTATTGGCTCTTGAATGAGACTAATATAGAAAGCAAGCAAGCAAGGCTCAATTTTGTGAATGTTGATGATGTTAGTGTTGCTGAGATGCAGGGGTGCTGTAGTGCTTGCTTGGCCATATAGACATGTCTATATAGCTTCATAGGGAGGTTAAAGCTGCCTTCTACTTCTTATATTCCTTCTCTACTGTCTTATACCTCTTACGGAGAATTCAAAGCTCGTCCTTCTCGTCCTCAGAGAGAGCTGCATATAAGGTCGTTCCTATCTTTACATCTTAAGGCCTAGGAAAGACTGGTTCAAGCAAACGGGGTAACTGATCCTGTTTGGTTGAGGGGTCAACATATTCCCATACGTCTCCTGTTTGAGCTCGAAGCCTAATAAGGTCGATCCATTCGTCCCAATCAGCTTGGTTCAATAATATCACCGTCGTGGTAACAGCTTGGGTAGCTTAAGAAGTCATATTAAAAGGTGCTTGCAAGGACAAATGAAGTATTTAATGAGGGATAGGGTCAATCAAATCAATAGGTGCAATATGGCAAGTCACCCGGGCTTATAACTGTCGATCGGTAGTCCGTGCACCGATTATAAGGTAAGATTAAGGACTCTGTCTATTCAAACTATAAAGGAAAAAGACTATATATACATGAGGTAGTAACCCCCACAGGGATCCCTAGAGAATCGGTGAAACTAGATTGAAACCAGGTCGAGACAAATCTGAAGCTAATGTCTGACAGTACCCGTCACGGTCGACAGATGTCTCCAAGAGCAACACCTTCCGTTATTTGCAAGAGGATATCGAAATGTCCGTAAAAAGAACCCTCAGGATACGGACGCTGCTGGATTCCTGATTTGAGACGGGATGTATATTAGCTCCAATGAAAATTTCCGGTGGGCCTCGCCAGCCTCACTCCGTGCTGCAGTCACCGCGGAAGTGACCGTAATGAGGCGACATCCGTGTTTTATTCACAAGTTACGGCCGTTCAATGGGCCTCGAAACACTTATGTTAGGATACCGGTAAAGTGATGTTCAGCCGCCGCATCGACATGCACTGAGAGCTAGAGGGCGCATCTCGGCTGCAGGGACTGATATGCCTTATCAGGAAGTATGTGTGCCCCCTCACTGATGTCATACCATCACCTCGGCGCGCCGTCCGGAAAGGCAGTAACTAGCAGCAGCTTGTCTGGAATAACAAATCCAATGCCTCCTGCATCTCTTCATACACATACCCAATGGCATTGCCCGCGATGAAGGCCTCCTTAGCAGCTCTCCGCGTCGCGGGGAAAGGCTGGCTAAGGCCATGCGCGACACTGAGAGCTCTTCCGCGGCCAGGCGGTGCACATTTTCGGGCTCGCCAAGATGGCAGCTACAGACAAAGGAAATGAACGAACAGCTATTATCCAGCTTGAAAGTCGACCAGAACAGACTTATGGAGGATATACATTACGTGCCAGTAGGGTACAGAAGAGAGGTGGGGGAGGTACGGCATGACTTCAATGTCTCTATACAGCGACGCCTAATCCTCGCGACTTCTGGTAATATATCTGGAGAGCCTCAGTGTTCTTGGATATATGCCGGAAAATAATGACATAGCCAACATACTACTCCCTTCGTAAAGCGCACCCATCGAAACAGGCATGTGCTGCCTGGCCCTCTCCGACGCCGACAAGCAAGCTCGAGACTGGTTCGTCGAGGCAACCCAAGCACTGGACTGCCATACTACCATCGATGCTATGGGCAATATCTTCGCCGTGCGACCATGCCTCCGCAACGACGCCCCACTCACATTTGCCGGCTCGCACCTCGACACCCAGCCCACCGGCGGAAGATACGATGGCATACTCGGCGTCACAGCAGGAGTTGAGATGCTGAAGGTGCTCGCCGACAACTGGGTAGAGACAGAATACCCAGTAGGCGTCGTCAACTGGACAAAGTAACCTGCACCCCCCAGAAACGACAACAACGCAAGCCAACCCATCCTCAAACGAAGAAGGCGCCCGCTTTCCCATCTCCACGCTCTCCTCCGGCATCTGGGCCAGCAGCATCCCGCTCTCCACCGCACACAACCTCCGCGAAGTGCACCCAGGCACCGCGACCCTCTCCTCCAGCTTCTCGTGCATCGGCTGCCTAGGCAGCACGCCCTGCAGCCACGACGCCGTCCCCATGGCCGCGCACTTCGAGCTGCACATCGAGCAAGGTCCACTGCTCGAGGCCTCGCGCCGCAAAATCGGCATCGTGAAAGGCGTCTAGGCGTACCGCTGGTACACGGTCGAGGTTGCGGGCTGCGCGTGCCACACGGGGACGACGAATTTCGGGAACCGCACGGATCTGCTGCTCGCGGCGGCGAAGATGGTATTGCAGTCGCATCGGCTGGCGACGGCGCATGCTGCGCTGGCGTCGACGGGGATTCCGAATCTGAAGCCCGGCTCAACGAATACGGTGCTCGAGAGCGTGAGGTTTAGTTTGGATACCCGCGCGCCGGCGGACGGCACCATTGAGACGCTGGAGGCGCAGATTATGACTGATTTTGAGAAGATCGCTGCAGGCGAGGGTGCGGGTTCGCTGAATGAGTCGGTCACGAAGGGATGGCCGTGCGGTATTAAAATCACGACGGATAGCGTTTCCCCCGCTGTCACTGAAGCTGCGGCGTCCGCGCTTGGGCTAGACTCTGGTGAACTGACTCAAGAGATGGTGAGTGGTGCTGGCCACGATAGCGTCTATACATCTAAGTGTGTCGACAAGCATGGCACTTGTGCCGTGCAGAGATGGAGTGAGTCATAATCCCACGGAGTATACGAGCCCGGAAAACTGTGCGCTTGGGATCAGTTACTGCTTTAGAGTGTGTTGGGATTTGACCGGATGAGCTGAGAGGAGAGTTATATGGAGTTATCAGCTGGTTTAGGTGTTGGAGTAAGCAAATGGGGATGCATAACTTGGATGGTTCCAGTACATATTGTGAGGGGTTTGGTCGATAAACTGAAGTGAATATGCATCACAGCATTGGCGCACAAATTGGAAAAGGGTATATACCCGAAATTTGCTTGTAATATTTCTTAGAGCAACAGTCTCACTAGAAGTACTTCATCATTACCTGCTGTCACGATTAGCATACTACACGGTGATCAAGAATTTTCTCGTCGGCGGGAATGTGCATCTGTATTTTCTATTTCACACAGATGTGAGATAAGTGTTTGCAGTGTCATCTGCCCCCTTCGACCTATGCAACCCCGGCAATTTCTGTCACTCGATCGAACACGCTACCGTCCGACCCAACCGACCCTCTTAGAGAAAGTACAAAGTATGATGTGGAGTAGGTGTAGTAAGGTGGATGCAGGTATGCCGTCTAAGAAGCTGGGGCAGCGCCACGGCCACGACCTGGAGGGGAAGTTAGTTGGCGGATTTTGACTTGCGTCCTCTACAGCGGAGGGAAGGCAAATAGACGGGATATTTCTGAACGTACCGAAACCACCACGGAAGTCAGGCTTGAACTCTCCCGGTGCGCCACCCTCTTTGCCTTCGCCCGCATCGCGTCTCCTATAATCGCCGCGGTCGCGGTCACCACGGGGGCCACCACGTCCACCTCCCCGCCTCTCACGGTCATCACCGCCCATCATACCGCGTGGAGGTGCGTGTGATCGCTGCTGCTTGATGTGCGTCTGGGGCACGATCTCAGCCGGTAGGTGGAGCCATTCACGGAGGTAGTCGAGACCCTCAGGCGTAAGGGTGTAGTAGTACCATTGCCATGAGAACTGAGTTTTAAGGTAGCCCCGGGAGGTGAGCGATTGGCAGGCCTTGATTACGAAAAGGTTCTTGGTGTCGATTTCACCATGCTTGGGGAGGTTGAAGTCTTTCTTCGCAACGAGAACGCCCTCTGTTATAGCGGTGACCATATGTCAGCCTTTCCTTCTTAACATAACGGCAAGATGCCGTGCTTTTCTACAAATGTTTAATACATACCACGGAAGAGGTACCTAAACGCATGCGTTAGATTAGAATCTAAGAGTGGGAAAGATAAACTTACTCGTGGATCTTCTTGCGATCGGCCTTTGGGATGAGCCTATGAAAGCATTAGCTTTGCTGTAGCCCTAAATTTTCTGTGTGCGCATACATGACGGGGATCTTCTGGGAATATGTTAATGTCGCTGCTCGTCGTCAAAAGTCGTGGTTGATTTTGCGAAATTCGTTGAGAATAGAAGTGTGGGCTGACCCAAAGGCTTGGCACTTTTAAGCGAGAGAACCAAATAACGTCTTTGAGCCACCCAAAATTGCAACTAAAATTAGCCAACTTTATATAATGTGAGCGATAGGGTTATGACGGCCGGTATGGTTATGACGGTTTAGAACATCAAAACTGCGCACAGACGTAACCATGCCGACCGTCATAACACTATCGCTCACGTTAAAGCTATTAAGGTATAATATCCTTTTTAGCAAACTTGCTGGGCTATTTTCTTGGTCTTGTCGATACCTAGCAGGGCTTTAATAGCGCGACACCTCCCTAAACACGCTTGGAACAAAAATCTGCTTCGCGCGAAATGACGCCGCCAACTATCCTAATTCTCATTACGGCTAATGAAAGTTAACATGTGGCCAACTCAGGACAACGCAACCTGGGAGGGCGTCCTATCTGGAAGTTGATCGCATAAAAATTTAGCTGAAGACGTAACTATTCCCATCACATACATCGAGACGGAAGACTTTTTAGGCCGTGGTACAGTAGGAGAGGTATTCAAAGTTCACCCAGAAGTTGAAAATCACGGGTTTCCCACAATTGGTTCCGCTTTCGCCCTCAAAACATTCCCACTTCGTAGCATTCGCACCAAGCAGGACTTCGAAAACGAGATTGCCGTCTTGCAAGCACTATCGAATCGGCCGCAAGAACACATCGTGACACATCTCGCCTCATGGACTCTTGGTATTTCCTCATATATTTGTTTCCACTCGCAGATGATAACCTCCATTCCGTTCGTTTCTGAATACTGAGTCCCCGCTCAACTAGACACTAAATTTATCTTGTGGTTGCTACAACAACTGAAGGGTATCGCAGAGGCCCTAGACTAGCTTCACGGCCTTTGAGTTGATTATGACAACGGTACGGAATCGGTAGAGGTTGGCTTCCATCATGATCTCAAGCCGGCCAATATTCTCATCTTCAACCGATCCAGCCAAGAAGGAGCAGTATTAAAGATATGTGATTTTGGTTCCAGCCAGGTCAACGTACTTATGCCTCAGGAATCTTGCTCAAGTCCATGCACAAGCAATCCCGGCACCAGAGATCCAGCGTATTGTGCACCAGAAATCTTGGAAGAAGGAAAGACATCTCAACCGAAAGATGTGTGGTCCTTTGGGTGTATCTTAATCGATATCCTTCAGTGGTCCTTATTCCACACCAGATCTGTTCAAGCTTGCGAGAACGGAGTTTCGAGAAGACCAGTACCAAGGATATTCGGATTCTGGTACAAGGGTCCTGACTCAAATGAGGTCCTATTGAACCCGCTAGTCCAGGAATGCCTGGCGCACCTGCGGGATAAGACTAAGGAAGATATCGTCTTTAGTGGTGTTTACATTCTATAGGATGACACTTCCAAATCCTAGGTGAACACCGGTGAGATCTGTAATGACTTCGCAGCGTTACCGAAGGCATTAGATTCAAGACAATCTGAACCCCATCCTGTGTAATAGAATAGGAAGCAAAATTTTCTAGTAAATAGCAGATTTTCTTATTTTTCTACTCAAACATATCAACACTCATATCCGCAAGGGAGACACAACCTTATCAAAATCATCAGCAGCGAGCAACCTGCTTGGATCCTCCTCCTGAACCAATTCCAATAGAGTTTTCTCGTCTTCGAACAGAACATAGCCGCATGCGTTCGATCTCCAATGCTTTCAATAAACCCCGCTATCTTGAAAGTGCACTGAGCAAGTTCAGGCTTCGCGAAATCATGTAATTCAAAGAACCTCGCCGCTTTGTCGAAAAATATACTAATATAACCGCGCGCTCACTATTAGCACTTCCCTTTCCCAAAATGAAGTGGCTATATGGCCAGCAGTGATGTAACTGGTCTAGTTCGCTTGTCGGTTGGTTGGTTGGAAAAGCTTCAAAATCGCAACCGGTTTGGAGCCTTTATTGGCTTGCATCCGGCTAGTTTTGAGAGCTTTTAATTAATTAGGTAACCAGCTAAACTACAGTGATGTGCACGACCAGCTTCACCCCCCCCGTTTAGCGAGTTGCAGATTCGGTACGGGTATCCAATTTCGCCTGATTGCCACCGACTGTACATAGTAATTGTAGCGA
>Ga0307515_10024335_pt1 | contig 10557 bp, 14 predicted proteins | sample 17_EM_MG_FD_194513 | JGI IMG/M metagenome (GOLD analysis project Ga0307515, IMG submission 194513) | Populus trichocarpa ectomycorrhiza microbial communities from riparian zone in the Pacific Northwest, United States - 17_EM | ecosystem: Host-associated > Plants > Roots > Unclassified | place...
ATAGTAATAGTATTATCGAGTGCGTACGGGTTACTCTAGCAGTTCGGGTCTCGTCTTCGAGTCCGTTCTCAACTTTTGTGATCGACCTAGGGACCCAGCAGGACTCACACCGCGACAACGGGCTAGGATCGAGGCCATCCGACCTGTACTGAGGACTGAGGACAGTCGATCCCGAACGATGTCCGAGTTCGCCTCATCCCGAACGAAGCCCGAAACCCTTCGGCTCAGAACAACTTCTGAGGTGACTCGACCAGCAACAATGTCTGAGGTCAGCTTCCAGCGGGATACAAGACCAGAGGTTCTCCAGTGGGTAACGCCAAGGGGGATTTTCTTTCCAGCGGCACCAATCTCAAGGACCGATGAGGCGGATACCTCAGTACCTACGTATTGGAAACGATTTTGTGGATTTTTCTGATCTTGTAGCCTCAGGAATACGACAATTATTGCACAAATGTCCAAATCTTTCATCCATGCAAGTGTACCGTTACGTAACTTGAAGTACCACCGCTTTTGGACTGAAGTACTGAACGTACGGCAGCGGTCGGTGACTTGGAGGTGGAACATCGGCTCACCATCCGACTCCATCTTATGAGAGGACTTCAGTGGCTTTTAACACACATCTATCGCACACAGATTACGGGCCCCGTGGTCCTGGCGTTCAACCCCATGTGCGCAACAGACCCGGAAGTGCGTTCACCTCGCGAGACTTCTTGGTATGGTAATCCGAAGTCGAGCCATTGACGCCCGGCTGGTCGATCGGAGTGCCACGGGGATTTAAATTTGCGTTCCGGAAAAATCCACGCCAGAATCCTCATGCGCGCACTGTACATCACATTCATCTGGCCCTACAGAAGGAGGGTCGCTCTCCCAATTATCCGCAACGGTCGGATCGGCCCCGCTCTAACCAAGGTCAAAACTGTCACTTGTACATTTACCATTGGGAACTCGAACCCGGCATCACGACCTACTGCCGTCAGGACTCCCAAGTACCTACCACGCAGTGTTGTGCGAGTTACTTCGAGACTTTGATTTCTAGCCCTAGGGGTATTCGGAGATACCAACCGACAGCTGGCTGCTCGACTAAAGTTCTAAACATTCGACGCTGTCAATATTCAACGCGTTTATTGACACCCTGTAAGTCATTCCAAGACGCGTGGAATTTCAGCGTTTGGTTACTGTCTTGCTGAACGTGGTGAACGATTCGTCGGGGGGAGGGCCTCATGTTCTCGGTTGGTGGAGGGTTACCAAACGCTTCGAATTTCTCAGTTGTCCCAACATCAAACCTCAGCAGACGGACACTTGAAGTTATCTCGTTCTGTGGTACCAGTATCGGTGTTCTACCGTAACTTGTTGAATACCTTCTTGACACGCGTGTTTCTGTTTTTTCTTTCCTTTTCTCGAGTGAAAGGAACATGCCGAAGCCGTAAGGTGCTGAGAGTTGCTCGATGCTCGATCAAACAACCTTCACCGGACGTTCACAAACACAACACTGGCACAGTTTCCCCTACCCCCACCCGCTGTCCAGACCGCACCGCAGCAAACCAAACCGGTTCATTTCCGCAGGGCGAAAATCTTCTATCTAATTTGGATAAGCTACAGTTACCTCCTCATCGGCTCGGAGTCCGCTTGCAACATCACGAAGGTACCGGCACCATCCGACTCCACATGTCATAATCCACACAGACTCCTCCCAATGACGGACGCTAGCCTCACAGTCCAAAACCATCTCGCCATGCCATGCAAGGTCACCGACGTGCAGATTTCCGGTACCCAGACCCAACCCCATGCCGCAGCAGACCCGACACATCGGACCTCCATCTTATCACCCTGCATGCCAAGGAAACAGGCGCGGCTGGAGTCAGAAACGGTTGAGGAATGGTACGCCGGACGAACAAACCGAGACCCTATCCACACCCTGGCCCACGGGGAGTCAGTAACTTGGGGTCTTCGGAATGTCGGAGCGAGCGAACCGCGTTTCAATCCCTCGGAGTGAATGGCAGATGCATAGACCTCGGGTGTATGCGTGTGGATATTACCAGGCTCTGGCTTCGTGACGGACTCTTCACCACTCAATGGTTGCTGCCGGCGGAGCGTGGGCGGTCGCTGGAGTATTTCGTTTCCCTTCGATAAGGTTAACGTGATCCCTTGTACATCGTATCAGCCCTGGCCCGGTCAAGCTCACGGAACTGCTAGGCAAGCGGCCGTGTCCGAATCCGCCAAGCTGGCTAGGGAAAAAGACTTGAAGAAGTACGATCTCTGTCTCTTTCCCACACCTCCCCCTTAGCGTTTCACTCACATTTTAACCTGTAGTGTTCCTTCTTGCCGCGAACGTTGTGCTCGAGGTCGGGGGTGAAACCCCAACATCCAAAAACACCCAGCACCTCGCCCAGCAATGTCAGCACGAGCGTTGGTCGTGGCCCTTTCACGCTTAGCGCTGGTGGATTAAGCTTTAAGGTTAAGCTGATGACGCTGTGTGAAAATCAGGATTACGATCAAGTCTCCCCAGATTATCGAGTGGGATCTCCGAGATCGTCCCCACTCCCCTCCATATCAATGAGACAGCGCTTAAGACTTCAGGTGAATGGTGCGCCTCCGCCGTATTCGTATGGTCAATATTTCCTTCATTTCAGATACAGAACAGTCGGAGGATATCTTTTGAATGTCTATCAGCTATTTTCTTCCGTGGGATAGGGTTTTTATTAACGTCTTCGGGTTATGCTTCCCCATATTACTCGTAACTGTAATCCTCGTTTGGATTCGCGAATGCATTCAATTGCAACCCTCCATTGTATCTCAGCGGCCGAATATTGAGGCCTTCCGATGGTCCATGTCGGCGACGTTACACCTTTTGCGTTGAATGGAGTCAAATACATGCACTCGGCGAAATTGTTCACTGGCCAACGAGGACGAAACTTCACGAATGTCGAGCTTTGGCGATATACGAAGTGTCCGTTTTTACTTTGCTCTTTGGACCGGTGAACCCACCTGCGATGTATGCACTGACCGGTGATCCGAACGCTACACTTCATACCGGAGGGATTATGTAAGGTTACCACGACCAACCCGCGCCATCCATAGACTCACCTGACCGTACTGCTGCTCGGGTCCTCCTGAGCCCCCCAGTTATGACGCCCAGTCCCGTTACCTGAATGACCGCCGGTGTCATCCGGCGCTCCAAATTCATAGCCCCGAGGGTCAAGTGGAGCATCCGGCACACTACGTCTCCGAGATCCACGGATAACATATCCCCCCGAGTGCAAGTTACTGCCCCGGCCAGACATCCCTATGATCCCGCGCAATCCCTTAAAACGACTCCATGACCTCGACAGAACTTTGCCACAGTTTCACAGCCAGCTCATCGACTTCCTTCGTGGGAACGAGTATCGAGACATTATCCCAAACCTGCGGAACGAGGATTTGGCCCGGCTCGTCGAGTATCTTGATAGCGTGAGTCTCCAAACCGTCTTTCCCAAACTGCGCTCAGAAGCCGCGTAGGTTCTTGTCGGAATCTCCGATCCCGCAGGCCTCGAATTTCAGGAGACCCTACACGAACTCGGGAAGGTATGCGGCATCAAGGAGTTGCTGCCCAGATCTTGCACATTTTCACATTCTCTTCTGGATATTGGCCTTCCGTCTACCCCCGGATTAGTGTATGAGGGGACCCCAGGCGGTTCAAGGGTGTGTATCAAACGGCTGAGCACGCATTCCGCCGGAGACTCACAGAAGGCCAAGGAGGTGTGTTCTTGACACTACCTTCCCCCATCCTCAGATTCCAACGAACTTTGTAGACCTTCTGCCGTGTGGCCGTGGTGTGGAAACACTCGGCACACCCAAACATTGTTCCGCTTCTGGGTGTCACAATCGATCCCCTCCGGCTCATTTCGGCTTGGATGTCGGGCAGGAACCTGATGGAACACATTACAAACCGTCCAAGCGCAAATATCCTGAGTCTCGTAGGTACCCACTCCCCTGCGTTGCATGAAAAGCTTACCCTATCACCAGTTATCTGATGTCGCTGAGGGCCTCATTTACCTCCACTCATGCAGCCTGGTTCATGGAGACCTCAAGGGAGTGCGTAATTGTTCACGATCTCGTTTCACTATATTTACACCCAGGTAGTCGAATGTTGTTGTGGATGCCACCGGCCGTGCACGAATTACAGACTTTGGCCTTGCCATGGTTACTCAGGACTTGGACTCAATACGGAACGCTTCGGGTGAGCATGAGAACAGTGGACGATGGATAGCACCGGAGATCTTGGACGGCCGGGGGACATACAGTAAGGAAGCGGATGTTTTCTCATTTGCGATGGTCACAATTGAGGTTCGTTGCGGGTGTCCTACCCGGGTTGGCGTCTGGCTGATTTTCATCCACTTCAATGAAGGCTTTCACTGGCGCCATCCCGTTCAAGAACAAACCACCTCGCACGGCTATGTCGGCGATCATAGGCGGTGAACGCCCGCCACGACCAACCCATCGAGCCTTGACGGACGGGTTATGGGCGTTGACGCAACGGTGCTGGAACCAAGAAGCTCGCCTACGCCCGCCCCTCCTGCGAATTTCATGCAGTTTGTAGGTTTAAATCCCGGAGCTATCCATTTGTCTGCCTGACCGATTCCCCATGTGTAGGGGCATTCCAGCGTGGAAACGCTTGATTGATCGTCCTCTTGCCAGAGATAAGCGCATCTCTCTGATCATATATCTGTTTTCCGACCGCGAAGAAACCGAGGCGGCAAAGCGTCTACGCGGGAACGATGCTCAGTCCTTTGTTGACGTGATAGATGAGGTACTTTCCCGCTCTCGTCCCAGGGGGATGGGCCCACCGATTTGAACTAAAACCTTCCCGTCATAGACACTGGAAAGCCTGGCACCATGGCTCCGGGGGAAGTGTTTGACCACTTTGTGTAGGATATGCAGCCGACGGGCTATACTCCCGAGATCGGTACAGATCCCACTTTGCTACAACCGAATGGATTCCCCACTGTATCACGGCGGGTTTGCTGAAGTATGGAAAGGTGAACACCAAGGGCGCGAGGTTGCAGTCAAGGTGCTTAGGATATATAAGACAAGCAACCTTGTTAAAATCACAAGGGTGGGTTCCCGGTCTTTGTGTGTTGACCAGCTGACGTTGACTATGCGTTGCAGAGGTTCTGCAGGGAGGTTATGTTGTGGAAAGCCCTTCACCATCAGAATGTGTTGCAACCGTTGGGAGTGACGATGAGCGATAACCAGTTCACAATGGTATCAGAATGGATGGTCAATGGGAACATTAATGAGTTCATCAAGGCGCATAGGGATGTGAATCGGTTCGAGCTTGTAAGGATTTATCCCTACGCTGAGCCCATCTGTCACTGACGAAATCACTCCTGATAGCTCAAAGATGTCGCCCGGGGATTGAGATATATGCATTGTCAGGTAATGATACATGGGGATTTGAAAGGGGTATGACTTCGAGTGCTAGTCATTATCCTGCCTTCTCACACGCTTTTCATCAAGGCGAACATCCTGATCGATAACAGTGGCCATGCACGCTTAGCGGACTTTGGACTTCTCACCACTGTCTCGGACTCTACACACTCTACAACCTCAAGTTCATTGAAGAACGCTGGAACGACGAGATGGATGAGCCCGGAACTTCTTGATCCGGACCAGTTTGGTTTCAAAGATAGTCGGCCAACGAAAGAATCGGATTGCTACGCATTGGGGATGGTGATACTTGAAGTGCTTACTGGCCAGGCTCCCTTCCCACGCTATATTAGCTTGATTGTTATGAGGAAAGTTGTTGACGGCGAACGTCCGGAGAGACCATCAGGGCCAGAAGCAGTATGGTTCACAGATGACTTGTGGGGGATGCTGGAAGAATGCTGGTCACCCAAACTGGAACTCCGGCCCACTGTCGAAGCTGTACTCGAACGTTTGGAAGGGTGTTCGACGGCTTGGCAACCACTTTCCCCAAGTGCGGATTATAATTCTCAGGCAGGAAACGATGATGAGTCTGTTTTCACGCTGAGCTATTATTCCTGTATGCCACCTCATTTCGTCCTAAAAACCGACTCACCTGTGAACGTTCTCTGCAGCAGATCGAACAATCCCACGAGGCGGTGACAAATCTCCAGTTTTATCACAAAGTCACCTTTGTGATACGGATACGGGTCGGGGTTTATTTAAAGTGGTTACAAGAACCAAACCGCAACCGACCGAGCAACTCGTGAGTGAAATGTCATACTGGCCGTGTTCCGTTGATAACCCGTGATACATTCTAGGGGTTCCATGACTTCACTAATGTTAATCGAGAACTACCCCATGACTACCATGTGTCACATCGTTCCAAGGCTACAGTCGATACGACGACGAACCCCAACCCCGCTAAAGCGGCCAATCTTGGTTGCTATAGCACAGCTTATGAGTACCAGCCCGTGGACGGTACCTCCTATACATCCAGGAGAATTGTGAGTGGGAGCCATCCTTTGATTCTGCACTTCACTCAATTACTACTGGCCCGTTGAAGCCACCTCTATCCAATGGTGATTCGGGTGGCAGCAGTAGTGTTGGAATACAACAGGCGGATAACGACAATACCAGGGGTGCATCTGGAACATGGCGGACGCATCCCGAAATGGATGGAATGCCTGAGAATCTACCATGCTCGGTCATGAATCCCGATGTGTTTCAATCTCGGGGGGAGGGGGAGGTCTTGCCTAGGTATTATATATTTCAACATTATCTTCCTGTCACAAGGACGCTACCGAAACCACCAACAAAATCGTCACCAACAAAACCACTCCCAACAAGACCACTACCAAAAAAACCGCTACCAACAAAATCACCGAGCTCGCTCAAGGCGCACCCGAAAATCCGGGCCAGTGCGCTGACCAAAGGCCTCCGGTTACCAGCTGAGGGGCGTCATATAAACTTTTTCCTCGAACGCAGCTCGGATGGGCCTATGATTTGGACTAGCCTTGACGGAACATCACCTACTCCTGCAGTGAAAAAACTGTTCCCCACCCCGGGCGGGCGGAAGCACAAAATTTCTACTCGTACGGGGCTGGATCCTGCTTTTGGAATAACTTCACCGGGTAATCCACCAAAGCTCCGCAGTGACCTCGGCGATTCCCTTGTTCAACGAGCCAAGGATGCTCCTTCGGTTCCCTCGACCCTGGGGGAGTCTCCTTCGAAATTCAAACGTATGCTTCATCAAGAACAGTTTAGACTATTTACACTAACACTTATGATAGCAATTTTCAAATGGGTTCGGGGAGAGCTCATCAGTAGGGGTACGTATGGTAAGGTGTACGTCGCGTGGAACATCACCGCCGGGGAACGGATGGCTGTCGAACAAATTGAGATCCCGAGGGTGGAGAACTATAGGAGCGATAGTCGTGAAGCGACTGCGATGGAGGTGTTGAGGCGGGAGGGCAGACTTCTGAAAGAGTTGGATCATCCCAACATCGTCCGGTATCTTGGATTTGAGGAGACACCGCGATATTTCAACATGTCAGTCCTTTTCTTCGATTACTACTGCCATGCCGTTGATAGAGCTTCATAGCTTCCTTGAATCCGTTCGGGGTGGTTCGATTTCCAGTATCCTGAGGGAAAGAGGCCGATTTGATGAGGACGTGACGAAGTTCTTCACTTCTCAAATCCTTTACGGTCTAGACTACCTCCATTCCAAAGGAGTCATTCATCGAGTACGGTTTCCTTCATTCCTCCTCGTTGCTGCATTTGTGTGACAACTACCTCAGAAATTGAAAGCGGATAAAATTCTTGTGAACAAGTCTGGGCTTTGTAAAATTTCGGATTTCGGAATCTCGAAGACGGACGACATCGATATGATAGGTACCTACACTTCCATGGAAGGGGACGTGTTTTGTATGGCTCCGGAGGTCGTCAACAGTCAGAAAGATTACCATTCGAAGGTAGACACCTGGAGTGTTGGTTGCGTTGTGTTCGAAATGTGGACGGGTGAGAGGCCACGGAACGGGCAAGACTTCGTTGCTGTCCTTATACAGGTGTGTACTCGCTTCAACCAAGTATTAGGGTCGTTATCGCTGAGTTCGTTAGCTTTCTCAATCGGCACTCGGCCCTCCATTTCCGGAGGGAGTCGTTTTATCCTCTCAAGCAGATGATTTTCGTGATCTTTGTTTCGCTATGAACCCTGACGAATGGCCCACTGCCGGAGAGCTACGGCGGCATCCATACCTCGTGCTCCCGTCTGGTTGGGAATTCACCGGCTTCAATTGAACGTCGACCGATGTGCTTGCGAAGTAGAACGCCCTCTTATCGATTTTCGGATAGACGCATGTAATAACTTATAGCAATGCGGAGAAGAGTGGGTTGCAAGCACGACCACGGCTGTCCCACTAAACCTGCTTCCTATACCGACGATGTTTGCTATCCCTCCCAACAGTCGTGACGCGGCAATAAAGGTGAATGTGGGAGTCGTGACCCACTTATAACCTCCGTGACTTTTCCCGTCACGTCGTCCCCGCCCACACGTTGTTAGATGGTTTGGCCACCCAGGTTAGCGCTGCTGAACACGTTGAACGACGGCGTCACCGATCCTCTTCCCCCACCTCCGCTTTCCGGTAAGGGATGGTTCGCGTGTCATCACCATCTCTGGAGGTGTCCATTTCCCATTTTGGTTGGACGAGAGTATCCATATCAGCCGCGATCTCCCTCTCCAACCGATTCCTTTTCCGAGGTGGGAAAATGTGACCACGGGCCACCCCTGAAGCATTCAACCACAATTCACAACGCCAATGCGGAAAGCCGTGAGCATCCCAACATACGGTCCCGCCCTTCCGAGGGCAGAGAAACAAGGGGGAGTGGAATAACCAAAGTCAATTGTGATCTCGTACCAAAAAACATCCGAACCAAACAAAAATACACCCTGATAGCAGACGCATGCATCTCTGGCTTTTCCTCACGACCTGGACGATTCTACGTGCCTTGTGAACTTTCCGCTTCCAGGAGAAAAGATGTCCTACACATCATACAACACGCAAACGAAAGAAAAACAAAGGGAGGGGTTCAGCGGTGCGGTCGCAAACAGCAATGATGGGAAACACTTTACCTTGACAATTCCTGTGGCGATCTGAGTAAGAGCCGCTCTGGATTCCCAAAGCGGATACAAGACCACTGTGAACGCTGAGCAGAACGTCCAGATCATCGCCACCACTACCCAAGCTGCGTGCAAGTCAGTTCGAGTTCGACATATCGGAGTTGCCGTGATCGTTCGACTTGCCTGCAAACCCTCCCACGCTGTAAACCGTTGAAGTGAAGAACGGTGGAAGCGGAATGAGGATGATCATAACTACAGTCTGGATCCACGTCATTCATCGGAAAGAATACGCCAGGCTGGGAGAATGGACCGACCAATACGACTGAACTCCAGGCCGCGAATCGGAACGCCTTCTGCAACCCAACAGGATCAAGGTCATTGTCCGAATCGCCGTCCCCGACCCTGGGAGGTTCGACCGCTTCCCTGCTCTTCTTTTCGTCCTCGTCCCCCTCGGCGGAGTCTTGCCCGTGAGCACGTCGTGTGGCCGGCGCATTTATTGCGCGAGTGATATCGAAGTTGAAATCTTCCGGCCACTGTTCGATGTTCAATCATGGCCACTCGGTATTGCAGATCAAGTTTCATAGAAAAGGGAGGTAACTCACGATGTAAGAAGAGATGGAAGCGACGATCCCTCCAACAGAAATCGCCGCAAGATTTCCGGCGAGCATTTCGTAATCCCCTCCGCTGGTCTACATAAGATCGAATCTCAGCATCGGGATAAATAGCAGATAGAGAACGGGACTCGCCGTAACGCTGATAACATTATCGTTAAGGATGGCAGTGGTCACCAACCAGGCGATTATACTAGCAGCCAGCCCGGCAACAGCACCCCCAATGCATCCCCACTTATTTGCCTTCTTCCACGTGATCGCCAGTGTGATCGGCACGACCGCACTTCCCAAGATGACACCCATGAACGTCTACGGAAGGAGATGAACCAACCTCTTCGGAGATGAACGACAAAAGGTACTGACAAAGAGCCAACCCATTGAAATCCCGATATAGTAGAAGATCAGCCCGAGTAAGCCCATGACGACCGCAAACAGCGCGACCTGTCGTCGTTGATCAACACGTCATGAGGGACGTTGTATCTCAGGATGAATAAAGGATTTGCATTACCGAGGCATGAGAAACCGCGAGAATCTGTGACTCGGTGGCTGTCGGGTTGAAGTATTTCTAAGGGGGAACGCGTCAACGGTGCGCGCACGCCATCGCCACGAAAGGAATACCTTGTAAACATCGTATGTGAGGATGGACGAGACCGCAATGAGTTCCGCGGAGGTCGCGGATGTCACGGCCAAGAACAAGACGACCAGAAGTGCAGCAGCACCGGATCTGCCCAACAATGCGGTTGCAGCGGCCGGGGCCGGTAAACCCGCATTCACATCTTTCGGCAGGAGAACTCGCATGTCGGGGTCATCACGGAGCGCAACAGCAGCAAGGCCGAGGGTCGTGGACCACATGAATGGAATCGCGAACCTATTACCAAGTCTTAT
>Ga0307515_10024336_pt1 | contig 10557 bp, 2 predicted proteins | sample 17_EM_MG_FD_194513 | JGI IMG/M metagenome (GOLD analysis project Ga0307515, IMG submission 194513) | Populus trichocarpa ectomycorrhiza microbial communities from riparian zone in the Pacific Northwest, United States - 17_EM | ecosystem: Host-associated > Plants > Roots > Unclassified | place...
TAAACAAATTATCGACTTTAAATACTTTGGTAAAGGTAGAGGACGACGGCTCTATTATAGAGCTATATATATAGGATTCGATATAAATTAGCTAGAATGGCAACTATAGGAAGACTTTAAAAATGCAAAGAATCTAATTAGCGACTTTTACTACGCGAACCTATAGAAACTAGGCCTAAGCAAAGACTTTATACCTAATCCTCTATAGGAGCCCTTATAGAGTTAAACCGTTATATATTACTACGTAAGGGCAAATTGCTATTAGATTGCCGTTAAATTGCGGTAAAAGTGCGATTACGTAACCGGAATATTATTAAGATATTTAGGAACTTCGACCAGCGGTTAAAGTTATCTAATTGGTTGGATTCTTAGATGCCAAGCCCTATTATATGACGTTGTTTTAAGCCTTTAGCGATATCCCCCCTTTTTTTCTTTTCTATACCTTAAGTGTCCCTTCTATATATATATAGTAACCACAGCGTTACCGGAGCTCCGCCTTTATAAGAGGGGGGGTAATGTTACAGAACCCTACCGCAGGGGCCTTTATAGGAGAGCCCCGTGCTCTTGTATACACCTTACGTATAGCTTATATTAGCTACGCGTAGGTATATCACCTCCTTACGCCCTTGACCCTTACGATTAATCGCGCAACGTCTTGTAGACTCCTTAAATATATATGCTTTGTAGCCACTGCCCCCGTCCCGTAATAGTTTATTACTTATTACTAGAATTAATAAGATAGTAATTACTAGTAGCGATAGTCGTGGCCATTATACGCGCTGTTGCTTTTAGCACTACTATTAAAGAGTAGAAAGCTTTCTAATATAACTTAAAGGATCGCTAATATAGTTATTATACTTATCTTGGCTCTAAGGTTAAGTGAACTAATTAAAATCCTTAATAATCCGTTTATATAAATTAAGTTCTTATTTAGGCCTAGCTTACCTATACAGTAACTTAAATAGCTAAAGAGTAGCAAGACTTTTAGGCCTAAGAGCTTACAATTAGTAATCCTCCTAGAGTTGTTTAACCTTTTCAAGTATAGCTTTCTGCTACTTTTTTTTCCCAATTTACTTAGATATACTTAGTATAACGTTTAGGATAAAAGATAATTGCCATAGCGTATAATAGGGATTAATTTAACTTAAGATAGTATTTATTAAACACCTTCTATCTAATTTAAATCCTAGAATAAAAGAAGCTATTCTTCTTATTGACCGAGTTTACGAGGTCTATACTTTCTGGTCCCAGATTTAAACTTTGCTAAGCCTGCTTTTAATTGGTCCAAAAAAAAGTTGCGGGTAGTATCTACTTGCAGAATACACGTGACGAACATCAAAATATTGGAATATCAAAATACCGTTGACATCTTTGTTGATATCTATTAATACTACTATACGCGTCTTAGCTATGGCAGAGCCTGCTTTAATTAGGTGCAGCAAGTGCTGTTTAATATAACCCCGTATTAATTTTATTAAGAACGGCCCATCTACTAAGCTTTTAAAGCTATGTTAATCATGTTGGTTAAAGGCGCGTTTCCCCTATATATTACCTCTACTTCTACTTACTTCTCTAGGCCTCTAAATATAGTTTAAATAAGCGGAAAGCTCTTATGGAGCTAGGTTCTATTACTAAGACTCGTCCTGCAAAGCGCTAGCTAAATGCTCTACCTAGAAATAGTGCTAAGAACGCCTTTTTACCTCGCGGCCAGAATAGTTAAGATACCCCTGAAATTGCTTAGTGACGGAGGGCAATTATAGTAATATAACGGGAGCACCGCTTTCTGAATTGGTAGGGTGAAGCTTACTTACAGACTCCTCCACTATATACACTAGATGAGGCTCCAATACCTTCTCCAACGGCAATACCTACTTTAGTGTCGATACCACCTGTTTCGGGGCAAGCTCCGACTATAGCTATACCACCCGTTTCGGCTGTTAATTGGGAGCGAATTAAGAAGTTTAGGAGTACGCTATAAGCTAAACGTATGGAGACGTGTAGGCGTTGTAAGGAGCGGTGGTTTTAAATGGGCCTAGCTACGGAGGGTGACGATATTAGTGTATGCAAAGCCTATATTAGGGACGCCAATAGCCTTAAGGATCTAGCCCTTTCTTCCCTATTTAGTGAAGGCAACGAGCTCGATCTGGGGCCCGTTCCTAGCTTCCTACCTATACTTACCGCGGTGGAGGAGCTTCTGATTGCGCGTGTATACGTTTATCTGTAAGTCGTGCGTGTACGCGGCTAGTAACATCGCTATACTGGCTATATCTGCTGCTTTGGCCAGAATATACTAAAGACTTGGAGACAGCTACCACGGCTACCTTCTGAACTCGATATACTGGTCGTAAGGCCTGCGGCAGTAGAGGGTGGCGAATACCTAAGTTAATGGTTCACCAAGCGGTATACCATAAGGCGCTCTACTATAGTATATTGGCTTTCCTTTCTAAAGATTAATTATCTGGATTACCGCGATATTAAAATATGTAGTAACCGGCTTACTAGCTTACCCGAGAATGGTTCTATATTAGATTAGCTGCCTTTTATTAATAAGCCGGATTCTAATTCTAGTAACCTAAGAGCTTACCCCCCTCCTAGACCGTAGGCTGTATTGGCTCCTACGGGTAATTATACTCTTGCTATTTATTATCTACCTATTAGGCTTGGCGATAACATATAGGATAGCGAATTTAACGATAATGTCCTAGATACTTTGGTTCCTGATCTAGCACCTAATCTTAGTGAATTGGAGCTTTTAAGTTGCGAGGTTTAATATTAGTAAGGCCTACGGGCGGGCCTAGAAGTCCTTACCGTGCGGTAGATACCCCTCTCTAAGTGATTAGCCAATTATATTATGCGCGGCGCCTTTCCTATATTATTCCCTTATGGTAAGGCTGATTTTGATATACTATAAAGACGTACGGTTACCCTGGCTGCGTACGCTAAGCATATGCTTAAGTATTAGGACGGTCGATTTGGCCGCTACCCCTTATTTTGCTACTATCTGTTTAATCGGATTATAAGAGAGCAAGCCTTTAACGCCACTAGCTTCCTTTGCAGTCGATCTATTAAGAGTGGCCTGTCTTTAGATAAGCTTAGTAATCTTATTAGTGGTAGTAGGGGTGACTAGATTCTAAATAGGATTATACGGCATACACGGAAGCTTAAGGGCACTAGGCCTTACTAGAGATAGAAGAGAAATGAGCTTATAGCTTATGCTAAAAATATTAAGAACGGGTCTTTATTCTTTACGCTTAGCGCTATTAATTTATATTGGTATGATCTACAGTCTTATATGCCTTAATTTAATAAATATAAGGCTGCTGATAAGGCCCAGCGCCGTTAGATTACATCTTAAAATCTTAATGAAAATCCTTATATTGCTGCTTACTGGCTGTATCGCCGCTTCTATCTGTTTAAAAAGCACGTGCTTATAGATCTATTTAATGGCACTAACTTTTGGTTCCAGTTTAAGTGGTAGGTATAAGGTAGCGGTTATATACACGGTTTCTTATAGTGTTTAACGGCTCCAAAGCCAGATACGTTAACTAGTGAATTAAGGAAGGCATTTACTAAGTACTGGGCTACTCTTGTATCTGCATTAAATCCTAATTAATCTAGGCCTCCTGATCTTTGATATCCTTCTGCTCTTGGCTATAAAGAACAGCTTAATAGTAGTAAGTTGCTTACTACTTACCTTAATCGATTTCAACGCCACCGTAGTTACACTAAATCTTACTGCTTAAGGTTGAAGAAAGGCTCCGCTAGAGCAAAGGGGTGCCGCTTTTACTTTCCACGCTCTCTTTGCAATGAGGCCGCTGTATTAAAGGATTAAAATCTATATCACTGGACGTTCTATCCGCAGTATAACGATAAACTTCTTAATAGTTATAATGCAGCCATAATATTAGCGTGGATGGCTAATATTAATACTTCGCCAGCTATAAGTATATTAGTAATAGTTAACTATATAGGCAAATATTGCAGTAAGGAGGAGAAGAAGTTAACTTCCTACTAGGAGTTGCTCTAGTTAGTACAGCTATATGCTAATAGTCTTTATGCCTTTAGCTTAGTAGTAGCCAAATTTATAAATAAGCTTATTGCTAAACGCGATTAGTTAGTGTAGGAAGTATGCTATTTACTTCTTAACATTCCCCTTTACAAAGGCTCTAGGAACGTGGTAACTTTAAATTACTAGTAGGAAGATAATTAAAGCGCTGCGTATAAGCTTAAGGATGGGTAACTAGAGGAGCGCGGACTATCTGCTTATAAGAAATATAAACGCCGCCCGGATAAGGTAGAGGACGTTACTTTCCTTAATTTTCTACTTTATTTTAATTACACTAATTATAAACGTCGGCTAAGAGTAAGGCCTTAAGTTATATTATACTTTCCGCGCTATAAAGGCGATCCTTTCTATCCGCAGTATCCTAAGTTCTGTCGTGTAAAGCTCCTTCTTTATTACCTATGGAGGGAGTACGAAGAAGTAGCTACTTATACTAATGAATTTGGGGCCCTAGATTACGTGGCTTCCTATTAGGCTTGCGTTATATCTTATTAGCACCCGCCTAACTACTTTTATAATTAGGCACTAGAGGAAGCTTGTGAGGCTCCTACTGATATTAATAAGTTTAATAACGATTTCGTAGATAATTTAGAGCTATATTAGTCCTTTAAGATGCTGTATGCCTGTGTTTAAAACACTAATGTAGTTAAAGTTGAGGATCCTAACAAGCTTAGTAATAGGGAGCTTGATTATAACTACGATTGGGGTAGGTATTAGGGTACGTACCCGCAGCTTAATAAGAGGACTTATTAGCAGGACGCATAATTATAGCCTCTACCGCGGAGCTACCTACTATAGATAGTAACTCCGTCCTTCTTACAACCGGCCTAGCGTTATATTTATAATGTCGTAGTTAGTTACTATAGGCAGATCCAGATAGGCCTTAGTCCCCCCCCGCTGTGGGTTAATATTAATGGAGAGGTAGGAACTGGTAAATTATATCTTATTGCAGTTCTATCTGCTATGCTCCGCAATATAGCAATATCTAATAATAAGCCGTTACTATTAGTTTGAGCCGCCCCTACTGGAGTAGCTGCCTTTAATATTAACGGCAGAACTATATACGAACTGTTGAGGTTACTAGTAAACCGTCCCTTTAAGGAATTACCTATTGCTAGTTTTACGCCTTTGTAACAGGCTTTTAAGGATATTTACTACCTTATTCTTGACGAAAAATTAATAATTAGGTAAGTACATCTAGCTTGGATTAATTGCCGCCTCCGTTAGATCTATTTTACGCGTAACGACAATTACTTTAGAGGCTTAAACGTCTTACTAGTGGGCGATTTCTATTAACTGCCCCCTATATATCAGACGGCCTTATACAGCAGTCTATCTGCTCGCTTGTTAGAGCTTACTAGCCGTAGAAAGGAAGCCTATAAAGCAATTAACCGAACTGCTGTCCTTAATTAAGTTATGCGGCAGGGCGGTAATAACGCTAAGAGTTTTATATTTAGGACCGCCCTCGCCAAGCTACGTATTAATTCTGTAAGTGATTTAACTTAGAAGCTTCTTTTAACTAGGTGTTAGCAGGGCTTATCTGTTGATGAGGTTATAAGCTTTAATAATATAATCCGACTCTATAACACACGTGTAGCTATAGGTAAGTATAATACTATTTGGCTTCGCGACCTTTTACGGCCGGTAGTGGTTATTAAGTTAGTAGACACTGGTGTAGGTGTATAAAAGGTTACTCCTAATTAGTGTAATACTGTACAGAATTTAACCCTATATATTAGCGCTAAAGTTATGCTGATACACAATATCTGGGTTAAACTAGGCTTAGTAAACGGCTCTACTGGTATAGTTAAAGATGTTATATAAAAGGAGCACGCTAATATTAAAAGGGATTAGCCCCAGGCACTGCTAATTGCGGTAGATAGTTATAATGGACCTGCCCTATTTACTTAGCAGGACGGAAGGAAGGTCGTCCCTATCTTTTCTATACTTTGTAAGTGGGAGGGTGTAAGAGGCTCTTGCTTACGGCGTTAATTTCCAGTTACCCTAGCTTTTACTCTTACTGTGTATAAAAGCTAGGGCCTAACGCTTAACTGGGTGGTTCTAGATATTAAGGAAAAGGATAATATAGTCGGGCTAACTTATGTAGCAATCTCACGAGTTAAAAAGCTTTTAGGGCTTATGTTCGAACGTAGATTTAATAAGGAATAATTTTAGTTATCTATAAGCAAGGCTAAGGAGGTATGACAGGAAGATTTTATACGGAGGTAGTAGTAACTACTTGTAAACGACTTTTCCTAAATAGGAAATTATGTACTGGCTCGGAGGTAAGCGGAGAATATGGCATTTATCTTGGTTTTCTAACTTTTAAACAGCTTAACTACGAAATCCAATTTATCTAAATTTTAATCCCCCTATCTATCCTACCTTCTTATCGCCTCTAGAGCTGTTAGATATACATATAATGGTGTATAGGGAGAATTGGCAGCATTGCCAGATTAATATTGCTGCTGTCTATAGCGTTGATTAATTTTTAGAATTTTTTAGGTTTTTTTTAAGGGCGGAAATGTTACTTATATAATAAATTACGTGACTTCTAAGAATGCATATTACTTCTAAATTAACCCCACTCGGTTACTACAGTAGGCCTTCTCCCGTCTATAAATACTCCCTCCTTTATAACTTTCTCTCTTCTTTTCTTCTTCCTTATAGGAGCTAAAGGTGCTTTAATACTCCTTAGTCCCCACTAAGGGATCTATTGGTTAATGTAGCGATATAGACAGCATTAGATGAGGAGATAACGGGCGAGAGAGAAGACGGGAGGAGATTTTGGTAAGACGCTAACGCTCTACCCCTAAGGAGACTTATAATTTTCCTTACCTAAAAACTACGTTATGTGATAATATTCGGGAACGCAACTACATACCCCCTCCTATACCCATACCACTGCTAAATATTTTAGATTTTGTACTTGGAGCTACTTATAATAAGCGTTCCTAGAAGATCTGCTAATTTAGTATTCTAAAATTAGACGTTGTTAATATTTTATATAGGGGTTATTAATTAAGCTCCCGAGATACGATTTTTAAAGTTTAACACTATACCAATATTACGACTTTCTTGCAGTGGCCGAGCCACCCCTAATCTTCTCCTTTTCCTCCCCTCCCATTGCTCGGCACTAAGCCATTGCGTTGTCGCTGAGCTATTGCGTCGCCGCTGAGCTATCGCGTCATCGCCGAGCCATCGCGTTGTCGTACGATCGCGTCGTTGTGTTAAGGTAGTAGACAGCTATGCGGCGATTTGGTTATCAGGCGATTAAAAATACTTAGTATATAAAGCTTTAAATCGGAATCATAATTAACTGCTCTGTTATATCCTACGTAGAGGGCTCTGTATTAAAGCTCTGTAGTCCAAATATATACTAGATTTGTGACCAATATAATCTTAATTACTAGCTATAAAAGCTCTACTAAACGCCCCTAAGCTAAAAGCCTCTAAGCCAATAGCTTCTGGATTAAAAGCTTCTAAATTGAGGCTCTACATCGAAGCTCTAAATAAAAGGCTTAGTAAGCGTAAACTCGGTCAAAATTTTCGTTGGTTTTTACCCTAACGATTATCTTTATAACGTTCTTATCATATAATGTTAGAAGAACTCTTAAAAGTAAGAGAAGAAGATTCCTTATAAAACTCTGCTTAAAATACCTTACAAGAATATCCATTAAAAAGAGAATGTTTAAGATTGTTATGTTATGGCCCTAAGTTTCTAATATAACCCTCTTAAATATCTAAAGGAAATTATGCGTTATATAAAGCGTAGTCCAATCCTATAGAGTAAGGAAATCTTCGCCTAAGGTCTTAGCATACTTCTTTATATAAAGGTTAATTACTAACTTAAGTTCTAAGGCCACTTAAAGTATTTAGTGCCAGCTATTTTATCTTATATAATTATCTAATAGGATTTATCTTTAAGTAAAAGTAATAAAGTCTTTTATATAACTAGTAAGCTCTAGGTGTATATAATAATATTATAAAGTTTACTAAGTGTACTAAGGGTTTAAAATTAGTTTCTCCTAGAGTCTAGGTTAACTTTAATTCCTTTCTTATCTTTAATATTATATAATAAAAGCTTATCTTCTTAAACTAAGTTCTAAAAGAGAAAGGCCTTAATAGCGAGGTGGATAATATAGCCATTGTATCGAATTCGTTAGTATAGAGATTTTCACTCTATATTATAATCTTCCTAAAAATATTTTTAGATCGTACGATATAAGACATTATTTATAGATATATTATCGGCGACAATAGCACTAAGTCTTTATATAATACCGTAGTCCTAAAGTATTAGAAGCAGCGTTTAAAACTAGTCCTCCCTGCTATATAATAGTGTCGTATAAAGTGTAAGAAGGCCTCTTTATAGTCTTTTATTTTAATTAATAAAGTATACGCAAACGCTAAGTAGAAGATGTCTATTTAGGGACGTCTAGATATCTAATAAAAGGTAAACCTTAGATATTGCTAATTAAAGCTTCTTTTATATAACGTCCTTCTACATTATAAATATATCCTAGACTATTTTATTAACTATAAAATAAGTTATTATAATATAACCCTTAACCTTTAAATTAAGGACCTAATAGAACGCGTAGGACTCTGGCTATTTAATAATTTAAAATGGTAGCCTTTATATAGTTATTAATAAAACAAGTGCTATAGTAATAGCTTTCCGGTTAAGTATAGATTAAAGGACAAGCGCATTAATATTATTTACCTACTCTATATCGCGGAGCTGCGTTAGGAAAAAATTTACCAGCATTTTTACAGCATTTGGCGGCATTTAGCGGCCAAATGCGCAATCCGCGCACTGTAACGTGTAGCGTATAATATCGACTTAGGTACGGCATACTGCCGCATCTAATAATGTGGTGTAGTATACTACCGCATCTAATAACGCGGTGCAGCATACTGCCGCATTTAATAACGCGGTGCAGTATACTGCTATATTTAGCAACGTGGTGTAAGTATACTACCGTATCTAATAACGCGGTATAGTATACTACCGCATCTAATAATATAGTGTAGTATACTACTGTATCTAATAATATGGTGTAAGTATACTGCTGTATTTAATAATGCGGTGTAGCTAATTGCGTATTTATAGTAACCCGGGTAAGTAATGCCTTTATTTTATTAAGCTCTCTCTACACTTAATACGTAATTAACGTATAATGCCCCCCTCGCGCATTCTATATATCTTATTTACTTTAAGTAATAAATAAGCATTACTCTTCCCGTATATTTAATAGTATTTACTTAATTTACGCGGTTAGTAATATTTACTCATTCCGCGTAATTAGTATACTTTACTTAGTCTGCGCAGTTAGTACCCTTTACTTATTCTACGCAGTTAATATTCTCTATTTATTCTATATACCTAGTACACACTATATAAAGAATATATTTTAACCTAATAGTAGTATAATATAACCTTAATACGCCTAATAACGCCCTTTAGTTAACCTGCTATTTTAAGTTTAATATTTATATAAGTCCCGCTATAATAGTAGCACTATAATATTAAACCCCTAATCGCCTTTATTCTTGCTATTATTTTCCCTATCTATCCTACTGCCTTCTCTACTCTTATCCTCTTTATTACTATTATTTTCCCTATTTAGTCCTCGAAATCGGACTCTGCACCTGTACGTGGTAAGGCCTACGAACCTACTGGTCTTCGGACTCAGTAGAGCCAACGCAGAGACGTCGCACAGCTGCGGATAGGACCTGGTGGTGGTTGTGAGCGTTCTGGGCGGTGGTGAAAAATTTTCAGATAGTGAGATCTCGAAAACCACTACTGTTGGCCCTCTACAATTCAGCTACACTGTTCTCCTATTCCAACCCTGTGTAATCCTCGCGGATACATACAGAATTCAACGTCCCCCGACCCCCAATTAAAAGCATCGACGACCTCACATCAACGAACGAACGCGGACGAACGAACGAACGAACGAGTAAATATACGGCCCCTCCTAACCCCTAGGGCGATCGCCCGCGGAGCATGCGGTTACTCGCCATTAACTATCGAATACTAAGAAAAACCTGGCAGCCTGGACGACACCGTACGGTTTTCCTATCTCCTCTCAAGGAGTGGTAACCCTTGGCGAGGGCCTAGTGACTAGGGCCTAGGCACAAAAGATACCCAGGCATACACGTCCCGCTCGCCTTATGGTATAGTATAGTGGTAGTTTATGGATAAATCCCCCTTACGCCTTTGATAGGCCCTAGGGGGGGGGAGGCATAGCGTATATGGCAATGGTCAGTAAGAGATAGCACATAGGGGACGGTCAATAATATGGGAAACGACAACAATAATACACGGTAATCGATCGGCAAGGCCTAGCTAGGACGTAGTAAACCCCAGCTTAGGATAAGCTGGAGAGGGAAGCAGTAGTACCCAAGGAGTTCAAAACATCCAAGGAGACAGGACGTAGCCGTAGGCCCGCAGGGCCGCCGCTACGGACGGACATGGCAAATCGGGG
>Ga0307515_10024337_pt1 | contig 10556 bp, 11 predicted proteins | sample 17_EM_MG_FD_194513 | JGI IMG/M metagenome (GOLD analysis project Ga0307515, IMG submission 194513) | Populus trichocarpa ectomycorrhiza microbial communities from riparian zone in the Pacific Northwest, United States - 17_EM | ecosystem: Host-associated > Plants > Roots > Unclassified | place...
GGCCAACGGACGAGTCGGCCAATGCCCCGATGCCGGGGTGCCGGACCCCAATACCATCAAAAGGTAAACAACGAATTTGGGCTGTATCCTATAGGAAACGGTCTATCGAAACGCAAATAGCTGTAACCGAGTAATCTACCTCGCCTAGTAACCCCGTCCGAGATCCCCGAGATCTTGCTAGACCGCTTCTGGGGTGCGGGGTTTCGGCAACTCGGCTGATCGGGCGGAACGACGAACTCCACTCAAGACTACGGATCGAGTCCCGGCCTCAATTCAGAGCTCCCCCCCTCCTCTCTCAACCCGAGCTCCCGTCCCTCTAAATCTGGGCTCTGAACTTGAGGCTGGATTCCAGCCTATACATGCGCTAAACGCGATAACTTCATGCACTCTAATCCTTCCATCGCTCGGAAGGTCGAGGATGTCCTCAGTTTTATGCAGGACAAATGTGTTTCCTTTATGGACCTCTTAACCTATATCCTGGATGGTCAAAGTCCCCGTTGTTCATCATATCGACAACCTAGAGTCGACACTTGCCAGGATTGACCGATACAAGAGCGGCCAAGATATCCTAAACAAGTGGGCTCTGAGCCTTTTGTGTAGGATTATTGACCGCGAGATGCGGAAAGTCAAGAGGGCCTTCACTATGAAGACCAACGAAATCACCCCGGAGTTCGTTGAAGCATGGTCCTTTTCTGATCTTCAAAGTGTCACCGAGGAGAGCTTCCATCTTGTGCAAACTCCTGTGTGCATGCGTTCAGACGAGACACGCAAGGAAGAAGGCAAAGAAGGACCCAGTGGTTGTATGTACACTCCCTCGCTGCTTCTATCCTGGCTAACGTCGCATAGGTCATTTCGGTCCTCGCCGTTACAAATCTCATCCGGACCTTCAACACGAATAATGCAGATCCATTTGATCTTCTACCGTGTTTAACTTCCTGGGTCCGTTTGGAACAATGTCTGGGTGAAGCGGAGGTTAAACGTTGAGAGACGAGAGTTGTTGCTTGCCGTCGTGTTGGAGGGGCCCTAAACCGCAATGCCTCACACAAGAGCGTCTTCGACGGAAACCGTTCCAAGCCGACATTGGTGAGCGAACATCGAGGGACCTCCAAGGCGACGCCCAGAGGTGCGGGACCGATGTTGCGGAACGGACGAGAGGAGCTGGAAAAACCGGTCAAGGCACTTTGCTTCCAGGTTCCTCTCACCAATCGCTCACCTCGACCCACTTCTGAGTCCAGACCGCAACTCGTAGTCCTCAGGTACGCCTTTCCCGCTCCAGCCTTTTACCATCCGCACCCACCCCACCCGCTACCACTATCGCGACTTTAGCCTTCCGTCTACACAAGTCATACCGTGTCACGAAATCCCATCTCTTCCGATAGGTCATCTCTCGTAAACCGTGCGTCCATATGACCTTGCAACGCGTGCCCATGGTATTTTTTCTCTCCATCATATGCATCGTTCGAACACAGGGGCTACATATCGTGAGGGCAACGAAACCGGGAAACCGCCGCAGGAGAAGCAAACGATGAACGTGTGGTACTCTCACCCGGCCACCTTGATCCAGCGGACACAACTCTGACCGGACTCACAGAGGGAGAGCGCAGGAAGGAAACCAAGTTTATCAAGATCGTGGCCTGTTCTCATAGCTTCGTTGGGTTGACGAACAAAGGTCGCGTCCTCAAGATGAACAGACCGTCCATGGAAGCCCCTGTTTGGATCTGGGTTCATGTGAGTGAGTGAACGGATGATCTGACACCCCTCCTTGAACTGCAATATGCAGCTGCCAGACTACTCTGAGATAGACGAGGGAAAGAAGCACCCGACCTTCAACACGACTACAAGCAACGACGGCGAGGAAAGAAAACCTTGGATACCATGCTCATCACCCACGTAAGTCGCATCGCCTCAGTGGATTCTCGATGCTGTTTATAAGAGCTCTCAATTTTCAGGTGTCTGCACAACGCAGCTCCTTCGCCTACTCATCCTCCATGGTGCTCGAAGGAGAATCCAGCACTATCCCGGAGATGCTTCCGACCGTCATCCTGGAGCTTCAGAACGGATCCGTTATATCCATTGTCCGCAGCCACAACTATTTCGGTGCTCTCACCTCCTCCGGGAGACTCCTGACGTGGGGTGGGTATCCTGAGGGAGCTTTAGGCCGTGAATATTCCTGTTGGGCCTCTGGGAGGGTATGTGAGGGAGGAACAACGGGTTCAGGCCCAAAAGTACGGATACCCGCAAGATGTGCCATGGATGTGAGGTTTGACCGTGGATCGGTGGCCAAAGAAAGAGTCGAGAGATATTGTGTTGCTGCGGCTGCGGGCGAATGGAACATGGCGGCCCTCGTCATCGACCTCACATGGGATGAGATTTCGCCGGAGGATCTCGAACAGCATTTCGGAAAGACAGTACCGCACGAAAGTAACCGTCAGAATTCAAGTACCCGGGCCACTCATTACAAGAAAACTTGTTGTCTCGTGTAAAAAAAGGACGATATATACTTACCTACTTGTGCGTTTTACCGGCACCGGTGCTTGCATTTAGAATAGCGCCGTGGCCAGCCAAGATGTCCAAAATGATAGCCAGCCTTTCAAGATAATGTGTCGAGCAAGAGTGAAAACGATGAGACAAGCTCGTTTCGCTGTAGAAACATTCTCTATAAGGGAGAGACTGCCAAGGAATGTACGGGAGGGCAAGATATTTGAGCGAATTTCAGGAAGGAGCACGTTGATATGGGCGTCGTCGAGTCTAAGAACTAGATGGCGCAAAGTCCGTTGATCTTCACACATAAGAACGCGTCAAGAGAGGGAGAACATGGAGGGATATGTTACTTTCTGCCGTCAGCAAAACGTGAGAAGTCAGGCCTCAGGTCCGGCCTGACGGAAAGTGCCGGACCCGACGGCAGCATATCTGGCCTGCCATCCTCTGGCCCCGCAGACATTCGCCGACATTCGGTGATAGCGTTTGTGGCTGGCTTCAAATATTTGTAAGCAAACCAGCTGCCACCCGATTTGGACAATGCGTCCAAGTTCCTCTCCTTAGAGTTAGATTAGGGACCCGGGTACTTCCGTTCAAATTATTTTCTACTCCAGCGCATGTCCATTGGGCTAATTTCGATTTCTCTTGACCGCAACCTCCCAAATCGGGTTTGTTTACGCATGTTTGATGCCCGCCACCCATGAACGTTTGAACAGTTGCAGACACGGCCCAACGACTCAAGTACTCATACCTAAAAAGGAGAATTTCCGAGTAACCACATCCCCTGCCTCGTGCCAATCAGATATTGCCCGTCTGTTAACTGGCGGTTGGGCAAGAGCCACAGAATAGTGTATATTTTTGTCATATTTAGTTAAATCAGTATCACCAACAAATCACAGGTCTCCCAACTCGTAAGATTCGTATCCCCCACCATTTTCATCGGAATCCAAGTCATCGGAATTGCTGATTCCCGAGGAATATGAGTCGGAATCGGGGAGATATTCATTGTCTTCATCGCCTTCGCTGTCGTCGTCCTCGTTTAGGGCGTCTCCCGCAAGGATCGCTGCCCCGCTGGTACCGGTGGCAGCCATGGGTGCTTCATCTTCGCCTTCGTCATTGTCGATGCCATCGATGCCGTCAACGCCCATCGGCGCATCCTTGTCGGGTGGGACATCCTTCCGTTTGGGTGCCTTGTGATGGATTCGTTCGCGAGACATGTTCTCGTACACTTGCTCGATCGCACGCATGTACGTGTGTCCGATCCCGCCACCCCGGTAGCGCATGAACATGTCGCGGTCGACAAATCTGCCGGCAAACAGGTGAGTGTCCTATCGTCCTTTGAGAGCTAGCGACGAGCTCACTGATTGATACAGTAGTTTTGCCAGTTAGCGTTGGAGGGATAATCCCATCTGCTGGCGGGGGGCAGGGGATTCACGATGATCCCTTTGTTGAAGCAGGGGATGAGGTGGGCGCCACGGATGACATCGTTCGGGTCGAGGAACCCAAACGCGCCTTCCTCGGGACTGGGGACAAATTGCACCCGGTACAGCCTCTTTGCTTTCCACCCGGCGTGGTGTGTGCGGTCGATCTGGAGCCAGCGAACCCAGAGTACGTCCATGCTGGCAGGTGCGGCCATGCTGGGGTGCAGAGCCCTGACTCGGTAGACTCCCAAGACCTGTGCATACACGTATGGGTGGGATGGGTCATCACGAGAGAGAGCGATCACGTACGGGCGGTTCTTCATGTTGATCTTATCGGCCCCTCGCCGCAGGTCGTATGTTGTGTAGTAAACTGTCATTATGAACCGCTGCTCGAGGCGGTTGCCAAATAATTGGACGTTGTTGCGTTCGCGATCGGTGAATGTTGGGAGTTCTTGGTTGTATTGGCAGTGCAAGATGCGTGCGAGGAGGTGGCTCTTCAGGTTCGGAATGAAGTTCTGGCAAATGGGTGAGTAAAGCGTGCTACATGTGAGAAAATTTCTGGACACGGCGTGCTTTCAGAGCCGGGTCGTTTGCATTCTCACCGAGGGCCCACTGAGAAAGTTTCAGGTAGCCGAAAAATTTGTGTATTATGTATCTATGTGTATTACATCGAGCTCTTATGGACGCGAGATGTGTGTGTCGGCGTTTGCGTCGAGGGGTACCTCGGTGGTGGTAGTGGGAGGGGAATCGGCAATGATACCGACTGCACGCCTTGTATGTGAAGTCTGGGGAGGATCTCCCGAACGTTCGCGAGAAGTTTCTGCCCGGTCACAGTCGGCACAGAAAACCTCCTGGAATTTGCGTCACAGCGAGGTATAGGTCGACGTAACGACGAACGCTTGCTTCAGAATTGCAGAGGACGCCGCCGATTCCAATATGTGCGGACCGGGAGCGGTCAGTCATGCTCCGACCTCAACGTTGCGTGATCGTGTAAGAAGCTTTAATACAATTGTAGGTGGACAACATTGCATAGGTGTAACAAAAAAATATCGTTGGGCATGGTAAAAAGGCGGACCATCGTAGAGACCCCTCACGAGGAAAAATTGGAGAAGGCGGAGGTAGAGGGTTGGTCGGTCGTCGGATCACCTGTCCTCGAAACTCCATCCTCCCCCCGACAATATCGGGGTCAGAGCCTGGAGGAACTGCCGAACGCGCCCGGGAGGCACTTGGCGGTATGAGGGTGACTGTGAGCAACACCGGGTGTGTCAACCTCGTGACCTGCCTCCCAGCTGAAGGGTCGTGCTCTGATTTCTCGGGTATCACCCACCCATTCAACAGACAATCAAAGAACAGGTCCGCGAGAACATGGGGCGACACTACCCCTGCAGTCTCCGGGTACCAGATCATGTCCGCAGCAAACTGGACGGTCGAGAATATCACATCGGTATCCGTCGTGGAATCAAAGATCCAAGAGATGCAACGCGCGTCAGCCTTGCACACCTCCCAGTTGATGGAAATGCCCTCGGGATCCCAGGCAGGTGGTGCCATGACAACGGTGAGTGGTATAGCCTCTGCCCCCTCGGCTACAGCTGAGGCGCCGCCAAATCTCTTCACCACGGTACAAGCTCCAGAACGAAGGTGCCTGAGAACCCGCCTGAGGTTCCTGATGGGAGTGAAGGATGCAAAGAATGATTGGAGTGAGTGAGCGAATGCAACGTCACTACACTTCAGGTATCTGATGATAGTCCGGGTGAGGATGGAAGGCGGAGTCTGATAAGGACAGTTGTAGTAGAGTGTTGCTGCGAAGGTGAAGAGGACATATGATGTGATTCCAAAAAGGGTCATGGCGACAATGACCCCGGCAACGGTGCGGCTGATTGTCCAGAGGTACTGTGACAGAGCACAACCGAGCAACAGCAATGCGAGCTGAAGCATCACCGGCAAGTTCTCGATGACGGGGTGGAGGTGCCACTTCTCGAATCTGTCCAGCCTCCGTTGCCTGTCCCGGCTCTTGTCGGCGGCAGAGCCCCCGCGGTTACGGAGATATCGATTGACCCATTGCTTGCTGAGCATCGTGATGAATGCGGCGAAGAGTGAGGTTGTGAGGCTGGCATAGAGTAACGACTGGACAGTGACAATCTCGGGAGGAGGGCCGGTCCAGGTGACGGAGTCGGGGTTTGCTTCGGGGAAGAGTGAATTGTTGACGGTGTGGATCAAGATTGACTTCTCGGCTGAGGTCCAGGTCCACTGGCGATGACCCACCGGACGGCAACCGGACGGAGGGAGTCGGGATGGAAGCGGGGGCAGGCGCAGGGAGTGAGTGAGACCCGACCGGGGTTGTGCCTACAATCCAGGCAGGTGTTGTTTCCGAACGCTCTGAGGGCAGATGTCTGCTCTGTCGACTCCTGGTGCATGAAACCTAGCGGGGATCTGGGTGTTGTTTAGATGCCGAGGAAGGTCCAGGGTGCATCAGGGAAGAGTTACGACCGGTATGCCTGAGTTGCTTGACATTCGGGATTCCGCCACGACGAGAGGCTTGACAACGGGGAAGTTTCGATGACCTGGGGACCCGGAATGGAACCTGTGGGACGTTTTCCAGGCAGTTCTATGGCGACAATACACGTGAGGGGTTGACTTGGGTCAGTGGTTCGGATGATCGTGGGGAATTCCGAGCAGAATTGAATGGAGGGCGCAACTGCGTAGGCAGAACCGTGTCCATCGTGTGATTTTACGGATACAGTGTGCTCCACCGGATCGTCTTCGTTTGGGTCATACGGTCGTTGAGTTGATGATTGGCCGCGAGGGAAATTACGCATAGAAGACGGCGTTTCTCACCCCGGATAGAAACTGCCGTCGGTGGGATCACCCATGCCAGTCAACGCGGCGAGCTCTGCATCGTCTTGTGAGCAAAAAAAACAAAGACATTATAGTGGGGCATGGGGGAGGGGGGACTCACTGTTTGATTTTCCACCGTCCACATCCCCGACCTTCATCAGTCGACAACATACCCTACACACCCCGAGACTAGATTTCCTGACCACTCCGGCTTTTGAAACACCCGGTGGGGACCGTAGACTGTGGATAAACAGGCCTGGGGAGATAAGGTGTGAGTGGTTAGCGCGCAGGAATTGCGAACGGGAGGAGTGTACCTCGTGTAAAGCATGCCCGCACTCGGGAACTATGTGTGGTTTCTCCCCCAGGAGTCTGAAACTGAGGCTGAGGGGTTCGAGGCAGACAGGACACTTGGCTTCCTCATCCACGACGTCTCGAGAAAGAGGAAAGTTGAAACGTGCCAGAGACAGGTGAGGAAGGGGGATCCCAGCCGGATGGACTTCCGTGGCATTGTCGGCCCGGCATGTGCGTGGGAAGCCGATAGAGCGCCCAAGAAAAATCTATATAAACATGAGGCTCTCGTCTCCAACTGCCCCCCATGATTTTTCAGTAGGGACACGTACCACAATATCTAGATTAGGCTAATAGGTCAATTATATTTTTCTTGGTAAATTACATAGGTTACAGGTAGGTCTAAGGTCGAGTTACTATCGGGTCGGGCCGTCCGAGTGAGTCGCCCATCTAACATGCCGGTACGTTGCGATCCAATCATCGCGCTCTCTAGACCAGACCTAGATCCGGCTGGTGGTCTTGCGAGGTGAGTCACTTAGACTCACTAGACTAGATTGCAGGGAGTCATCCCTCGGGTCTTTTATATATGACGTCGTCGTGTTTCTTGTTTTTCGACGGCAGCATTTTGTTTCTGTGCCGGTTATTATGGATATAATAAACATTTAAATTTTTGGTATTATTTGGTGACCGGTGACCGGTGACCGGTGTGATTCGGCGAATTAAATATCGGGGAACCGAAATTCAATATTTTTTCCATCGAGCTGACTGCTCGATAGAGCCTAACTACATTAGGTCGGTCGGACAGAGCTAGGTATGGTCGTCAAGTTGCCGACATGCCAGCGTCGGGTCGGGCGAGCCCCATCAGATCAGACAGGAGTATGTCTGGCCCAACGAGGGTATATCCGGCGTGATCTGCCGCCGCGGGTTTTGCTGATGGCCCGCGGCGCGACAGGGGCCCGCGACATATCTAATCTACCGTGCGTGATGTGACCGAAATCACATGACATGTTTTAGTGAAGGGAAGCCCGGTTCAAAATGTTCAAATCGACCAGTCCCTCATGCCAACAACGTGATCAGGTATCGAGGGGCTGGTTACCAGTCTAATTGAAATATACGATTGTGTGCGTTGTTTTTTACGTCGACACTACAGGGTACAGATGGCACAGAATAGACCTACACTATGTATTATACAACGTATCTAGAGCTGTACTCCACGGAAATTCGGTCCTGCTCACGAATGAGTGATTCCCAGTCCTTGTCTGGTATTTCTGGAAGGAAACGACCGGCTTTGGCCAACGCATCGGCTGCTTCATTCTGTTGGTTACCGCTGTGAGCCTTCACCTTTTTCATGTGGAACTTCTGGCCCTGGAGCTTTCTGGCCCGGATCATTGCGAGGATATATTTGATTATTTCGGGGTTTTTGACCGGCTTCCCTGCGGTTGTGATCCAACCATTGTCCTTCCAAGTATTCGGCCACCTTGTTATCACTTGATTCAACCTTTTGATCAGCATGCAAATAAAGCGCATACTAACAAAACACTATACCTTTGATGGTGTAGTCGGAGTCTGATCGGACTCTGAGGGCTCTTTTAGATATCGGAGTCGTCTCCAATATCCTTACTACCGCCTGTGCCATTTTGTGAATATGCCCCATCCATAGCACGAGAAGGACGCTTACAATCATCTCCGCCCTGTTGTTCGTCTGCGCCCCTGGACACCTCTCTGAAAGATTTCTGCACAGAGGACCGATCAGCTAGAGGCGAGCTATCAAGAGGGAAGACATCGAACCTGGAGTCACCCGGTCCCCACCATACACCAATACCTGCCATCGAACCCTTCTTTCCATTGGAAAGGCATGCACCATCTGAATATACGATGAGGTCCGGGCCGTCTGGAGCTGGGGCCGTGTATACGACCTGTGGAAGTGGGAGTGGCGTGGTCTGGCCAGTCGCATCAGATGGGAGGTTCGCTTGATACCACTGCTCAGCGTCACTTTTGAAGCAGAAGCGTTTGAACAGGGACCCAGAGTAGCCGACAGTGCTCGGACCTGCCCCATCGTCCCTGCAGATGGATAGTTCAACTACGGTTAAATAGCGTCACCAGGATGTGAGATGTATGGGGTGCACCAGCTGCTGAACACTCCCAGAGTTCGCCCCTTGATAACTGCCCAGTACCTCTGACGCTTTGCCTTACCCTTCTTATTCTTCGGCATCGGTGAGAGGGAGGGGCAGGATTGAGACAAACAGTTGGGGACTATTATCAAAGGAGAGGCACAGAAAGGGTTGCGAGATGATTAGAGTCTGATTGCGCTGCAAATCGCTGCGAGTCACAGTGACAATCTAGAATCTAGTCTAGAAGTACAAGGGAAGTAGAACCTTCCCACGGTTCTCATTGGCTGAGACAAACCGGTATCAGTATAACGTCTCTCTCCTTCTGGTGGTGACCGGCTAGGCTGGAGTCCAGCCTCAAGTTCAGAGGCGGGGAGGGCGTATTTGCAGGAGGGAAGGTACAGGGGGGACGACGCCTCTGAATTGAGGCTGGGACGGGTGTCTAGCATTTTGGTGGGGGGTTGTAATCCCACTGTTTCGGGTCGCGATTCCAAGACTCTCGGCCCAATTATAGTAGGGTTTTCCCACAAACCCCGATGTTATCTTGATCACGGCTTAGTAACATGGGGGGAGGTCACGTTCACCGGGCTCGTGTTCCAAAGCCAGAGGGGCCAAAAAGAAAAAAAAATTGCGTCTCGTGCAAATAAGATGTTTTACTGGGGCACCATTTGCCCAACTGACTAATGTACTTTACATGAATGTACGTTCCGGGAGCATACACGAGCATTTTGTTTGAGCTGGGGACTCGGCTAAAAAAGATGAGGGAAGAGGCATCGGAACACGAGTGGGCGCTCACCGAACAGTGTTGCTGTCGGTGTCGGTTCGTATAATGATCATCTGATTGACCGTGCGGTAGAACGCAAGACGGAGGTCATGCTCAGTAGCGGCCTCAAACCAGGTGGAAGCCATGGGACTGCACAACGCATCCTATAATACAATGCTGGTGTACAGGACACTCTTCAATCCTCACGCTCTGGTATCAGCCCTGTTGGAGTGCGTCCAATCTAACTTGAAGAGTGTCTTCATCAGGAGCTCCTCCAGCATCGGGAAAAAGGGGAAACCCTTATGATCCCGAATGAGGTTTATAAACCTTCGATAAGTTTCCCACGCGTCGCTAACCTAATGGGGGGTTCACGAGGGCGTCGTTAGTTAAAAAAACACTTCATTTAGGTGGTATATAGTTAACAGAGTTCGCATTCGCTTTACGCGAGGTATGTATAGACCGTAATTAACATACGATACCGAGCCCCTTCAGCGACTTTTTTCCCATGACCCATGGGCCATACAATGTGACAATGTCCCATGACCCATGGGTTGTACAATGGTTTTCCCTCCCATGGGTCATGGGTTGTACAACACTTTTGTCACCCATGACCCATGGGTTGTACAACAATTTTCCCTCCCATGGGTCATGGGTTGTACAACA
>Ga0307515_10024340_pt1 | contig 10555 bp, 4 predicted proteins | sample 17_EM_MG_FD_194513 | JGI IMG/M metagenome (GOLD analysis project Ga0307515, IMG submission 194513) | Populus trichocarpa ectomycorrhiza microbial communities from riparian zone in the Pacific Northwest, United States - 17_EM | ecosystem: Host-associated > Plants > Roots > Unclassified | place...
CCTTCCTTAAGCTCTTTTACTACTAGGGGTTAAAACCTAGGGCGTAACCTATAAGGCTTTAGTAGGGAGATATAGAAGACTAGGTGGAGCTATACTATAGTAGGTGGGAGCTCTAGCTTATATACTTGCTGCCCTACGCACTCTAGGATCTAAAACGGTCCTATAAACTTATAGTTAAGCTTTTTATAGGGACGTTTTGTGTAGATGTTCTTAGAGGAAAGCAGGACTTATTTACTAACGGCGAAGTGCTTAGCTAGGTGGTAACGATTATAGTATTTTACCTAAAGCTTTTAGGCATATATTATTAACGCCGCCGCTACCTTATATATAAGGCGTAGGCGTTATAGATATGTTTCTGCAAGTTAGATATATGTTAACTTAAACCCCTTCCTATCTTATTAAGCGTTTTAAACGCTATCTGGGACTCTATCTAGGACATTTAATAGCTAGCTATAGGTAAGCTTAATAGGGGAACGCTTTATTATAGTATAGACCTTAGAGTTATAGGTAAAGGCTGCTTCTTTAAGTAGGGAGGCCTAATTAGACTGTTTTTAGTTTGTAAATATATATAGGTATATCTTAAGCTTCTGGTTCTAACGCTCTATCTAACTATCTATCTGCGGGTAAAATATAGTGTTAAGTTTACGTTAAACGTGGAGATAGTAGTATATGGTGTTTTAGTACTCGCTTATAAATATACTACCCCTATTAGAGACAATATTATCTAAAGGCCCTATTTGCGTAAAGACTCTAAATAAGAGTTCTGTAAGTTGCGTAGTATTAATTATCTTACGTACTGGATAGTAGTGTACTAGCTTTATAAAACGGTCTATAAGGATAAGGACAGAGTTATACTCTACGCTATTAGGAGTCTTAAACTCTAGGAGATCCGTAATAAAGTTAAGTAAATAATACCGTTAGGCTTAGGTAGGGACCTAAAGAGGCTATAGCTTACTATAGGGTTTATAGCGGCGCGATTTAGAGCGTTAGTAGGTATTATAATTATCTAGGTATTTATAGAGGTCCTAGGTAAGGCCGTTCTAAGTATACTTCTGCGTAATTACCTTAAAGGTACGGTTAAAACCATAGTAGCCGCCTATAGGATCGTTATAATTCCGCTTAAGGATCTCCTATTATAGTAGTATGCAATTCAGCACCTAAACCTTGTTATTTTACCTTAGGAGTCCTTAATTATTAAGGGTGTAGTCCTTATTACTGGTAGAAACTCGTTTCTAAGTTAACTAATTATATATAAAGCGTATAAAGGCGTCCCTTTTTTATACTCTATAAATAAAATTAACTAGTAACTTAGGGGGTTGTTCTATAAACGCTGTTTTAGCTAAAGTAGCTACTACTACCTCTTACCGTAGCATAAGACTCTGCGTAAAGTTAGTGCTAGCGAAGTAACGTATAATATATAGGTAACTCGCTAGGTTATTATAGGGGATTATAGCCTAGGCTAAGGGGTCTTCCCTAGGGTTAAGCGCTATTAGGCTAGTTAAAGTGGTCTTAAAGAGAATAGTAGGACGCTCTAGTCCGCCGGCGCTAAGTTTATAAGGGTTGCTTATATACTATATATATACTACTCGCTAGTATAGTATAGTAGCACTAGGGCCGCCTATAAGGCCTATAACCCGCAACTTTTACTATAATATAGACAGTATAGTATTAAGGAGTATCCTCTTACTACTATCTTTAAAGCCTTTAGCATAATCCGGGCGCCGGGATAATGCGTTAATAGAATTTACTTTACCTAGCTTATATTTAATCTTAAAATTAAACTTAGCTAGTTTTTTAGCGTACTAGGCCTAATAAGCAGATAAGCTTTTAGTGGTTATAAAGTACCTAAGATTGTTATAATCGCAGAGCACGCGCGTTATATACGCGGCGTATTTAAGGTAATAGCGCCACGTCTTAAAGCATTACACTATAGCAAGTAGTTCTTTATTATGCGTATTATACTATACTTTTAGGCTAGTAAGCTTCTAACTATAATAAGTAATCGGGTCCTCAAAATCGGTCTCTGCACCTGTACGTGGTGAGGCCTACGAACCTACTGGTCTTCGGACTTAGTAGAGCCAACGCAGAGACGTCGCATAGCTGCGGGTAGGACCTGGTGGTGGTTGTGAGCGTTGTGGGCGGTGGTGAAAATTTTTCAGATGGTGAGATCTTGAAAACCACTACTGTTGGCCCTCTATAATTCAGCTACCACTATTCTCCTATTCCAACCCTGTGTAATCCTCGCGGATATATATAGAATCTAACGTCCCCCGACCCCTAATTGAAAGCATTAACGACCTCACATCAACGGACAAATAATGTGAACGAACGAGCGAACGAGCAAATATACAGCCCCTCCTAACCCCTAGGGCGATCGCCCGCGGAGCATGCGGTCACTTACCATCAACTATCGAATACCAAAAGACCTGGCAGCCTGGACAGCACCGTACGGTTTTCCTGTCTCCTCTTAAGGAGTGGTGACCCTTGGCGAGGGCCTAGTGACTGGGGCCTAGGCACAAAAGATACCCAGGCATATACGTCCCGCTCGCCTCATGGTATAGTATGGTGGTAGTTTATGGATGAATCCCCCTTACGCCTTTAATAGGCCTTAGGGGGAAGGGAGGCATGGTGTATATGGTAATAGATAGCATATAGGGGACGGTTAAGATATGGGAGAAATAATAATAAGTACACGGCGATTGATCGGCAAGGCCTAGCTGGGACGTAGTGAACCCCAGCTTTAGATAAGCTGGAGAAGGAAGTAGTGGTTCCTAAGGAGTTCAAACAATCCAAGGAGGGCGGTACAGGACGTAGCCGTAGGCCCATAGGGCCGCTGCTACGTGCGGACATGGCAAATTGGGGTTTTTTATCCGACTGAGGTAGCTTATAGGGTTTTTCCTCCCCCAAACTGCAGGGTTTTCTTCCTGTAAATATATAAGTTTTCCCCCTGTGACGGAGTAGTCTGCGTGGGCCTAGATAGGATCCGTATTAGACGTTAATTAAAGAACTACTACTATAATAAGTAATCGGGTGCTAGTGAAGTTAATCTCCCTACCCTAAAGGCTGTAGAAGTATACTGCTATAGGCGTAATTAAAAGCGTTAGTAATCACTATTAGGGGTAAATTAGGGTTAAAGTGGTAAAGTAGAGGAGTTTATATAAATATAGCGCGTAGCTTACAGAACGCCTACTATATATTATTAGGCTAGGACTAAGGTTAGTACAATTTAGTAGGCCCTTTTAACTTACGCTTCTTCTTCTTCTCCCTATTTAATGTCGGGTTATAATATACCTATATAAGATATACGTATAGGGGGTATATAGTATCTAAGTAGTTCTAGATAAATCGCCTATAAAAGTTAGCGAAGCTAAGGAAGACCTAGATATCCCTATAGGACTTAGGCTTAGGCTATTCCTTAATAGCTTTTACGTGGTTAGGGTCTATTATAATACCCCTAGGGGTAATAATAAAGCCTAGGAACTTAACGTTTTTAGTATAAAAGATGCATTTTAATAGTTTAGCATATAGGCCCTAAGCGCGGAGCTGTCGCAGTACCTGCTTAACATGCTTAATATACTTATCCTTATTATTTAAGTAGATAAGAATATTATCTAGGTAAACTACGTAAATAGTATCTACTAGGGTTTCTAGAGCTTTATAAATATAGCTCTAAAAAGTTATAAGGGTGTTAGTAAGACTAAAGGGCATTACTAGGTACTTAAAGTAATTATAGTATATCTTAAATACGGTCTTCTATTTGTCTCCCTTTTTAATATAAATCCTATAGTACGCATTACGAAGATCTAGCTTTGTAAATATCTTCGCATAGCTAAGCCTATTAAAGAGCTCGCCGACCAGCGGTAGGGGGTACCAATTTTTAATCGTGATCTTATTTAGGCGTCTATAATTAATATATAGCCGTATTATACCGTCTACTTTTAGTATAAAGAGAATAGGCGCTCTAGTAGGCGACTTGCTAGGCCTAATCTAGCCCTTTTTAAGAGTACTGTCTAGGTACTTTTATAAGATCTATAACTCTTTCTATAAGAGGTTATAAAGGGGCATTTATAGTAGCGTTTTGCCTTCTTCTAAGTCAATTACGTAATTATACTTAGAGTTCTGCGGTAGTATACTTACTAGCTTATTAAAAAAGATATTAATTTCCTCCTTATATATGTTTAGTAGGCCGGGGGCTACGGAGGCTAAAGCGACTATTATATAGTAGTGTGCTTCCGGGAGCTAGTAAAGGGAAAGGTGCAGCTAATATACGTTTTGTAGGTATGCTTATATAGAGAGTGTATATAGCTCTACTATAGTATACTTAATAGTTTTAGGGTTTTAATTACCTCCCCCTTATATATAGGTGATCTGCGCTAGCACCGGAGGGTCTCTATAGGTACTTGCTGCTAGTAACGGTAGGTCCTCTACTATGTTTATAACCGGTGTCTCTACGTCTAAAGGGTCTGTATAGGTACTTACTGCCAGTAATAATAGGTCCTTTATTATATTTATAACTGGCGTAAAAAAGGAGTCTTCTAGCTATAGTAAATAGACTATTTCGCTAGCCTTAATATCTGCTAGAAGAGCGTTAAGGGTGACTATTTAGAGGTATCTAGGGTTTAAAGTACCCTAGATAAACTGTCTAGAATAAAAGCTAATTAATAAATCTGCTTCCGCGAGCCAATTCTATCTAAGAACTATATTATAATTATTAAATAAGCCGCCTTAAAAGGTCTGCGGGCTAATAGTGTAAGGGGTACCCTAGGAGTCGCTAGTGGTAACTATTAAATTATAAGTATCCTAGATTGTTATCTGGTTACTATTAAGGAAATATATAATAGGTTTATGTAAATATAGTGTATAGCGTATAGGCAGGTTAAACCTATAGACAATATCTTAATTAATAAGGTTAATTTAGCACCTATTGTCGTATAAAGTATATAGGCGAACTTTGCCCTAGGGCGTATCTATTACAATATATACTATAATACGTTTCTTCTCTCCCTCTATAGTAGGCCCTAGTTATAGTTAAGAGAGATACGCTATTAGGGCTTTAGGTTTTCTAAAGGCCGAGCTAACTTCTCTTTATTAGCCTACTTCTAGTATTCCTTATGGTAGCCGCCTATAGTCCTTTAACTCGCCTACGTAGCACTAGCCTTTAGGGGGTTCCCTAAGCTATCTGGCTTTTAGGTGGTCTCCCTAGGAGTTTACTTAGAAAAGCGTCGCCCTTTTTAGGTTTTATTCCCTAAGCCTAAGTCTACGTCAAGAAAAAATTTACTAGCATTTTTGTAGCATTTGGCAGCATTTGGCGGCCAAATGCGCATTTCGCGTACTATAACGTGTAGCGTATAGTATTAACTAAGGTGCGGCATACTGCCGTATTTAATAATGCGATACAGCATACTACTATTACTTTAAAGGACTTTAGGAATATAGGGCCACCAACCTAAAATAAAAGTTTTATTAGGTATATAAAAAAGTAAGCCTACTATAGAGGTGTTGTTTTTATAGCTACAAGCTAGCGACCTAACGGCGGTACGCCTAGGCAATATAGTATTATGGTTTAATTAGGCAACCTATATATATACTATTAAGTAACGTATAATAAGGACCCAAGTTAGAGAAGTAAGTACTTAAAAAAGTGCTTATAAGTCTAGTACGGAAATAGTTGTTAAGCTTATTAAAGGACTTTAGACTAAAGATAACTTAATACTATAAAAGCGCAGCGACAGCGTAGATATGGTAAAATGCCGTTAACGCGCCCGCTTAAAGCTAGTGTAGCAGTTTAATTCCACTAGACTACTTTATTATTACGGGAGGTTATATATACCCCTAGACTTAATAGTTTATATAGAACTCCTATAAATCTACTACAATAATGCCCTGGCTGGCCACTTTAGTAAGAAAAAAACCCTAGATCTACTCTTACGTAAGTATTACTAGCCTAGTATAAATGCGGACGTTATAAACTATATCTCTACCTATAATATATACTAACGTATATATACGCCTTAATATTACCCTTATAGTGAGCTTTAAGCGCTACCTTACCCAGATAAGCCATAGCAGGAGATTATAATAGACTTTATTATAGGCCTACTACTTAGTAAATAAGGCAATAGGGTGTATAACGCGATATATATAGTAGTCAACCGCTATACTAAGATAGCCCTATATTTGCTAATAGTAAAAACTATTACTATAACTAAACTTACGGATCTCTTCCTTAATAAAGAAGTACGCCGTTTTAGAATCCCTAGAGGGATTATATCTAATTAAGGCAGTATCTTTACTAGTAAGTTTTAGTTAAAGCTATGCTTTACTATAAAGATAAAATACAGGCTAAGTATAGCCTTTTACCCGTAAATAGACGGGTAAATAAAACGCTAGAACTAAACCCTAGAGTATTACCTCCGTATATTCTATAATAAAAAGTAAAGCAACTAGGTAGGCCTCTTATTACTAGCTAAATTTGTCTACAATAATACTAAATATAGTATAATAGGTATAAGCCCATTCTATACTTACTACGGGTTTTACCTACGTTTAAAATATAAGGTTAAGGCGGACAATAGTAGTTTTATCCTAGCCGCCTCTAAAAGAATTAAAAGAATATCCCTTAAACGCGAAGCGCTAGCAAAACGCTAGGAAAGCGCCGCTAAGGTATAAGCGAAATACTATAACCACTATTACTAACTATAGATATATAACGTAGGGGATCTAATTCTGCTATTAACTAAAAATCTTAAATAGAAAAGGCTAAATAAGAAGCTTATAGTATGATTTATTAGACCTTTTAGTATAGCTAAATTAGTTAGAAAGTAAGCATACCGGCTATATCTTCCCACGTCTTACTATATCTACCCTATATTCTATATTAGCTTACTAGAGCTATATAAATAACGTAAGGGTACTACTAAAGACCTATTACTAGGGCCTATTAAGCTAGATAATTAAGAGGACTAAGAGGACTAGTATAAGGTAGAAGAAATACATAGAAGAAAGGGGCGTAACTAGACCCTATAGTACCTAGTTAAATAAAAAGGCTAGCTAGAAGAATATAACTAATAGGTCCTTATAGAGGACATTAATAAGGACGCAAAGGAGATATATAATAGTTACTTTACCCTAAGGGGCAAACGGAAAAGAAAGTAGGCAGAAAAACTAAAAACTTTTAATTGCAACTAGGATTACGCCCTACTAGTAAGGCGACAATAAAACGACGGCGGAGTAATGGTAGTACGTTAATAGAAATACAAATACTCTATAGCTCTATTAACTCCTCCTCTTCCTCCTTATCCTCCTTATCCCTTATAATAGGAGGCATATTAGCCTATAAGTACTATTAGCATACGCTATACTAGCGAAACACCTGCGTTACAATATGTACTAAAGCACGTATTACATTAAGAATCTCTTTAAGGGTATAATAGATAGTGTAAGCTTTGCAGTGTATAGGAATTAAATAAGCAACTTTATTGTAAATCTATGGAAATTAAGTGGTATAAATATATGTAAGTAGACCCCTAACTCCGAAGCCTATAAGTTATTTAAACCATATCTAAGACATATAAGGGTAGTGCTAACGTAGGTGAAACAGGGTAATATGTAAGGTCCGGTAGTCGGTTATAGATAGCCTATAATTCCTACACTTAAAGTAGGGGAAAGTCTTCGCCCTTTAGGCGCTAGTGGAGACTGTACTTAGCGCTAGTGCGTACTAAGGCCTTAATATCCTTTATAAAGGATCTCTAGGCGGCAGCGATATAAGTATTAAGGTTAGCCGTATCCCCGCCAGCAACCTAATAGCACTTAACCCTATTAATAAGGGCGAGCAGCTTATTTAGGCGGCTATAAAAGGCCTTAGGGACCTAGTCTAATTAGCTATTAGAACCTAAACTAACGTATATAGACTTACTACTTAGTATAACTTATTTAGTCGTCGGCAGTAACTATAATTACGGTTAGCCTACTTACCGTAAGTAGCCCGCTTAGTAGTGGCCACGCGTTTAGCATAGTAGAGGTAAATAGGTTTAAGTAAGGCTAGGGGAGCACCTTATAAATAACGTAAAAGCTTAGATAGTATCTAGTAGGGTTAGCGACAGCTATAGGCTAGTATAAAAAATACTTACAGAAAACTCGCCAGCAGGCAAACCGGCAGCGTAGCGCTTACATTTATAATTAATTAAAAATTGTAAAGAAGGCGAGTTATAGGCTAAACAAATTAAAATGGAATTAGAAGGGAAATCTAATATCTTACCTAGGTGGAAACTCCTACCTTTATAGATCTCTATAGAGCCCTAGCGTTCTATTATTCTATTATCCTATTATCCTATTATCCTATTATCCTATTATCCTATTATCTAATTTACTTAAATTTTGTTAAACACTTTTTATTTAGTAAAGGACTGTTGGTTATATAAGGTGATATTACGTAGCTACGGTTCGTAGATAGTATAATAATTATTGTTCTTTTGTATAATGTTAAAAGCAAAGGATCGTAAGGATCGCAGTGCCTAAGTAGGGGGCTGATAAGTCACTATAAGGGTGACTAATCAGAGATAATATAACCTCTGTCTATACATTCCGACACTAGCAGTTCTTTCTTTATACTTATAGCGCTGCAGAAAGGCAGTAAAGTGTTAGTTTAGCTATAGGCGGAAGCAGTAAAAGTCTGTTCGGGTAATAGTACGGTACTAGCGGCGGTAGTAATAGTGGTTAGGTATAAAGCTTATCTATCAGTCAGTCGGTTAATCGTAGGCGTATAGGCACGATTGTTTAGTCGGTAGATTGTAGGTGTATTAGCGCGATTAGTATTATAATAGTAGGCATAGCGGCGCTATCAGTTTGTTAATAGTATGTGGCAGTATAGTGCCAGCGTAGGGCCGGTTCCATAGGTAGATTGGCACGGAGTCTTATTATAGGGTTGGTTTATAGGCGTATCAGCGCAACAGTTGTTAGATTTAGGTGCGAGCGTTAGGTGGTTCTATAATAAGTTTGTTTATTTAACCTACCCCTTTATTATATTATCCGTAGGGTGCTTAATTACAGCTAAAGTTTCGGTTATAGTTTCGGCCTTAATCTTAATTATAGTAGTGGCGATCCGTATAGAAGGTAGTATATACTCTTTGACTAGGGTGTTCCTTCTCCTATATAATAGTTAAAGACTATAAAGGAATTCCCTTCTTACTGTATCTAGGTCTTTGCCTAGGTCCTTACTCTATACTATACACAGCCGGTTTAGGTGGTATATATATATATAGCTGCTGCGGTTGCTGCGGAGGTTCTTATAGTAGTTCTTGCGGAGATTATTACGGAGATTGCTGCAGAGGTTCTTGCGGTGGTTCTTACGGAGATTATTGCGGAGATTGCTGCGGAGGTTACTGTGGAGGTTACTATAGAGGTTGCTGCGGAGGTTCTTATTAAGCTTACTGCTGGTAGGTTAGGATGTCGTTTATAAATCTAGCTTATTATGCCGGTTGTCTAGGTATAATAGGGGTTAGAGGAAACGTCTTAGCGCTTAAGTGGGACGGAGCTTAAGGTATGGGTTAAGATACAGTAGCTTGAGGAACTTAAGGTGTTTAATAGCCTAAGGTTGTCTATGGTGGTTGCGGAGATTCTTATAGTAGAAGTGATGGATGCGGAACATAAGAACTTATACGTAGTTAGTGCTTAATCTCTTATAGAGTCTATTCGTGCTCTTCTTCTGCGTTAAGGACTTGCTAAATGTTGTCTCTAATAGTACCCCCGTTTATAGATATAAATACTCTATTCTCCTATAGGAAGTCTCGAAAATCCCAAATAATATAAATATTGCTAAGTGCCTAGGTGTTAGCGGTCCATCCTATAAAATCCTCCCTAAAATATTCCTATAGCTATAGATCGGCGTAGTGTCTACTTTAGTAGAATATAATACGGTGTAGGAGAAAGCTGTTAACTTATTTTGCGGTATAAGTTATTATATTAATAGTAAATTCGTCCCAATCTTTATTAATAAGTTTCGCGTACGTAGCTACCCCTAGTAGTAAGGAGTCCTTCCAGTTATTTAGAGTAGCCATATTTTTGGAAAAAGGGAAGTATTATTAGTATAAGGATTGTCGTTTAGTACGCGTTTGTGGTTTAGTACGCATTTATGGTTTAGTACGCGTTTGTTATTTAGTACGCGTTTGTAATATGTATTTGTGATTATAGGGCTTAGGACTAGTTCTAGCCTTAAATCGCGAAGACTTATAAAGCGTGTTGTTCTGCGTAATGGACGTAAGAATCTATAATCTTAAAAAGGCTTAGGACTAGTTCTGGCCTTTAGATCCTTAGATTTGTAGAAGAGTTTTATTTAAGGTTTAGGACCAGTTTTGACCTTAAAAGATAGCTTCCTCTAGCACAAGTAGCACTGGTATAGTGGCTTGTCTTTTCTTGGTGGAATACCTAGCTATTCTATAGTATAACAGTGAAGTTAACTACTAATCAGTGTTGGTTACATAAGGTGATATTACGTAGCTATAGTTCGTAGATAGTATAATAATTGTTATTCTTTTGTATGATGTTAAAAGCAAAGGAT
>Ga0307515_10024341_pt1 | contig 10555 bp, 2 predicted proteins | sample 17_EM_MG_FD_194513 | JGI IMG/M metagenome (GOLD analysis project Ga0307515, IMG submission 194513) | Populus trichocarpa ectomycorrhiza microbial communities from riparian zone in the Pacific Northwest, United States - 17_EM | ecosystem: Host-associated > Plants > Roots > Unclassified | place...
ACTAGCGGGGGGAACTAATTTAAGTAGACCCTATAGCTTATGCCTACGGATCTTATATACTTAACACTTCTTATAATAGCTAATATACTCCTTTACTTCCTAATTAAGCCTTAGCCAATAGTATTTATACTAAAGTAATTCTACTATCTTTGCTTAACTATAGTGGCCGCCTAAAGGATTATTGTAATTTTTTTTATAAAAATCTTCTATTATAGATTTACTTCTTATAGCACCTAAACCTTACTACCTTTATATAGTAGGCCTATTAGGTCTAGTTCCTAATAGTAGCGCCTAGTAGCTTCCTTTCCGTTACGTTTTCGGTTTACTTCCGCATTAAGAATAGTATAGGAAGCGTCCCTCTATTACATCTTATAAATAAAATCCTTTAACCTTTTAGATAGTTCCTAGGTAAAAGCTGTTTTATCCTATACTGCTCTAAGTATAAGACTAAATAGTACCATAGATCTTATAATTCTTCAATATATATGCGTTAGAAAGGCCGCTATAAGGTTAAAGTTCTTTAGTTATTATAGGGCTCTAAGTTCCAATTACTTTATAGCTTCACTATTAGTTTAAGGGGATAGCTTAGTAATTAGAGATAGTGTATTATTAGGTTCTAAGAATGTATTAGGGATATCCTATTTAGGTATATTCAGACCCTTATTAGTAATAGACCGGGTACTAGCCGGACCGTTAATAGAAACTAATAGGGCTTATACTGCCTAAGACTTAGTGTATAGAGCTATAGGTGTTTAAGCATCCCATACCTAAAGCTTATTCTATAATATAGGGAGTAAGATATCTATTATCTGTTTTCCTTCTCCCGTTTTAAAGCCTTTAGTATAGTCTAGCCGTCGTAACGGTTTATTAGTAGGGTTGTTTTTCCCTAGCTTATATTTAATCTTAAAATTAAATTACGTAAGCTTCTCTGCCTATCTAGCTTATTAAAATATAAGCTCCTTTATAGTTATAAAGTAGCGTAGATTATAGTAATCTAAGAGTATACGAGTAGTATAGCTCGCGTGCTTAAGGTAGTGTCGCCACTGTTTAAAGCAGTCGACTATAGCCAGCAGTTCCTTATTATGGGTATAATACCTAACTTTAGGCCCCTAGAATTTTCTACTATAGAATACTACTAGTCTTTAGTAGAGCTAGGTAGCGTCTAGATACCTATTAGGTTATAATAGGATACTAGTAAGGGCAAAATTCAATATATTAGTGATTATTATTAATAGCTAATCTAGGTTAAAATGCCGTAGCAATAAAGCTTCTATAAACTTTATGTAAAGTTCCTAAAAGGCCTTTTAAACCTTTCTAGGCTATAACTATAGTTTATACTATTTAATTAGTCCCTTTTTAGTTTTCTTCCTTACCACCTTTAAGCTTTTTACTCCTTAGGTTAGGTCTTAGAAAGCTTCCGTAATATAGTTAGATAGGTATTAGGCAATATCTGAGTAGTTATAGATAAAGCACCTATAGAAATTGGCAAAGCCTAAGAATACTTAAATATCCCAATAGCTCTTTAGCTCTAGCCACTCCTAGATTATCTACACCCGTACTAGGTCTATAACTATACCTATAGGCGTTATAATATAACCTAGGAACTCGACCTGCTTAGTATTAAAGATATATTTTAACGCCTTAGCGTAAAGGCCCTAATTATCTAAACGTTCCAGCACTTCGCGGACATATTGCTTATATTAATCCTTATCTTCTAAGTAGATTAAAATATTATCTAAATAAATAATATATATGCGGTCAACTAGTCCCCCTAAGGCTCTGTAAATATACAATTAGAATATTATAGGCGTATTAGCTAGCCTAAAAGGTATTACTAGATACTTAAAGTAGCCACATTGGGTTTTAAAAGCGGTCTTCTACTTATCCCCTTCTTTAATACGGAGCCTATAATAGGTATCTTATAGATCTAGCTTTATAAAGATCTTCGCCTTAAATAGTTAATCCAGTATTTCACTAACTAGTAGTAGTAGGTAACGGTTCTTAATTATAATCTTATTAAGACCGCAATAGTTTACATATAACCTTATAGTTCTATCTAGTTTTAGAATAAAGAAAATTAGCGCGCCTGCTAGCGACTTACTAGGCCAAATTTACCCCTTTTTTAGTAACTTATTAAAGTACTCCTATAGGATTTTAAGCTCTTTACGCAAGAGGTTATAAATAGGAAGGTTTAGCGGTTATTTACCTTCTTCTAGATTAATTATATAATCGTACTCCAAGTTCTACAGTAGGACTTTAGCTCTCCTACCTAAAAATACCCTTAGTAAGTCCCTTAGGCCTACTAGAATATTTAATAAATTAGGGTTACGTTTATCCTTTATATTATTATTAGGTAGGTCCTAAAGCTCCCTTAGAATACTTACGGGCAGCGTCATACGCTATAGTAGTTGCTTATATATAGTTACTACCGTATATTATACCGTTTTATACGGTAGCTAGTAAAAGGTAGGGAAATCCTTAACACAGTGCTTAAGGTACCGTAGTATACTTTTCGTATATTACTTAAGCTAGAGTAACCTATAACGGTTAAAGTATCTTATAAGATCCTTAAAATCGCCGCCTCCCTATAATATCTCCGCGACCTATCTAATAGTTCCCTATAAGGTCTCCATTATAGAGGGGTTATTACCTATACTAGGCTCTATACCTATCTTGCTATTAAACAGGGGTCAGATCTAATACTCCTTTAGGTATAGAGCGTATACTATTTTACCTAGGGCTATATTCTCTAGGATGTCCTTTAGGCTTATTAATAATATACGCCCTTTTAAATCTTTATTATTCTACTATTTAAAGGCTCTAGTCTTAAAGCGTATCTTAGGATCTACTTCTATAAGCTAAGGGTATCTAAGGGTAAGGTTATACTATAGTGGTGTAGATTGGACGTCGCCTACTATCTTAGCATTTTCCTATATTTATAGAGCCTTCGGCTTCCTTCCTTCTTTTCTCCATCATATACATATTACGACTCTACTAGCTACCGGAAATACACTCTTTTCTTTCCTTCTTACTAACTATTCTACTGACTGATTACTACTAACTGACCGACCGACCGACTGACAGACAGACTAACTGACCGACAGACAGACAGCACTGTGACTTTCCTATCTTAGAGAGGTCGTACCCTCCCATATATTTTATGGCATTCCACATAGGGACGACGGCAAGCTCTTTAGATTAGAAGTCTGGCACTCTATATATAACTATATACACAGAAGACACATAGGAATATACTACGACTATAGAAGAACTGCTAGCTGTAGAAGAACGACTAGCTGTAAAAGAACCGCTAGCTAAACAGATAAGACGGCAGAACCAGAGAACTAGAGAACTAGGTAGTATTAAACAGCAAGGGGAACTAGCAAACCCTAAATAGAAAGACTGCGGAAAAGATAGGACGGCTAGACTTAATGCATAGGCTAAAGAGTGGCAATAAGAGGCAAAAGGGTATAGGTTAAAAGGTCTCGGCAATTGGATTCGGTACCCGTACTTAGGGATTAGACGTTAAGCGAACTAGTAAGCCAATTAGATAACTTTAGCTAACCGTCGCAGCTACCTAATACTTGCCACCCGCGCACAAGTATAGCTAGACCTTTATTAAAGATATAGAGACGGTAAGCTAAGGGCCAATTATTTAGATGGAAACGAGATCTAAAGTATCTGGCGGTAAAGGAGGTTAGTACTGCCCTTTAGGAATAAGGGATACAATACCGAGTAAGGTCGTAAGTGCACGAGATTAGATCTGTCCTTAAAAGCTTCCTATTCTGGCTTAGCTTTATCTTCTTTTAAGTTATCCGGATTATATTAGTAGTAGCTCTAGAGGCGTTCCGCGAAGAGGTAGATGTAAGTAGAAGTAAAAGGCTTAGTAGCACCCTACTGTGTGGAGTAATAGTAGGCTAAAATAGACGGACGTACCGAGACCTAGTAGTAGTAGGTAATAAAGATTCCGTACTCTCCTAGGGAGACCCCCCTTTAGGCGTTAAGAAGTAGGTGCCCTCTATAAGGGATATAGCTATATAAGTAGACTAGCCGTAGTAGGCACCTACTAAAGTACCACTAGGATAGTTATCTGGAACACCCTTATCTTAGGTAGCTATATAAGCAGACCTGCTATAGCGTTTACCCATAACACCTAGGACTGATAACCCTTAGTAGATAAAGGATAAGAGCCGTAAGGACCACCTATAAGCTCCTAAGGAAGCTCTAGATGCATTACCCTATAGCTAGCAGTTAACGGCTCAAGATAAGATCTATGTTATGGTCTAGTCTATGCTAGCCCTAGGAACTGTTGGAACTCCTTACTTTATAGGGTAGAACGTGTCGCAGTTTATCGAGCAGTACGAGCGGTTATGCGTATAACACCACGTAACGAGTATAGAGAAGCACTAGGGCCTTCTAGAGTACTGCGATTACTAGATAGGGATGTAGATCTAAAGCCTGCCTAAATTTACAGCCGGCGATTAGACGGAGCTTATAAGAAAGCTTAGGGCAGAATATTAAGTGGATGACTACTACCGACGTATAGAGATAAGGGACTTTATAGAAGCTTATATTTGAATATCTGCAGAACAACTGGGCGACTTGCGTTATTATGTGCGGGACTTTACTACTATCTTAGCCAAAGCTATAGTGGCGGGCAATCTGTTAGATTTAGAGAGAGGGTAATAGTTTGTATGGGGGCTTCCAACTGACTACCGCAGGCACGTAATAGAAAGGATAGGAGCCGTAGTAGATAAGCCTAGCACCTTTGTGTTTAAAAGACTGAAGGAGGCCGTAGAGTTAAGGATAATGGCTGCAGAGAACGCTAAGTAAATGGCTATCCTTTTAGAAGAAGAAGTCCTAAATATCTAGCTTATTTAAGAGCTACGGCAGTAAAGGAATAAGCTCAGCTACTAAAGGGAAGGAAGACTTCTAGACCTAGCTAAACCAGGTATATATAAAGGAGCCCTAATATAGTAGTTACCTACCGCGGATTAGGCTATAGCTTAAGGCCTAGCATAAGGATATAGCCTAGTACTAGGATATAAAGACTGGCAGAACAGTACCCGAGCTCCCTTTACTCCGTAAGACTGTTGATATCCATAAGATTCTTAACCTCTATAAGGCCCTCGACCTCCGTAAGACTTTCGCTATTTATATGATTTTTAATATCCGTAGGACTCCCGATATCCGCAAGATTCTACTGCCTTTAGACGGCCGTAATAGGATATACGGGGTCAGTAAGGCACGCGAAGATAAGGCTAGTAGACCTGTTCTAGATGCGGAGGAAGTTACTATTTTACTAAGTACGAATACTAAGGGCTAAAGAATCTTATTTAGTAAGGATTTATATATCTATCTAATTAAGGAAGGCTAGTAGCGGGAACGCGCGATTAACCTAGACCTGTACTTTTATAGCTCGGCAATAAAGGACAACTAAAGGGTATTAAGGACTGGCTTCATATATACTAAGGAATAGACTTAGATAGATAGGTATATTGAAAAATGGAAGGATAAGGATAGACGCAGAAATAGGCCCCTATAGTATAGACGGATTTTACTACTTTCTATAATAGGGTAGTATTAAAGGACAGTGACAAAACACGTATAAACTAGGAGGACTACTATTAAGTACGGCCTATAGATTTAGTAGTAACGCCTAGCTAGTAATATCCGTAGACTTTTAGAGATAGCTATATAACCAAAACAGCCGTCAAGCCGCAGGCTCCGCTGTAGGAGAAGAATATACGACCGGGAGATTATATCCAGATTAGGCCACGGCCTACAGATAAGACAGCTAAAGCTAAGAAGAATAAATCATCTAACCCTTAGAGACGGTCTTAGAGACGGTTTTAGAGATAGGCGCTTAACTAGCAGGCTCCGCAGCAGGCTCCGTAGCAGGTGTAGGATGTTTAACTAAGGGACAGTTAAGTTCTAAGGTAGGGGAAAGGACGCAGGTGACGGCCGTATAAAAGATTTCTATTTATCTGCTTAGTTATAGTATTTCCTAAAGCTCCTTTTCTTATTTACTTTCTTAATCGCAACATATTAAGACACGTTAGTCGCTGTAAAGATATTAGCTTAGCTTACCGCCTATCGCCAAGCTAATAGCAATTTTCTATACCCGGTACAGAAAATCCTAATTAGTCCATTCAGCAGTAGAACCAGCAGAACTCTATACCGCCCCTGGAATTTAATAATGCGCTAGCTATATAATAAGAACGGCACTAAAAGCCTTAATTAATTGCACGGATATAGAGCTAATTATATAATATAGAGCTAGATGCAGAGCTATACGCAAAGCCTTAATTAAACGACTGTACGGAAACCTTAATCAGCTAAATAACTGTACAGAAGCCATAACTAGTTAAAGCATTGAATTAAGCTAAAGCCTCGGTGTCAGCACGTCGCCGTCACTAAGTTAAATTAGTTAAATATCGTTAGATTAGAGCCTTTAACTAGGCCGACCTTATTCCTTATTTAAACGACGACTAATTACAGCACGACTATCACTGCCATCTAAATTTAGTACTACGCCAGCTATATAATAAGGACGGATACTACGGCAAAGAAGGGACCTATATAAAGGCAGCAGTATAATATTAAAAAATAAGCACTATAGAACGGTAAAGCAGTATATAAAGAAGCACTAATAGAGATACTCTATAAGGGATTGTATATAGGGCACAGCTAACTATATTAAGCTTAAACTATCCTTATATAACTAAAGACGGAACTAAGCCATATCTAGCTAAGCTAGTAAAGGACTTTATTAAGGATTGCAAGGGAAACAGGAATTAGATATATAGGAACTAGCGCTTTTCCTTAAAGGTTATCTAATAAAGGACTATATTATAGATATAAGGCTAAGGGATATACAATAGAGGTAGTTATAATAGCCGAGAAGCTACCACCGGATAACACTAAGGATGACTTAGGTAAATTATAGGACTAGCAGGATAATAACGAAGAGACTAAGAGCAGAAGATAACCCTAAGAACGCTCTTAAGCTAAAAGAGGGTTAGGGATATGTAAGCGTACTGCTAGTAGCGGGAACAAAGAAGCAGCTATAAAAGCCTAAGGATATACCAAAAGAGCTAAAAGCAAGGATAGCCTAGGGAGGGAAGAAAGCAGCTATTAAGGACGTTCTATAAGGGTACCGGGCCCACAATAGTAGTCTACTAGAGGCTGCCGTTTATGCTTATAAGAAAGGAAGTCTTAAGATAGGTCTCTAGATTAGATATCTAGTAGACACTAAGAACCTTAATTAATTATAGATATAGAGCTCTAATTAATTGTATAGATGCAGAGCTTTAATAAAACAACTATATAGCTAGAGTTTTAATTAATTATCTATAAATATAGAGCCTACGGATGTAGAACCTAAATTATACGTATAGTAGAAGACACCTTAAGTTAAGCTAGGGCCTTAGTTAAATCCTAATTAGTTAAACGCTGCCTCTACAGTTAAGTTATTAAATTAGAGCCTTTGGTTAGGCCGACCTAATACCCTATTTAAACGTTAGTTAATTATACGTTATTATAGTTAAATTAAATTAGTCACCATTGCCATTAGACATCTTCAATCGGCAGTTAAAGATATATTACCATAGATACGCTAGCACTTAGGCACTAGACCTAATTAGGAAACCAGTATACGGCTAAAAGAACGTTGGAAATACAGTTAATTAACGTTTTGGAGCCTCTGTAAGAGCCTCTTCCCTTAACTACCTGCCCCTATATCAATTAATTGCCGCCCGTCTTAACGCCTATAGATTAGTTAACTAGAATAATATTTCCTATAGATATAGATACGGAGCTTTATACGGAGTCTTATACAAAGTTTATGGATATAAAGTATATAGGTGCAAAGCCTTAATTAGACAATAGTATGGCAGCTTAACTAGACGCCTATAGATATAAAGCCTTAATTAAACGGCAGATGCGAAACCTTAACTAATTAAACGCCTATATAAAAGCCTTAATTAACTATCTACGGATACAAAGCCCCAGTTATATATATAGTAAAAGACACCTTAAGTTAAGCCAGGGCCTTCAAATTAAGTCTAAATTAGCTAAACGCTATCTCCGCATTTAAATTAGGACAATTAGAGCCTTTAACTGGGCCGACTTTCTACCTTAATTGAACAACCGAATAATTAGTTGCAGTACGTTGTTACTAACCAATTAGACAGTCTTCGTCTAGCTATTAAAGTAGGCATAAAGGCACGCACGTAGACACGTACGTAGAGACTAGGCCTGTATAGGAAATCAGTATACAATTAGTAGATTATCGGAAGTATTGCTAGTCGATATTTTAGAACTACGGGTGCGAATATAGACGTAGAGTATGCAATATAGAGCTGCTAATATATAGTCTAATGCGCAGCCTAATGCATAGCTAGATATAGAATAATGCGAATATAAAGCCTAATAATATAGGACCTAATACAAAGCCACCAACAGAGCCTTAATTAAGAGCCGCGTATAATATAGACCGATATAGAGCTAGATATAGAGTCCTAATATTAAACGACCAGCCGAACCACCGAGTCAGGCCGTAGTCTCTGCCATTTTAATCAACAGGCCTACCGTCGCCGCTACTACCGCCGCTATTCCGTTCGGCTATTTCGTCCCTACTATCTCAACCAACCACTATCTCTACCGTCCTAAATCCGTATCGCCGCTAGGTCTATTTACCACTAAATCCGCTAGGTCTATTATACCGTTCTATACTACTATTCCAACCAATCTGTTCTACTGCTGCCGACCAGCTATTCTACCACTGCCACTACTACTATTGCTATTCCAACTGTTCCGTTCTATTATTCCAATTATTCTACTACTACTATTTTTACTAACTACTACTAACTAACTGCTACTAACTAACTGCTACCAACCGTCTGCCGCTACCAAGATTTCTACTACTAAAAGTTCTACTACTAGATGTCCTACTATTTACTAACTATTACCAAATTCTTCTACTAAGTATTCTACCGCGCTAACTATCTGCCGTATTACTATCACTACTACCGTCACTATTACTGCTGTTACTACTATTACTGCTATTACTACTATTACTGCTATTACTACTATTACTGCTACTATTATTGTTTCTAGTTTACTACTATCCTAGTTACTAGGTTAGATCTTAGCTATAGGTAATAGAGGGGCACTACAAAACAGTTCTATAGGAAAGCTAAGGATAGGGTTATCTAAGTTCTTTTAGGGGTATACTTTCCTTTTTCTATTCTGCTTTTACTTTACTTTTATTTAGCTATTCTTCTATAGTATAGAATGTTAGGGGACAACGTTCTTAGTAGGGGAGGTATATAGTGGTGTAGATTGGACATCGCCTACTATTTTAGCATTTTCCTATATTTATAGAGCCTTCGGCTTCCTTCCTTCTTTTCTCTATTATATACATATCACGACTCTACCAGCTACCAGAAATACACTCTTTTCTTTCCTTTTTACTAACTGTTCTACTAACTAATTACTACCAACCGACCGACTAACCGACCAATAGATAGACTGACTGACCGACAGACAGACAGCACTGTGACTTTCCTATCTTAGAGAGGTCGTACCCTCCCACAATACTCTATAAAGTTAGCCACCTAAAAGGGTTACGGGCTAACTACCTTAGTACGGTTATATATATCGGCTACTAATACTATAAACTTATAGGTACTATATAGTTTAATCCAATACTTATCTAGGAAGCCTATAATAGGTTTCCGCCACCATTATAATAGGATAAGTTTATGCTCTTTTACTAAATTATATTATATAAGATTAATTTCAGCGCCGCTATTATATAGTGCTTAGAACTGACGCACCTTACCTATAGGGAGTATTATTTCTAGCTTAACAGCGATATAGAGAGTCTTTCCTTTTATATCTTGCCCTAGTTATAGCCAAAAGAGGTCCGCAACTAGGGCTTTTCTTTTTTTAGATTATTAGTATAGTTATTGCCCTACTTATTTTTCTAATAGGATCTACCTTTAGAGTTTTCTCTTAACTTTTTAGAGTATTTCTATAAAGGTGCTAAACGGGTATTAGGTTAGCCCTAGGAGTCTTTCCCGTTATTTAAGGTTCCTAACTTTAACCCTTCTAAAGTTCTCTTTAAGAACGGCTTTTTTAAAGGTTAGGTCTGCCCTATATTACTACTAAAGTGCCTATACTTTTAGTAACCCCTTAGCTTCCTACTAGAAGAGGTCTAGTTCCTTATTATATCTTTAACGTTTAGAACTGCTCATTTAAAATCCATATATATAGTAATCTGCAATAGGGCTCCTATATGCTTTATTTTATTATAAATTACTAGTTTAATTCTAGCCCAGATAAACCCAATCTTCTCCTTCTTATAAATGCTACCGTTTTTATTTTTAAAGGGCTTTAGACTATCTATTAAGTATAAGTTTCCACAAAGTTTATAAACTAGCGGAAGTTATAGCGGTTAAGCTATATCCTATTCTAGAATAGCTCTGCATTATTATATTATACAATATACGGGTCTTAAGTCTATTTCTTTAGAAAGGTTTACAGCTAT
>Ga0307515_10024342_pt1 | contig 10555 bp, 6 predicted proteins | sample 17_EM_MG_FD_194513 | JGI IMG/M metagenome (GOLD analysis project Ga0307515, IMG submission 194513) | Populus trichocarpa ectomycorrhiza microbial communities from riparian zone in the Pacific Northwest, United States - 17_EM | ecosystem: Host-associated > Plants > Roots > Unclassified | place...
AGACTAGATTATTTGGTTTCAAGAAAAGTGTTTTCATTTTATTTTTGGGTGGAATATACTTTCCAGAAATTGTAAAAAAAAAATCTTGTTATTTGTTGATCATATCAAATTTGGTCCCCTAATCTTTTGATTCCCTATATATTTTGTTTTAAATTATTTTTTATTTATTTTTATTTTCAATTTTGTTCCTTATAATTGATTTCTTTATCAATTTTGATTTTCATTCTTTTGATTGTTATTTGTTTTTTTCTTATCATTTTCATAATTGTTTTTTTTTTCTATAAGATTTGGTCCCCATTCTTTTTATTGTATTTGTTTATTTGAAATAATTTATGATTTGTTTTTCAATTTCATACTCCAACTTTTTCATCTATCAATTTTGGTCTCAATTCTTTTAATAAAATTGAAAAAATTAAAATATTAATAAGTTATTTTCACCTTACTTTTCATGGCATAGCAAAATACTGAAAAATATTTTTCAAATTATTTTTCATGACATTGTCAAATATTAGAAAATAATCTACTTTTTAGGGATATATTTTCCATGAAAACCACTTTCCAAAAGTATATTATTTTTCAGCAAACAAACAGGGCATTAATGTAGACTAGATTATTTGGTTTTCAGGAAAGTGTTTTTCTTTGATTTTGGGTGAAATATACTTTTTAGAACTTGCAAAAAAATAAAAAATTATTTATTTATTTGTTGATTATATCAAATTTTATCCTCAATCTTTTGATTGCCTATATATTTTGTTTTGATTTTTTTTTTCAATTTTGTCCCTTATAATTTGATTTTTATATCAATTTTTGTCTTTATTTTTTTTATTGTTATTTGTTTTTCTCTTATCATCTTCTTAATTATTTTTTTTATCTATCAGATTTTGTTCTCATTCTTTTTATTGCTATTTATTTATTTGAAATAATTTATGATTTGTTTTTTCAATTTCATACTCCAACGTTTTCATATATCAATTTTGGTCCCAATTCTTTTAATAAATTTGAAAACAAATAAAAAAATTATTTTCCACCTAATTTTTATGGGATAACCAAACACTAAAAAATATTTTTCAATTTTTTTATGACACTGTCAAATATAAAAAAATAATCTACTTTTTAGAAATTTACTTTCCATGAAAATTATTTTTGAAAAAGAAACTATTTTTCAGCAAACAAACAGGGCTTTAATATAAACTAGATTATTTGGTTTCAAGAAAAATATATATATTTTTATTTTGGATAGAATATACTTTCCAGAAGTTGCAAAAACTGTTTTTTTTTTCTCTTATCATTTTTATAATTGAATTTTTTTCTATCAGATTTGGACCCCATTATTTTTGTTGCTATTTGTTTATTTGAAATATTTATGATTTGTTTTGTCAATTTCATACTCCAACTCTCTCATCTATCAATTTTGGTCCCAATTATTTTAATAAATTTGAAAAAATTAAATCAATGAAACTATATTTTATTTTGCCAAACCAACCAAGTGCTAAAATTATTTCTCGACATCGCAAGATTCTGATATCTACCAAACTTAAATAAACTATCAAATCTAATCTAAAAAGAAACTCAATGTGAAAGGATCAATTTAAAATAAAAATAAAAATTAAGCAATCTAAAACAAAATTCAAAGGACTAGAAAATGAGGGGCTAAATATTTTCCCATGTCTGCTTAATTTAGTCCCTGATCTAGCTAGAAAAAAAGCTGAACATTTGTCATAAATTCAAATTTGGTCTCCAATGCTTCAATTATTTTAAATTAATAAAATTTTATTTTATTTTGTCAAATTGTTTTTTCTTGACATAGCAAGATCCTTGTATCTAAGCAATTAGAATAAATCATCAAGTCCAAACCCTAATCAACATGGCACAAAAGGATCAAAATAAAAATAGCCAAAGGATGAAAAAAAAAACAAAGAGAGAAATCATTATGAAACATTATTACAATATACAGTAATTTCTCTCTAAATTGCATGGTTTAGAGAGAAAAAAAGTGTTAGATTTTTTTAGCTAGTTTATTTGCATGATTTACTTTTCATAAATTGCATGGTTTACCTTTTCAACGTAAAATCCACATAAAAAACTTCTTCTATGCCTAATATTTTTTTTTTATCTTTAGTTTCAAAAGAAAAATTAAATCGATTTTTTGTTGCAGGTGAAACACGGGTATACATTAATCTTTTTGTTGCATTTTGATAGGCTTATTACTACTACATTAGGTAATATATTTTAATTAAATAAAATTAAGTTTCTCTTTTATATCAACAACAATTTATTTTTTTCTACATCTATCAATTTCAAGGAATGATACACATTAATATTTTTTAAAAGTTTTATTCAAGATTTGATCAACCTATAAACATTGGAAAAAAGGCTATTAAGAGGGAAAAAAAATCCAATCACAAGCGATTTAAAAAACTGATAAAGTATTCTTAATTATTAGAAAATTTTGATTGATATATATGAAAAATTGGAAAGCATTTTTGGCACTTGACTATTAGGTTTGTGGCATATTTGGTCATTTTTATCTTTAAACTATCATATATTGTCCCTTTATTTGATTTGAACATTAATATAGACTTATATATATATCGTTCAACCCTTTATTTTGTAATTGATAAATGGTTTATATTATTTGACTCGGATGGTTGATGCTATTTTGTAATTGATTTGAACTAATTTGGAATGAAGTTTTCTTACTTTTGTTTTTCAAAATAAATTAATGAATAAAAATTAAAAATGGATCTTTTAACAGTATTCAAGGAACCAAAAAATATACTTTTTTATATTAAAAAAATAATTTTTTTTCACAAAAAAAAACTGAATTTCTTAGTTCAAAAAACCTAAAACCAAACTATACTTAGGTTCTGAATTTTGTAAGTTTGGTTAACCGAAGAACCAAATGAATATAAAAGATATAACTCATGACAAAATTATATTCAAGGAACAAAAAATCAAACCATTTTTATATTAAAATAACAATTTAGTTTTTCACCAAATGAAAAACTGGGATTTTTAATTCCAAAAACCTAAAAAATATCTCAGTTTTGATTTTTGTGAGAACTAAACTTGCCTTTCACTTCTTGTTCTTCATGTTTATTGAATTAATTTTTGGGCATTATTACGAGTCATCACCATATCATTTCACTTGTAGGTTTTCATAGTGTGTCACTTTATTTGATATATCTTCAAGCACACTCTACATTTCCTGAGAGCTTAAGCAATGATCCTTGATTTTGAAGGATTCCCTTAGCACCACCAGAAATTGTACTAATATTTTAGCTTTTTCCGATTACCTTTTATATAACCAGTGCACATGATAATTATTAGCCTTTTCCAATTACCTTTTAATTTTTAAATAAGGGATGCGTGTTGATTGATTGTGAATAGAGACTAGTTTTTGGCTTAATTATATGATAATAGTTTTGTTTTGACCCCTTATATTTACAAATCAAGTAATTATTACAACATATACTAGCAATTCACAATAATCAAAGTTTTTTTTAATTTTCATCCTTAATCTTTTTTTTTTTCAATTGTGTCTTTGACCCCTCTCAAATATCCTAATAAAAAAAGGAAAAACTATTTCAATGAAAAAAAGAAAATATTTCAAAAACAAATAAAATATAAAAAGAAGAAAATGCAATTAGGGTTGAAATTGTGAAGATAAATTGAGAAAAGCAGTTAAATAGGCTAAATAATTGAAAATTAAAAGGCCAATGACTAAGTTGAAAAATGTGCAAATATTAATGGACTATTTTAATGAAATCAGGGATGGAATTTGGAGAAAATGGTTGAAAATTGGAAAGCCAAGGACTAAATTAGAAAAGACACTAATATGAAGGGACCATTTTAAATCCAATTAGGGAATATATTGAAAGAAATTCTATAAAAAAGATGCAATTGGCCAAGAAAATAAAAAAAAATAAAAATCCAAGGACTGAACTAAAAAAGGTGACAAACTTGTAGGACCTTTCAAAAAACCAAAAACTTCCTTTAAGTCAAAATAATATTGTTTTAACAAAAAAAAAAGACTAAATGAAATAGTGTGTTGTTTACAAACTGGCATCATCTCATTCCAGTCTAAAACAAAAATCAAATGCGTTGAAACGATGTTATTTTAGTGCATGGATTATAGATTGTCGTTTTTTCTTGTGTGGGTCTATCGTAACTTGTCTTTTATTTTGCATGGTTTTGACTGGATTTTTAGTCACCATTTTCTCTCTCTCTCTCTCTCTCTCTCCCCACACCCAAAAATATCAAACCACACACCATTCTTCTTTCTTGCATATGTACTTCATGTTCAACAACAAAAAAGTGATTTGTCCCTCTAAAATCAATGAGAAACAAGTGCAAAAAGGCCAAGCTAAGCATGTTTGCCTAAAATGTACAACCATGATGGGAGGGTTAAGACTAACCAATTTGAATCAATGGCCACGATCACTCCACCAAGAAAGGTTTCAGGAGTTTCATCTTTGCTTATAAATAAGGGGACAAAATAAGAAGTGAGGAGAGTCATGCTAAAGAGAGAAATAAAAGAAAAAAGAGAGCTATATGATATGAGAAATGTGGGTTTGAGCTAAAAAGTAATATAATAGAAAGAGGAAAAAGAAAGAGAAGATAAAAGAAAAAGAAAAGGGAACTTGAATAGAAAAACCTGAAGAGAGAGTATGGGTTTTTGAGCTAGAAATATGTTTTGAGTCAGCCAATAGAAGAAGAAGAAGAAGAAGAAGCCTTAAAACCTTAGCACCACTAACCAACCATTATCTCTGCTACGAACTTTAAGATAAGTCAAACCCTTTTCCTTTCATTTGCCTTCTTCTTGTGAGTTTGCATGAAAGTACTTAAATGCATTTTAGTGAACATGTACTTAAATGTTTTTGATTTTTAACATCTAGGTCAATATGTCTCCTAGTTTTGAGAGACCATCATAGGCCTAACATAACCTTTTCTTTTTAACTTTAAAATGAGTTCAATAATGCATCAACGGGTTTATATTAAGTTTGTGTCATGTGATTGAGAGTTGGATTTTAATTGTTAGGTCAACATGTCTTCTATTTATAGGACCGACATAAACCTTAAGTGACATTTTAAACCAAAAACAAGTTCAATAATAAGTTCGCGAGTCTTCTTCAAGTAGTGATCAACATGGGTCAAGCGTGGTTTTCTGTTTAACCTTTTGGTTTTAAAAATAAGATAATAATAAAAAGGTCAAGAAATATAATAATAACAAAAAAAAAACAATAACAACAACAACATGAATAATAATAATAATAATAATAATAATAATAATAATAATCATAATAATAATAATCAAGTTGTGAGATTTCTGATTCAGGGCCCAACTCTAACTCGACAAACCTACTAAAAGAATAAATGAGTTGTAAATAAGCTAATAAAATATTTTAGGCAGTTAATGACATCAATGAAATAAATTTAGAAGAAAAAACATAGTTAAGGTAACCTTTTCTTGGAAAGGATACGGTAAATTTAGAAGAATGATGTCTATCTTCTTTTAAACATTATTAACATCTTACTCGAATCTTCGGAACAAATATAGATTTTAGGACTCTTAGTCTTCTTAAAGAACTAGGTGGCAACTTTATTTTTTTTATTCTTATCTTTTAATTCTAGAGGTCCCAAATTATATTGGGTAACGAAAAATTGTAGCCTTATCTGCCCAAATTAATGACCAATTTATTAAAAAACAATTAGGGAAAGAAAAAAAAATCCAATAATAGAGGACTGAAGTGTACAATAAGGAAAAATACCATAGCCAATCTCAAATTTGCTAAAAAAAGTTTGGTATAATCCTCTTACTTTCCTTTTTATTAAAAAAACTTTTGGTACTATCCACGGCAAAGTGGAGGTCAAATGACTAGATTTTAAAATTAATTATTAAAATTTTACTTAGAATAGAAGAAAATTAGTAATGGATGTATTTTTTTTCTATGTTAAAAAGAAAATTGATTCGACTTGCAACAAAAAATGGATGATAAAAAATTTACTTTAAGGAAAAGCATGCAAATTCTCGTAGAAAAGCCAATGAAAAAGTTATACCAACATCTTTTCCTTATTTTAAGCCTTAACCCCAGTAATGAGACTAGGATTACCCTATAGAAGGCAAAACAAAAAAAAGACTATATGACCTAATTTTTAAGAAACTCAATATTGAAGGATGAAATTGAAATAAAAAAAAAAAGACTGGTAAAAATAGTAATTAAAAGAAAAAGGATCAAATTTGACAAAAAAAACATTTGGTAACCTTCTTTGGCCTTTTGAAGAGTGCTGGTGAAAAATTTGAGGTATGGAGACAAGAAAAGAAAGAGAAGAAAAATTATTTGTTGGAGCCAAGTTGAACGACAACTGTTTACATGAACCGCTTAACCTTACTGACCTCCTTGTTGGATATTTATAGTAAGTTGGATCAGTTGGATATTTATAGTAAGTTGGATCACTTGGATATTTAGAGTTGTGGATGTAAGTCGAGATGAGATGATTCAAATAACACCATGGATAAGTGAAATTGGGTTTTAAAGTCTGTTACACATATGATCCAAGTGCAACGGTCTTACTAATGCTTTGGTGCATGCTTTATACGCACTAGAAACTTTTCCCAATATTTTTCGTTTTTCATTCAAATAAATCCATGAATTGGAAAATTTTGATTTAATCCCTAACGCTTTAATTGTCTTAAATCAATTAAATGAACTTTGGTTTTTTTTGTCAAACCTAACATCAATCGAGCACTAGATGTTTTTTCCTGACACTTTAAGAATCTTATATGAAGCCAGCCGATCCAAACTATAAGGTTTGATCCCACATCAACCAAGCATGAAAATGATAAAATTGAAAAAAAAAAAAACTTGACCAACAACAAAAAAAACATTATGAATTTACTATTGTAATCCATAATACATGAGTCTTATGTTACAAAACAAATGGCTAAAATAAATGTTATAAGTCATAATACTGAATGTGCACTGTTTATAAGAGAATTAGAAGGTTATACAACATTTTTATTGCTCAACATTTTTGCTCAGGGACTTGGTGAGATAAGCAAATCTAGTTTATACCTTTCTATCAACTTCATAAATATCATTCAAACCAAAAGAGCTTAAAATCCTTCAAAAAGTATAGATGAAATGCTTGTTCAAACCATAAAGATATGAAGTCTCTTTAACAACTATCCAAGGATAAGTGAGTCAACTATGAAGACTGCTAAAGAAACTCTATAGAGTTAAGACTATAATCTCAACAGAATTTGGTGCCCAAATCATCAAGTGAACTATACCTTAGATGGTAATAAAAATATACCATAGTTAATGGCTAAGCATGTATGTTTTTTATATATGAATTAACTTATTCAAAGTAATGATATTTTCATTTTCTCTAGGTGATACCTGAGGACCTCTCCCCAAACTCACCAAGGATGGGATTGACTCTGTTTTTCTAGTGCAATTGCACAACTCATTGGCAGGGATTGACATAGTCTTCGCAAGAAAATAGCCTCAAACTCACTAAGGATGAGATTGACTCAATCTCTCTAGTGTGATTGCATTACTCACCTTAGTAGGGATTGACATAATCTCCTTAAAGTAATAGCACAAAACTCAGTCTCCTTAATTTGATTGCACAACTTACCTTAGTAGGGATTAAACTCAGTATCGCTAGTGTGATTGCATAATTCACCAATGATGGGATTGATTCAGTATCCCTAGTACGATTGCATAATTCACCTTCATATGGATTAACATGATCTCCTTAGGGAAATATCCACTAACTCATAAAGGATGAGATTGACTTAGTCTCCTTAATGTGATTGCACAACTTACCTTGGCAAATATTAAACATGGTATCTATAGTGTGATTGCACAATGCTCAAAAGACGAGGTTGACTCAATATGTCTTTTTTGATTGCACAACTCACTTTGGTAGGGATTGATATGGTCTCCCCAAGACAGTAGCCCCAAACTCGAATATTTTTCTAAGTATGAGCGTTAAACCTATATAAATTCTCAAAACAATTTCCTATAGACCTTGGACCTTGCATGAAACGTTTTACTATGGGTGTTGGACTTATACAAGCTACACAAATCAACATAAAAATGAAAGATAAAAGTACAATTTATAAAATAAAAAGCATTACATGGATAAACCCAATAGAACTGGGGTTCTTTACATAACTAAGAGGAGATGAGGGTGGAGGCTTAGACATCTAGGATAGGCTCTTCGGCTAGATATTCCTCATATTGGGCAATTGCAGCCCTAGTAGGGAACACATCTGCAAAATCAGGCATCAAGATCGGATGAAAGGCAACATTCCTCTTGATTGATTGATGAAATACAGGTTGGATATAACAATAAAGATCTTATCCCCAACCATCGCGGACAAAGTTGCACACCCTTATAAAAATTCTTGGAACTCCCTAGAAAAATTTATCAAAGCCTCCAGCTATGCTTAAGAACTCTAGGCTTCTTCCATGACAGTGAAAAGCTCAGCTCTTAGACCGTCTTGGGTGGCCTTCACCTCATAGATCTCTTGTTTCAAGATATCCACCTGATTATAAGTGCCTTGAAGTTGTTTTTTAGTGGAGCTCAACTGAAGAATAACAACTTGCATTTGTTCCTTTAGCGATGTATAAGCTATTTTGAGGCTTCTTAGTTCTCCACAACAGTTTTCTCCTTAACCATTAGAGGGCAACCTGATTTACCCTATGTTTAGTAATGGCCTCTCTTATTTGGCTCATCTCGGCCCAACACCTCTTGAAATGTGCACATATCATGAAAGTCTGCTAAAAACAAGAATGTTAAGAACAATGGTCATAAAACCAAACTAAAAGGTTATACGAGAAATTTCTTTACATTAAAGGCTATTTTTCCAATTTAGGCCAAATGGTAGTTATAGCTCTTATAAGACATTAGTGAAATGTTTTATGGAATTATGGGAATCTTGTTCAACTACCTTATGACCTCAAGGCCTGACCTTCTACCAATGATAGCCTCGATGACCTTCATTTCTTGCTCAATTAGGGTAGGGAAATTGAAAGGAGCTTGACTAAGAGCAAAGTTAGCAAAAACATCATCAAACTTATGTTTGACTTCCTCAAAAATAGCTCATATAGAGGCCCTAACAGCTATAGCCTCTGCAGCAAAAGCTTGAGGTGAAGGTAAAAGGGATTGTCATCATAGAAGCATCTATAGTTGAGGCTGGAACACTAGTCTCAACAGGAGTGAAGACTCTCTTTCTTTTAAAGTGGGCAACAACGCCCACAATTACTTCAAAGGTGATCAAATCTACTTGACCTTCAAGTAGAGGAGTACGACTACCCCCAACTTCTATTTTTATAGAAATCCTGGTTCCTGCCATTATTTTCTCAAGAACAAAGTCCTTAGGAATAGAGAGTTTATCTATGATGATGTTGTCCTTCATCTCTTCTCTACTCTTGCCTTCAATTAAGTCAAGAGGCGAAGTGATGTAACCGTATTATTCGATAGTTTCACCCACATTTAACTAATGTTTTGCCTATGTTATATATATAAAATGCCTTGATATACTTTGTTTTATGTTTTGAAGGCACTTTTGGATGAAAGATGTAAAAAGGAGTAAATTGGAGATAATTGACATATTTGACCTTCAACCGATGTTTTGTGCAGAGCGTGAGCTCTAGAGGTTGAAATGAAGTGATTCTAGTGATATTAAAAAGCTAACATCCATACCTTTCTAGACATCTAAGGAAAGAAAATAAAATAAGGAAGAGCATGGAAATCACAACCTTCAAAGTCAAATCTTGCAATCTGTCAGTGTTGACCTTCGGCCATTCCAACTTGAATATCTGGAGCTACAAAATTCCAATTGATGCAAACTCAATTTTGTTGGCTTCAGGACTCAAAGTTATATAAACTTTCCAAATTTCAGCAAAAAAATATGTCATATGAGGGAGATATGATTTTTCAAAGATGACAACTGAATTCTGCCAGCAAACAGGTTTCTTGAAGAAACGAGTCCAAATTATGTTCCGAAGCATCTAAACCAATATCCAAGTTTTTATTTCAGCAATTTAGCTCCTCTAAGTCAAAGCTTGAAGATTTAATGCAAGGTTATTTCTCATTTTTAGGAAAATAGTTATTGAAGTACTTAAATATAAACTGTCAATTTAAGGGAGGACTATTTTGTAAAATAGGGACTAGGGTTTCTTAGCATATAAAAAGAAGCAGAAAAGGGGGAAAACAGAAGGAGGCAGCAACTAGCAGAGAATAAACACAAATTCTCTCCTCTACAAACCCAAAAATCATGCTCTCTTCAATCTTTAGAAGTAGTTGTTCAATAGTTATGCAAGACTAAGCTCTTTTCTTGGTTGCAAGGACGCAAAAACCTTCAGATTTCAAGAACCGTGAGATTTATTCTTCCTTTTATTTTTAGTTTATGTTATGAATGAGTATGATTGTTTTCCTATGCATATTTCCTATGATTGTTGTTGATGATTGCTATAGCGGACTCTAAGTTATTGTTGTGAACAATCTATTGCTAAGTTTAATATCAAAACCAGAGTTG
>Ga0307515_10024343_pt1 | contig 10554 bp, 6 predicted proteins | sample 17_EM_MG_FD_194513 | JGI IMG/M metagenome (GOLD analysis project Ga0307515, IMG submission 194513) | Populus trichocarpa ectomycorrhiza microbial communities from riparian zone in the Pacific Northwest, United States - 17_EM | ecosystem: Host-associated > Plants > Roots > Unclassified | place...
AGAGATAATTAGTTAATGATTTTTTTAACTGATTCTTGCTTTTACAATAATAATAATTTTTTGCTTAAAAAACAATGATTCTCATGAAATAACAATGTTTTCATGAAAATAAAAAAGAAATGTGTCAATAAGAAAAATAATTTTTATTAAAAATATACACTTTTTTCTTTTTAGTTTAAATTGTTATAGTTTTCTGGAATGAACTATGCTGCTATTAAAAAAGCTATTTTATTGTTGAAAGAAAAAATTACACGAATCAAAGAAGATAACTTTGTTGAAAAAAAATATATTTCTCTTCCATATTTTATTTGTTGTTTTTTTATGAATATTTATTTTTATTATCGTATAATTAAATAAAAATAAATTCTAGAAACAAAGTTATTAAACTAAGTCAACCTCATGATATATGTCACATGTTTAATGAGTTAATTTAGATTAACTTAAGTTAATTTAAAATATCGTCGTTTTATTTAAAAAAAAACATTACATCCATATTTTTTTAAAATTAATAATTTTAAACAAATTATTTTAATATTTTAATATTAAAAATAAAAATATTATTTTAATATATTTCTAAATAAAAATATTTTAAAAACAATAGCTATTCCATTTCATATCTTCACACCGAGGTAAAACCAAAAAAGGGCCTTAAGAATAAATGCAACACCGTGGTAAAAATCTGAAATTCAAATGGGCGGTAATTGCAATCAAATCTCCACCGTCTGTCCCTCTGTCTCCGTCGCATAACAGAAGAGAAAATTCTTATTCTTCTCTCAATTTGTACTTAGAACTCATTATCAGTGGATTTATTGAGTATTAATTAATGACGTCGATTGATTAGAAAGGAAGTTGTGGATATTGGAACAAATGAAGCAGCAGGCGGATCTCTTCAATTACTGGCTCGCCTCTAAAAATATTTGTGCTGGCTCCTCCCCTCCCCTCCCTTCCCTTCCAGTTCCAAATGGTAATATGTGCTGATTGGGTCTTCTTTGGCTGTTAAATGGAAACAGAAGAATTTATTACAATCTTTATCAAACGAATGAATTACGCTAATTGCGTCCTCCAATTAACCATCCGCCACGACGATACATTCAGTTTTGAAAGAGTAAAATTACCTTACATTTTGCTTCAGACAGAAAATTTTATATACATATTGATCCCCTCAATGATCTCCAAACTGCCGTGTTTTTGCAGAAAATTAAGCCTGAACGGAATTTGATTGTGGTGGATTTTCTTGTTTACTGTGTTTTCTTGGCTGTGTCAAGAACTTTGTTACATGGAACATATGGTTAAGTGTCTTTTAACAGGCTGAACCTGCCTTGTAAGGGAGTAGTAGTGCGCAGATAAACGTGGAGCATAGGAGCACGCTCACCATCAAGTTTGACAAAACCATCCACTGGATTTTCCCAAGGTAATTCTTTGAAAAAAAGTTCCAGCGGTGAAGTCTACTATTGTCATCTTCGATGAAACAGGGCAGCATACTGCAGAAAAGAACCAAGTTTCACTGCAACTTGAAGATAGATCAAACTGGGAAGTGATGAACTTTTGACTTGTACTTAAACAACCATGCAGGAAAGGAAACTTCATCTGGGAAGGAATGGCAATTTCACCATCTATTTCAGTTAGTTCTCCTCATAGTCAATCAATGGATTTGTTTGGTGCTGATCAAAGTGTGCCTGTAAATGGATGGAAACTGAGGGAATTGACTTTGAAAATCTGGATCTTTCAGATAACGCACTAGAAAGTGTAATTGCTGTGGAGCGGCTTTGCAAATCTGTTTGCCTTGAAACGCCATTATCCCATTTCTCTACTGCACATGACAAACATAAAACACGAAATATATATCAGCCTGTCCCTATAGGATTTTTAGAAGGGATGGAGCTGACCACCACCATCAATACGAATAGCAAGACTGGCAAGCAACTTGAGGCTAATTCCAATTGCTTCAGTGACAAAGTCAACGATACCTTGCATGGGAGGCTGCATTCTGACTCCCCAGAATTTTGTAATGCTGTGATCTACATGGGGTGTTAGGAAACCTTAAATGTCTCCAGTTGGGAAGCTCTGGGAAGGAATCACATTGAAGTCTGGCAGTTCAGAGAAGAGAGTGAGCTCAATTCCAGATCTTCCCTGCATCAGTAAAGAAAATTAGAACACAAAGGAGGTACCTGAAACATTTCAGGATGGCATTGGTTCAGAACAGATGGTTAGCTAAGTCAAAAGAGAACCACTTGTTGATATTACAAAAAGTTCTAATCCTTCAATATCGGTTTATGAATCTGAGATAGTTAGTGATAGATGCAGTCTTACTTCCGTGAACACAGAACTTAGCGTCAATGGTATGGGTGGAAGGGACAAAACTGAAGCATGAAAACCATAAAGGTAATAGAAGGAAATGTGATAGCAAGGCAAAGGAGAATCAAAGCATACTTGGAGCAAATGATTTTGAAAGGGCCAAAGAATCTCATGATAACAGATTCAATAAGCCAATCTTATTTGGAAAAACCAGTTTGAGGAAAGGAGATTCGGGTCTTGCAGAGATGAAGTTGAAACATAACAATATTGTGTCAAACATCACTTCCTTCATTCCACTTGTGCATCAAAAACAAGCAGCGGCTGTTGTTACAGGTAACATCTAAATCTTCTTTTCTTTTGTCCTATCTGTTCCCCTCTTACATGATTATTTGTTAAGAAGACTGCCTTTTCCCTTCCTTTGATTAATGGCTACCATAAAAGTTAAATTCATCATTTTGTGAATCTTTGAATGTGTTTTTGTAATACGATAACCTTAAACTAACAGTGTCAGATTGCAATATTCAGATCCGCAGTTTGAGTTTGTTCATGGTTATGAAAAGATTACTTAATGCTCAATTGGCATTTTGGCTCTATGAGCACGATTCTTCATATTTGAATGTCTTGGTTTTCAGCTCAAAATGCTTCATGGGGCTGTGTATATTTGATCATTTTGGTTTTCTCCATGCAGTTGTATCTGAAAAAATTGGTCAAGGCATTTTCAATTATAAGTTTCCCAAATCTTGAATCCAAGGCAGTTTGATGTTTTCTCTCGACACAAACATACAAGTTACTGTTTGTTTCAGACTTCAGATTGTTTTTGCTGTTAAATTGAAATATAAAATTGTGCTTTTCGAAGTATAAACATAAAGCTCTAAATGAGCCGAGTTTGGGTTTTTAAGTTTCTTGTCTTTATTTTCTTCGTAAAACTTGTTTCACGTAACCAACAACCACAGATATAACCAACAACCACAGATATATTATGTCGTTGACCCAAAAGTGTTTGGCGATGGCTTCCACTTTCTTCAGTAAGACTTCAGAGTTTTCATAGGATGGTAAACATGCCTAAGAAGAGGCATATCACGATCATGTTACTTTTTCATTGAACAAATGCTGTATGTTTATGGTAGCACTCCTACGTCTCCTCTGTTTTAGCTGATAATGAATTTTGGAGTTCTGTTGCTTCTTTGTAGGAAAAAGGGATGTTAAAGTGAAAGCCCTGGAGGCTGCTGAGGTTGCAAAGCGTCTTGCAAGAAAGTAGCCTTGAAACGTGAGCGAGCAAAGATGGAGGAACAAAATGATGGAAAATCAAGCATTATTCCTGAAGGCTGTGCGGCTTTGGTGATAATTCAAAGGTGCATTATCTTTAGCACCTTTTTTATTAAAATTTTAGCCATAATGCCTTGAAGTTCAACTTGTCAAAAGTAAAGTCAAAGTCACATATAATTCCTATTGGAACATCGGCAACAAGCAAAATCTTTGTCGCTTTCTCACCAGAAGGAAGGATTTTGGTTTTTTTTGTTCTATTCATGGCGAGTGCTTTTGTTCTCATATTTCTTGCTTTCTACCTTGTTGAAGTTGGTGTCCCATGTAGGCTTCTTAAATTGATGATTTTGCCGAACTTCACATGCATACAACCTTTCTTGCAAATGGAGTGTTGGCATGACTATATAGGAGCATTGCATGGGTGATTGGATGACATAATAATGAAAGACTCTTTTTGTTGCCCTTCATTCTCCGTTGTCCATCACTTTTCCTTATTACTAGCTAGCCACCTTGTAGAAAGCTGTCTCATAAAAATTTGTTCTTTTTATGTCTAGTGTGGTATAATCCTGCTCAGGCTTCTTATGTTATTGTCGGAAATGACTGTCTTTTACAAGGCAGCCGAGAATGGAACTTGATGTCTAACACAAGCCAAGAATAGTCATATGAATTTTCTCCATACAAAGGTTCAGATGATGAAGATGACGAGAATACATTTTTTCCATCATGGGCCAGGTAGGCAACTCAATTTTGTTCTTGATAGAAATACCCTTTTAAGAAAACTAGGCTTTTAATTCACACAGAACACTATGCATGCATATGCAGCAGCGCTGTTCCTCCATGATGTTTCTTGCTTATCAGTCTTCCTTCTCTGGGAATTACTGCAATAGATGAATTGACAAAAGCCATTTTCCATTGAAAATATACTTAATGTTAAATTTATATCCTCTTTTGCCTTTCGAGACTTCAATATCTCTCCATGGATTAATGAAGCGTTCATAAGCAGCTGTTTCTTTCTGCAGTATAAATCATGTGACTCTGATTGTTTCTTCCCTGCAAAGTATAGACCCACAAACCATTTTCGCCCCAGAAAGCTTTCCAAATGTTGCTGAATGTATATTCAGATAGTATAGTATCTTGAACTCTGACATTTGTTTTGGACTAAACTGTATTACTTCTTCGTAGCTCTTTTGCCCAGAAAGCTTCAGCAAAAACAGCGGGCTCAGCAATGAAGTTTGACAGCACTGTATTCCTTGGGTTCTTCAGCAATAACTTCAAACCCTTTGTACATTAAAAGGTTTGCTTTTCTTTTTCTCCCTCTGGAAAATAGCAAGACTGTTTGGTTTGATGCATTGGCATTGCATATTGCTGTGAACATCTATGTAGGTGCATCTTATGACAATGACATTCAATCCTTTGTTGTGGCAGTTTGCCGCAACAACCTACCACCCTTTGTTCTCCACCTCAACCTATTCTGTCTCAAATATCTGTAGGAAAAAAAAAAAAAAAACAGAATGAAGTTTCACTCTCAAACTTGGTGGGATGAATTGTTTGGATCCATCTTCTGTATTATGTTCTCTTAATAATGAAACGTTTTTAGTGCATCTACAGGCCCGTGTTAAGAATGGCAAACCGAAAACCATCTAAAACTACTGCCCCATATTTTATCCTCCATGGTTGCCATTAATTCCATCTTCAAGTACATGCACTTATATCTTATCTAATTCCTTTGCTGTGTTTTTGAAGTTCATTCTTTGCATCCACTTAAACAAACATGTATCTTTTTATATACAACATTCTCATCTTAGTCACTTCACAGACTTCATCACAGCAGAGCACTTATTATCAACGATAGACTGGACCTAATTGCATGGAGCTTATCTTCAGTCCAACACGGATTCAGCCAAAAGTTGGGTTATTGAACTCCTGTTTGAAAACAGCAGTAACGGAACTAGAGTGATGTGCTAAACCAGAGGTCATTTATCAGCAGAAGCCATCCGAAAAACAAGAAAACAAAATCGGTCTATAATGAGATTTAAATTGCATAATTCTTGCCTTCAGCTATAAGTCTTTGGTCACGAGAATCAAATTTATGAAAGATAAACTTTGGTGTTTAGTGTAAATGTATTTAACCATTTGTTTTTAACAATCATGAAAAACTGAAAGTAACTGGTTGCTGATTTTCTGTGATGAAGACTTGTATTCGGAGTGCAAGGGTAGGCGAGTGTTCTTAGCACGTAAGTAGCTTGAAACCTTAGGTTTGCCACCATGTGAATACTTTTATCATGTCTCAATCAGATCCTTTGCAAAGCGAGCACGCATAACAAACTATCCCGTTGTGTTGTTGCACCTCTGGTTGTCCGGTGAGCGGCCAAAGTGAACGAAGCTTCATCAACATCAAGTTACAAAAAAGTGTTCTTTTGTGTGGAGGAAGAAATTGTCTAACCGAGGATTTAGAGGAGTCTTAATTTGTTCAACGTCCTGATGCTCACCTGGCTGCTGCCATTTTCCAGCTGCAGGAGAAGCTGGTTGAGTGATAAAACCTCGACTAGACCAGGAACCAATGGTAATGCTGTCTTTCAACCGCAACAGAAACAATCTGTAGCTCATCGAACCAGCACGAATTTTATGTTGGAATGGAAATTATTAACACAAAACAGCGCGCATGATGAGTAGAAGAACTTCAGCAAAGTTTAATCCGATGCAAAATCTCTAGTCACTTTAGATCAGATAATCATGGCTTTCTCAGTAGCATCTCAAAAGCTCATATGCAGTGATCGATCTTTTCATTGGCTTAGCTGCAAACCATATGTTAGCATTCACCTCCAGGATTCCCAGGTCTTTGGGTGGGTGACCGACATGCATTGTTCCATTTTGGTTAATTAGTATTCCACTTACTTTAGTGATTAGATTAGAACTAAAGTGACATAGATGTCGTCGACAAGATTTTGATCCATGCAACGGATAACTGACGTGTGAGAAAAACCATTTCCCATTTGAATTTCTTGGACCCACGCTCACATGGCCTCCTGCTGTCATTATTGAATTCTCCAAATTCACACTGCGGCTTTGCATGTGACTCGCCTTCCAAAGCAATTCCATACTGATGATGCACTCACTCTCTGTGTTGCCGTTTAGATTCCAAATGTCTTTAAATCTTTAGGATTCCAAGTGTTGAAATCCATGACTCCAACTAAATATTTCATCATGCTCCTTTGCACTAACAGCACCCATGCAGCACCCATGAACATGATTAACAAAAGCTGTATCGGGTGGGATATAGCTCAATCGAGGAGTTCAATAATTATGAATTCAAGTTTTTCAAGGAAACTAAAAACTTCCATGATAATTAATTTTAGAATTTATAAAATTAATTAAAATATGTATAAACTGACTCGAACATCTATATTAATTAAAAAAAAATTATATCACATGGCAAGTATTTAGCGAGTTATCTAGTTGCATAGTGACTGGCAGCAAGGGTTGTAATGACCAATTGGTTTAACCATGAGAGTTATAGCTCAATTGGTCAGACATTGAGTTTGTTTTCTAGAGGTCATCAATTCGAGTATTATAAATTTTAGGGTTACTAGAGATCTAATTGGTCATTAACTTCAGGGTCTTAGAGAATTAGTCGAAGTGCGCTCGGACATCTACAATTTTAAAAAATAAAAAATAAAAAATAAAAATTACCTCTTGGTTTGCTTTTTACTTCACAGTCGCACTTTGAATAGTAAGTAGTGTATGAATGAACAAATGAAAATCATCAGCATCTTTAAAACGGTCTGTTGTCAAAAAAGTCCACAAACTGATCCCCAAAGTGAGACCCACATCTGATTTCATTGTCATTTTGACCCCCATATAAATTATTCTTTCTTCCAACCACCCACGCTCCCATGTCTTTCAACCGCTTAAACCCCCATCTTCCCTTGGCAAATCCTATAACTCGTTCAAGAAATCAAAAAACAACAAGTCTACCGTTTAAGAGAAACAAATTTCTCTTTTTCCATCTCGAACTCGCTCTTAAAACTTTAACAAGAGAGACAAAACCCTATCAAGATTCAGTGACTATGAGTCCAAGAAAGATACAATTTTGCATCTTCCTCTTCATTCTCTTCAACTTGAAAGTTTCCCCTCTTGTGTTAGCAAGCAGTAGCAATGTAAGTTTTGAGTTCCCTTCTTTCAATCTCCGGAATCTCACTCTCCTTGGTGACTCTTATCTCCGGAATGGTGTCATTGGCCTCACCCGTGATGTCACGGTGCCTTCTTCAAGTTCAGGCACTGTAGTCTACAACAACCCTGTTCCCTTTTTTGATCAAGAATCCAATACCACAGCTTCTTTCTCAACAAGGTTCAGTTTTTCTATCCTTGGTGTCAATGAAAACTCTTATGGTGATGGTTTGTCTTTTTTTCTCGCACAAGATAACCAAACTCTTGGTAGCCCTGGAGGGTACTTGGGTCTCGTTAATTCTTCTCAGTTGACCAAGAACAAGTTTGTAGCAATTGAGTTCGACACCAGGCTTGATGCCCATTTCAATGATCCAAATGACCACCATGTTGGTTTAGACATTGATAGCCTTAATTCAATCGAGACTGCTGATCCAATCTTGCAAGATATTGATTTGAAGAGTGGAGATTTGATCACATCTTGGATTGATTACAAGAATGATTTGAGGGTCTTGAAAGTCTATATGAGTTATTCAAGTTTGAAACCAGGAAATCCCATACTAACTGTAGACATCGATCTCTCTGAGTATCTTAAAAGGGATATGTATGTGGGGTTTTCAGGTTCTACAGAAGGAAGCACTGAGCTTCACTTGATTGCAAATTGGAGCTTTAGAACCTCTGGGTTCCTTCCTGTGAATCCAAATTCAAATCGTCACAATGTATCTGATAGTTCAGTGACTGTAACAACACCAGTTATTCCTATATCAAATGCTGCGAATAAACGTCACAAGAGACTTGGTTTGGGTCTTGGGATTGCTGGTCCGGCTTTCTTTTGTGCGTTCCTAGTGGCTTTTGGTTATTTTTCTGTCAGGAAGTGGCAGAAGATCAAAAGAGTCAAGAGCCTGAAAGCAGAGCTAGTGACAGGGCCAAAGGAATTCAGTTACAAAGAGTTGAAGTTAGCCACGAGAGGGTTTCATTCAAGCAGAATAATAGGTAGAGGTGCATTTGGCAATGTCTACAAGGCCCTCTTCAACTCTTCGGGTACCCTTGCTGCGGTGAAAAGATCGAAGCATTCCCATGAAGGTAAAACTGAATTCCTTGCTGAGTTGTCAATTATAGCATGCCTGAGGCACAAGAATTTGATTCCACTACTAGGTTGGTGCGTTGAGAAGGGTGAAGTGCTGCTTGTATATGAATTTATGCCATATGGGAGCCTTGATAGGATGCTATATGAAGAAGGTTCTGAGCTAGGAATATTTTTAAACTGGGCACATAGGCAAAAGATTGCAGTTGGCTTGGCCTCTTCGTTAACATATTTGCATCACGAATGCGAGCAGCAAGTCATTCATAGAGATATAAAGACTAGTAACATAATGCTGGATGGAAACTTAAATGCAAGGCTGGGTGATTTTGGATTGGCAAGGCTAATGGAGCACGACAAGAGTCCTGCATCAACGCTTACTGCTGGGACAATGGGATACTTAGCTCCTGAGTATCTTCATTATGGGAAAGCAACGGAGAAAACTGATGTTTTTAGTTATGGAGTGGTGATACTTGAACTGGTTTGCGGTAAGAGGCCCATTGAGAGAGAACCAGTCAGCCAAAAAATGGTGAATTTAGTTGACTGGGTATGGGGATTGTATGGTGAGGGAAATATAATTGAAGCAGCTGATCCTAGGTTGAATGGGGAGTTTGAGGAAGAAATGAGGAAGCTATTACTTGTGGGTTTGAGTTGTGCTAATCCGGACAGTACGGGGAGGCCTACGATGAGAAGAGTCCTTCAAATCCTCAATGGTGAGGCCGAGCCTATTGCTGTGCCGAGGAAGAAGCCGAGCCTCACATTCTCTTGCGGCCTTGCATTGACGCTTGAGGACATTTTTTCTAACTGTGATTAGTGTCATATCATGTTGCATATTATGGCTGACTCAAATTTTATTGATTGTTTTGATTCTTTGAATTCTTTTTGTTAAATTTGTTAGTTCATATTCAGCGATTAGAAAGTTTAGCTACGAGATTTTAGGCCATAGTTCAAAACTATTGTATTGAACTGTGTGGTCTCTGCCACATCCTGGACATGTTATAGGACAAGTTCTTGCAACACTTTGAATGTGTATTTGATCTCTACAGTAATCAAACAAGTATGTTTCGGCACTGGATTTTTTTCTCTTCCGAGTCATCTTCTTCTAATTTTGGTGATGGTGTTCCATGAGTATAAAATTGATTTGCACATCCCCACATGTTTCATTTCAAAATACATCTACTTCAGAATTGTTTGCATGGAGACTTTGTGAACGTTTAAGGAGGCAGATGATGATTCTGATCGCCACACTGACCTGAACAGTGTGGAAAAGGGTTAAAATCCGAGATTGTTAATTCCGTTTCGGTAGGTATTTTGTTTTTTCAATTGAAATAGAATGTTTCAGTTTTGAAGTGTTTTGGCGTGCCGTTTCGGGGTTGTACTGTTTATATATATATATATATATTGAACAAACATAATTCAAATTCAAGATAAATTAATTATAAATTATGCAATACAAACACAATGCCAAACAAATATAAATTCAAAATTTAAAATATTTCTAAATAGTCAAGATTAAATAGATCTTTAACTTAAAGTAATTCAACTTAAATAAAATATCAAAATATTATGAAAATAAAATGTTTTAACACAAATATTTTAAATATAAAGTTAGGTCAATGTTATCAAGACTAATGGAATCTAAAGCATTCCTTGTTTTGCTCAAATTCCTACAAAGTATAAACATGAAAAAAACAACATGAATATAAACCATATATATTAGTGATAAATCTAATTTTAAAAAATTAATATCA
>Ga0307515_10024344_pt1 | contig 10554 bp, 13 predicted proteins | sample 17_EM_MG_FD_194513 | JGI IMG/M metagenome (GOLD analysis project Ga0307515, IMG submission 194513) | Populus trichocarpa ectomycorrhiza microbial communities from riparian zone in the Pacific Northwest, United States - 17_EM | ecosystem: Host-associated > Plants > Roots > Unclassified | place...
TTAACCTGCCAAACCGGGCTGGATTTTAAAACTATTACCCCTAGCAAAATAAATAAAATGATAAAAATAAAAACCTAATGTAAAAAGATCGAGACATAAGGTTGATTCTGATTCATATCGTGTAAATAATTATATAATAATCTGTCCTGTTTTCATTTCATAGACTAGGATGTAAAGTATGCCTTCAATTGTCTTCTATACAACAGGATGACCGTATCATGCCTCTGTCAAACAAAGCAAGATTGGAAAGAAAGATTAAAACAAAAATGTAATGAAACTTCTTTTACTTTTCAAGAAACGACTATAAACAATGTATTGAACTAAGAAATTGTTCACTGCTGTTGCAGCCACTCCTGAATTGCTGAGCGAAGTGCACGGTTAGGGATAAGATCACGATGTGCGAGCTTAAGGTTGGTCATGGGTGAAGTATCATGTCCGCTGTCCAGCCATCCTTTCAAGGCCTCTGCTTCATAAGTATAACCATCAGCTGCTACATGTGGATCTCGCATTACTTCCTGCATGTTTGAGTAAATCATCAATTTGCTGCATCGGAAATGCAAGCCAGGGAAAAAGGCTCGGAACACATAGGTCTACAGATGAAACTAGACTTCACAGCTGGCCTATAACAGACATACATGCACTTGCACATGCATACACAGAAATACGAGCTATTAAAACCAGAACTATTACTCTATGATGGAGTATAAAATAATCACAAACTTAATGTTGAATTTCCTTTTGCAAGCTGATGCAGCAAGGGAAACCGAGAACCAAATCATGGAAGAATACAAGGCTAGAATATTTTGTAGCAGGAGGCCGTGTCTAATTATTGTATTATAGAAAACAAAAGGTGGACTCGTATGCTTAAGAAGTCCTAATATAAATGACAAATAGCATAATTCCAGTTGCTGTAGATAAATCACTCTTAAGACCTGAAAAGTAAGAGAAATAGATGAACTTACCTGGAAAATGGGGCATATAAAATATGAAGGAGGTTGGAAATGCTCTTCCGAACCAAGCTGGAAAAATGATGAGCCTCCACACGAAGCCTTCATTGGCTCAAGTACCCTCCATACTTCTGATAAAAGATCTGGCCGGTTCTTTCTGCTCATCTCACAGCACCTCAGTGCCAAGTGAGCCAACTGTTCAGCTTGCACAAATGGCCAATCTCCTGCCAAAGGATCCAAGAGGGTTTTCAAGTTTCCTTTATCTAATTCACACTGCACCTCCTTTGTAATACCCAAGGGCTGTCTTGCAGTTAACAATCTTAACAATATAATTCCAAATGAATAAACATCCGACTTTGGAGTTAGCTCTCCAGTGGAAAGAAATTCAGGATCCATATATGAAAAGGTGCCTTTGGGATCAGTTCTGCATATTGCTGTGTTGTTGCTAGAACCTTCCTTGTGATGAAGTAGACGACAGATTCCAAAGTCACTTAGTTTAGTGACAAAATTTTCATCAAGGAGGATGTTAGCAGGCTTAAGGTCACCGTGCACAATGCTGTGTTGTTTACTAGAGTGAAGAAAGATGAGAACCGAGCATAATTCAGCGGCAATGCGTATTCGAGTTTGCCAAGATAAAGGTGGACTGTTGTCCCTGCAGCTCAGTCGGTCTTCAAGGCTTCCATTGGGAAGATACTCATAGATAAGAGTCCAAGCTTCTGGACATGCTCCAATGAGAGTGATAAGATTTGGATGTCTCATCTTGCTCAAAACATCGACCTGATATAAAACCAACAGATGTCGTGCAGCGCAGAAAGTCATAACTAAAAGTGCAGCTGTAGAAACTTAGCAGATAATTATAAAGAGATGTGTGAAGTATAACAAAAATCCTTGATTTTCAGTTCATTTATCTAGTAACTCCAACTCTTATAGAATTTCAACTATATATAACTTCACACCAGCAGATGGTCCTACTAATATTGACTGAAGTGAGCTACATGGCAAAAATAAACTGAATCAATTGACCAATCATTTATCTAGTATCAGTTGCACTAGCATGCCTGTTGCTAAGATACTACATAGCACAGCAGGACAGTTGTCAACACATGCCGCAATTGCTTTGGGTGCTAATATTGATGACAATTGCAATGCGGTCTTGCAGGATCACAATGCCAGATACACTCTAAATCTATTGCCAGACCCAGCACAACATAGCAGCTGGGTTGGAATGGGGGAGGCACAGAGAGAGTAAGAGGAGCTGTATAAAATCCCACTCCATATCTCCAGCATCAGAAAACCATACTACATAACTGTAATATTGTTGCTAATTAGCATTTAAATTCAAGCTCAATAGAAAATCAATACCACAACATGCCCTGTGGCTATAAGACATACAGAGATCAACAATTTGAAAAAAATTAAAACAAGCATAGAATGCTACCTCCTGTTGAAATTCCGCAGGACCTTGCAAGCTATTAGAGTGCAGCATCTTTACAGCCACCTGGGTTTGGCGCAACACACCTTTATAAATGCTACCATATCCCCCTTCCCCAATCTTAAGGGATGGATCAAAATGTTGAGTTGCCTCCTCAATTTCTGAGAGAGAGAACTCAGAGAAGAACTGAGACATGTGTGTGCCTGAGGCCTCTGTTTGACTTCTCCTCAGCTCCTCAACTTCTTTCAGTGCATTGTCACGCTCCTTCTGCAGTTCATCCTGTTCTTTCTTGTAATTTTGCAAAAGTCCCACAGCAGAGATGATTTTCTGCTCCAACTCCTTTACCATCTGATCAGATTCTTTGATTTGCTTCTCCAACAATGATTTCTGATCCTCGGCAATGCGAAGTTCTTCCATGACTTCATCACATTCTCTATTTATCCTTTCAAGTTCTTCCTTTTCTTTTGCTAGTTCTTCCTCAACTTCTTTCCTTCGTTTTGACTCCTCTGTATACAAGTTTTCTGATGCTTTGGCCTGTGAATAAGAATTATGATCGGCAATTAGCATGTATTAGTTTAAGTTTATAAAGTCACATTTATGTTTTCATAAAATACAGGCTTAAAACTTTGATTTCTAGCAGATTGATGACTAATTACAGAGAAACCAATGAGGAAATGGGATCATAAAAATGGTGCACTTTATCCTGTCAGCTTATCATTTAAATATTGGCTAATGTTTTGGACTATCCAGCACAAACCATAAAATGCATCAACCTTTCTACTACAATTTTTTCAAATTAGAGGAATTAAAATCCATCCCTTTTCATGATAATTAACGTCTAAAATGCAATCATCTTCCTTTAACAGAATGGAGGGAAAAGGTGGTTATGAATAAATTATACCTTGCGTGTGGCCTCAAATGCGTATTTTTCTGCTTTTGCACGCCTGACTGCCTCTTCAAATGCTTCACGCCTTGAATTTTCAGCATCAGACATTGCTTTTTCAAGTTGATCATACAGAGGATCCTCTGTACTACCATCCTGCAAGAATCCATCAATTTCTAAGAACTCAAAAAAATAAAAGCTAAAAATACATAGGAACTCTTTGAGACATTGCATTAACTTAGGTAACTAGCTGCACTTGGAACATGGACAGGTTGCATGATTTTAAATGTGCATTATCATAAAATGATTGCAAGTACCAGTACACTGGGAGGGGATGACTGGCAAAGATCCTCCTTGTGCTGAGGCAGTGTACTCAACTCTGACCCAGTCTCACTCTCTTCAGTTCCTACAAATGGAACCAAAGCAACATTGACCATTCCACGGGAAGTGCATGATGAGAGAGCTGAATTTTGGGAAGCACTCCTTGACAACACATCATATTCATCAGAACTCCCATCTGCATCTGATCTGCTTGATGGAGTTGATGGCCCCCCATCTGGTGAAGCAGGAGTTGATAATCTTCCTCCACGTCCATTAACATTCATAGATCTTACCCTTCGGACTAAATCTTGAGCTGGATTGGTGAGTTTCACAAAATGGTTCTGGCCAAGGGCAATAGACTGTGATCTCATATGACTTAATTGTCCAGCTTCAGTATGTGGACTTGTTTGCTGTGATGAAGATCCAACATCCGTACCAGTTCCATCCAGAGCACCTTCCCTGTTTTTTGACAAGAACAACAATTATGGCCATAGATCATCACAACCAAAAAACTGTTTGATACTACAGCATTTTACAAGGATGCTTCAGCTGTTAGAAGAGTCCCAAAAAAAAATCATAGCCAAGAAGAAATTTAAGAAGGTTCTCAGTTATTTTTCACTAAATAGAAGCCTCTCCATTGAAAATTATTTTATTCCATTTTCACATCCCAATTTCTAGATACGAAACAAATTACTTAAGAACCAAGATAACAAGCATTTCAACAATACCGTGTGTGGATAAGGTGCCCCTTGCAAATAAACCATATGTGACAGGAAGCAGGTGCTTGCAGGCAAACAGAGATGGCCTTCTTAGACTTGATGTCCATCATATTCCTACAACATTTAAGCATCAAGATAAGCAATTCATAAGCTCTACACATATCCGGAACATATAGTTACTCTCTTTAGGAGTTCCGTATTTAGACCCCACATATGCAGAGTAGTTTCTAATGGTTCTTAGGGGCTTTACTTTGAATGGCGCTTGTCTGCTGCTGCTCCCATAACAAGCTTCTTGATCCCATGGTGAGAAATGAGTTCTAAAATTCCCTTCTCAATAGACTCCATTTCAACATACAGCTTCTCAGCCCGAACCTGAAAAAATAAATATAAAAAGAAAAACTTATGAATGCGAAAATATTTGAAAAAGAAATCATGCCAACTCAATATTCCAAATTAGATGTGCCAGAAGTTCCTTAGTTTTTCACCGGAAGAGGGCATGAACTAAAATATTTCAAGTTTATTCTATAATACTCTTCAAAACTCTTCTTCTTCTCTAGAATACAAGATTTCCACAGTTCAGAAGCGTACTTTAAAAACAATCCAATAACATAACATATGCAGAAGAAGAAACATAAAAAGAAATTTACCCCCATTTTTCGACAGATAGAAAGGTATTCATCTAGCATCTTATGCATCGCTTGCCTTTCAACTTCCCGGTATGCCCTCACTTCCTGTTCTTTTAGTGCACTGGCCCGGAATTTGGTACCCACTACAATCCCAAAACCACAACCATTAACCAATAACAAAGGAAAAAATCAAAAAAATAAAATAAAATCCATCCCCATCCCCATCCTTCTTTAAACAACCAAAATCCTTGAAATAGCAAAATTTATCTATAATTTGCATTAAAAAAAAGATGAATCATAATAACAAAAAATAAAATAATATACCAAATTCGTTTTCTTTCATTTTTTGAACTTACTTAACGGAATCATTTGCGACGGTTGGAGAACATGAATGATGCAAATTCTTTTGCCTCCTGAATTCTGTAAAGCCCAAAGAAGCATCAATTTACATTCCTTCACGGATTTTCCCACAGCAACAAAGATCTTATCTTCAATTACTCTTGCAACCGGTTCTTCCACAATCTCTCTACCACTTTCCATGTTTCCTGCCACTCTAATTCCACAAACGTCAATGGACTCGCTTGTTGCGTTATCGCAACAGGCACGACTCACCACAGCCATGTTTACACTTATCAAGCAAATCAATCATCGAAAATACAAAAACAAATCAAAAAACAAACCAAATCAAATAAATAAATAAAGAAAAAACGAGACAAACTGAATTCAGCTCTCTCTCTCTCTCTTCGCGCTTAAAATGGCAGAATTTGACCCAAAAATTCAAAGTTTGTGAAGGGAAACCCAATTTTGAACAAAGGAATTTGAGAGAGAGGAAACGACAGGGTGATTGTTTTGAGAAGTCACTGTTAGCTCTTATTAGGCTTCAAAAGGAATTCCTTGTCTTCATCGGTGATGATTTTATTTTTAAAAAGGAAAACCAGTGGATATTCCATTTTTTCAGAAAAAAATTATAATAAAATATTTTAAGCGAAGTTTACATCGGGTAGTAACCATTGTATAGCTTCGCCGCAGGTTCTAATAGTTGCGTGCAGCAGCGTGATCTCTCTCTCCCCCCAAACTCTAAAGTCTAATCTCTTGTTTCGGTCTCTTCAAAACTTTGTCTCCCAACAGTTTCAGTAACTTCTTCTATCACTGTAGTTCCAGATTTCTCTAAAATTTAACCTGATATTTGCAAGTATTTTCAATTTGGCCTCTAACTCTTATATGGCCGGTGGAAGCTAATAGCAGTCAAATAAATTATAAAGAAAACTAAACGGATTGGGTTTCACAGTAGCTCTAAATATAAATTATCGTGAATTATTACAGTAAAATTTATTTGGGTATAATATATAATTAAAAGGATTATAAATGTGTTTTAGTATTTTTTAAGTTGTTTTTTTTTTGTTTTTTATTTGAAAAGCTGCCAGCACGTGTTCCATATGTTCCAGCGAGTAGGTGGCGTCCAAGCCATTAAGAAGGCATATGAAACGTCTTTCGATGGCCAAATCTGGTTATACACCGTCTCGATAGATGCGCAGATGTGCCCCTTCCACATGGTGCGGTGCGTGTAGACATATCATGGATGGATTGTCGTCGGTGATCGATTGTTTGAGTTTTTCTTTCTTTTCTCTCTCCTGACAACTAAAGTGCACAATTATCATCTATTTTTTTTGTTATTTGCTAGGGTCTGGCAACAATGTTAGGCTCAAGAGCTGGTAGCCATGTTTGGTGCCAGACCACGACGCATGGGTCTGACATGGTTGAAGACCCAAGCATGGGTCTACTGAGGCTGCTAGACCCAGGGCGCGAGTCTGGCATAGCCCACAGACCCCTGGCTCTTGAGTCTGGCATGGCCGTCAAAGTCAAGAGACTTAAGACATTTTCTATACTTTTAATAATTTTTACATTTAAAAAATAATAATATTGACCCGCTGTGGATCGCGGGCCAATATACTAGTATGCAAGAAAAAAAAATTGAAAACATGATTTAAAAAGTTTTGGAGAAATGACATAGTTTGTAAAGAATCACTGTTGAGAATCGTGATTGTTGAAGAACTACTATTTAGAATAACGATTCAAATAAAAATCATAATTTAGAATCGCGGTTTTAATGTAACCATTATTCCTAATAGCGGTTCTTTAACAACTACAATTCAGAATATTGGTTTCATAACAAAATCACGATTCTAAATCGCGTTTACAATACATTTATAAACACCTTTTTTTTCTCCATGGTCACAGCTTCTAAAAGGGAAAAAAAAACCCTAGAAACCAAAAAAAAAAAAAAAAACAAGATAAAACAACATCCAATCATCCAAAACAATGTTTAATCCTCCACCAAAACACCATAATCATCTTCTCCTTGTCTACACAAGTATTTCTACCATTTTTTTATTGCAAACCGTCGGCCCCAGCTTTTATGTCCAGCCTCCTCATCGCCACAATCGATGGAACTGCCACTTGCACATCATAAAATCAAGGTAAAACATTAGCATTGTATGTTACTTTGATGGTTTTAATTATTGAATTGATAAATATTGTGTTTTGATTTAATTAGGTATTTATGTTGTGTTTGATAATTAGATAATTTTAGGTCTTGAATGTTGCAATTATGTGTTTATAATACAATTGAACGGATTTATGAAATCAATTATGCTTGAATTAAAGAAATTGGAGTTTAAATTGATTATTGAGTTAGTTGTGATATTTAATTATATTATTTGAATTTATATAAATTTGATTTTAATTGATGCAATTAAACTAGAGTTTGCATTGAATTTTTGTAAAAATTATCATAGTTGTAGATTTTGTTCAATTGAGATCATTTTCTTTTTATTTAATATTCAACTGTCATAATTTATTTTTTATCGTAAAAATTGTTCAATTGATTAGTTGTAAAAAATATCATAATTGAACTTTTAAAATTAATTATTGTTTTATTGCTATTATTATAGTCTATGTAATAATAATTTGTGTTTGTGTTGAATTATGAGATAATTTGTTTTTGATTAAATGAGTATTTTTATTTTATAAAATATATCTTCAAACTTCTTTATGTTATGTCATTATGATGTTACTATTGTTCCTGGTACGAATAATAGTATCACTTATATTGGCAGAAGTATCGTATTATTGAATGGTATTGGAGGCATGTCATTTGAAGATACCAAAAAAATTATCCGTGGAAGACTTGAGTTGAATTATAATGATGTTGAAATAGATATCACTTTGAAGTGTCTTGTCAGGGAACATCAATATTTTCTGATACCGATTGCATGTGATGTGGATTTTAGAAATATAATGAAAATGTTTGTCCAAAGTAGAACGAACATAATGGAGTTGCATGTGAGTAGCCGACCTAAACTTAGTAGCTCATATAATATAAAGCATGGATATATATGCGCGCGCTCATATTTGCTCTGTCACTTAGACATTTATTACATTCAGTTGGTGTTGGTACATATAGGATATTAGAAGATAGGATTGTGGGAATTTATGATGAAAATAGGATCAAAATTGTATATTATGATCAGCGTAGGTATAACTCCTCTAATCCTAGTGATAATGAAGATGAGGATGTCATGAGTTTAGTTGAAACATTAGATGGTGATGATGACGACGGCGATGATGATGAGGCCTCATGTTCCAGGATTTGGTCATGATACTGGAGTTGATGACATGGTTTGTAATGATTGGTTTATTTATCATTAAAAAAAATCATCTGATAGTGGTGATTTGGTTGTTGGATAAATTTTCGGAACTAAAGATGATTTGGTGAATGTTGTCAAGTAATAGCACATTACATATTCACTTTAATATTACATTCAACGTTTAAACCAAACATTTATTCAACTATAATGTGTTCGTCAATGGTATGTACGTAGGGAATACCATAAAAGATCAAATTCATTTGAGATAGCAAAGTTGAAAGGTAATCACACATGTACCAATACATACATAAAAAAATCGTCATCAACTTGATGCTAAATTTATTGCATCAGCAGTTACAACTCTTATTCAAGATAACCTTGCCTGTATTGTTTCCAGCATATAAGTAGAAATTAAATTGGACTATAAGTTCAAAATTTCTTACTATAAAGCATAGGCTGCAAAACAAAAGATACTTGAGGAACTTTTTGGAACACATGAGAACTCATTTGAAATGTTACCTAGATTATTTGTGGCTTTACAAGATTTAAATTCTGGAACAGTTGTTGGGTGGAAACATAATGGTGAAACAACTATTTTTTGAGGTGTTTTGGAGCTTGTTGAGATGCATTGTTTGGACCATGTAATGCACCAATTTGGCTTTAAGCAACACATCTTGTCTAACATAAATACGAGCAATAAGTTACATTCTATTAGTCATTCGGGTAGACACACTAATTATAATTGGATGATTTATCATCTCCAGCATGTATCGATGTGGGATGCATGGAGAAATTTCATTTTTAGATAGGCGCATCTTGTAATTTCTAATGAGTAATACATGGGCTGGTACTTGAGTATAACACGTCGAATCATTACACCTAACCCAGCGCAAGTTCCTCTACGTGAGGAGATGGAGTATGAGCCACATGCATGTCGGATTTAAAATGTTGTAAGTATTTGTTACTTTTTATAGGCTTTGACAAAAAGAACATTGTATTTTATTTATGGATTAATAATTTCTATTTGCTTTATATTAGATTGGACAGTTGTTACATGATGGTCGTTGTGTTGCGGCCGATCTTCGTGATATCGACGACAACGATGAACTTGCTTGTTATAATACATCTTCTTGGTTCGAGACATGTTGTATTACACTTGATCATTTAGGAGAGACATTGAGCTTAGATGATGTTGTCTCGAAGGATGAGACCACATAGACATGTAAGTCATGTTATTGATGAAGTTGATCCATCCACTCGTCGTTCGCAGAAAACATAGATAGGCTCAGATGTATTATTATATTATGTATAATTATATTATGTTATTTTTCTAGTTAAGAGTTATTTTTATTATCACTACTTTTATAATATTAGTTTTTGTTAATTGTCATGTTGATTTTAAAGTTGTCTTACATATTATGCACTTTCATACTTAGTTTATATTTGGAGTGAGTAAAAAAACTGAAAAACCGATTAAATCAAGAAAACCAAAAAAAATAACTGAAAAAACTGAACCATGAAAACAAATTGATTAAAGCGATTAGAATATTTTAAAAAATATTCGGTTCGGTTTGGTTTCGGTTTCATAAGCCTGAAATAAAAAATTCGAATCAAGCTGAACCGAAAAATAAAAAACCGAACCAAATAAAAACCAAGCCCATTAGAAAGTAAAAAAAAAACCCAAAAAACAATATATTTTTTTTGTTTTTAATATAAAATAATCGAACCGTGCCAAAATCAAACCAAACCGAACCAAAACCGGTCAGTTTGAACCGGTTTTGGTTTTATATTTTGTATTTTACAAAATTTCAGTTTGGTTGTTTTTATAGGTAAAAACCGAACCGAACCGAAAATGATCATCCATAATTTATATAAGCATGATTTAATATCGTTAATTAATAAATGAACAGGTGAATATGTTGTTTAAAACTTCAAATCAACCATCAACAACTTAAAAAATACATATAAATAAAAACAAA
>Ga0307515_10024345_pt1 | contig 10554 bp, 3 predicted proteins | sample 17_EM_MG_FD_194513 | JGI IMG/M metagenome (GOLD analysis project Ga0307515, IMG submission 194513) | Populus trichocarpa ectomycorrhiza microbial communities from riparian zone in the Pacific Northwest, United States - 17_EM | ecosystem: Host-associated > Plants > Roots > Unclassified | place...
TTGGGTTTATGGGACAAACTAGTCGTAGGCAAAACACGAGTGAATAGGCGAGGGAAAGGCTGAGTCTAGCGGGACTAGACTGCCGCGCGAGGTCTGTTTTCGAGAGCGAAAAATTGACCCCGTGACACTATCCATGTGTAAGTTATTTTTTTAATAATATTTATATTTATTTAATTGTATAATTTTCCCTTAATCAAATTAATTGTAACTCAAAAAGCCAAAAGAAAAACCCTTAGAAACTAGTGGAAGAAATTATGCTTTTAAGGATGTTTTACAGATTTTATTGTGTTAAAAAAAGTAAAATGCCAAAAAAGCCCATGAATGCTAAATTTAAAATATTTAGCTTTTAAGGTTAGTCAAGTCGTTTCATTGTATTTTAAAGATGGTAAAAGAATGATATGCCTCATATAAATCCAATAATAACCATTGGATAATGTAAAAAAAACCATATTACCCCGAACGGCAACAAGACTATTGATTTTTTGTTAAGAGTGACAAAAATATAATTAAGACCGATTGCTTTTAGATTTTTGTTAACATGCCAGTATATAAATTTGTTCAATCATTATTACGTACGCGTACAAATTTCATATATTACTTTTTCCGAGACTATGATGAACATTTAGGGCCTATTTGAGTTGTTGTAGTTGTGGTTGTTTAAAGTGTTTTTTGTTTATTTTTTTATTTTTTAAAAATCAATTTTGATATCAGCACATCAAAACAATCTGAGACCATAAAAAAACACTACCACAATCTTTATATTTACCGACAGAATTTTCCGTCGGTATTTGTACTATCATTATGTTGGTAACTAATTTACTAACAAAATCATTGACGAAAATGCTCCGTCGGTGAATCTTTCATCGGTAATTTTTTGTTCCTTCGATAAATCTGTTGCTAGTAAAAAAAATATTATTACTGATGGATTTATTGATGGAAAAGGCACGCAAAAAAAAATTACCCACTTCAGTTTGTCAGTATTTCCCTCGAAAAAATACTGTATGTAATTCCGTCGGTAATTATTTAAATATATTTTTAAAAAATCTATTTTAAAAAACTATAAAATAATTAAATTAATATAAATCAACACTCTATAATACTCAAAAAGCTTGAAAGAAAAAAAAAAGAAAATCAACTCAAACAAATTCACAACAAATAAATAACATAAAAAAATAAATTCAACTAAAAAAATTCATATGAAAAAAATAAAGTTGCGATTACTAAAAATTGATCTCATATGAAAAACAAAATCCTACAACAACATTCATACAATTATTAAGAACAAAAACAAATAAAAATAAAAAAAAACAAATATAGTGAAAAAAACTCGAAAAAAAAAGAGAAAAAATAAAAATCTTACCTTAATGTAGTTACAAGTGAAGCTAAGAAGAGAAAAAAAATTTTGTAAAGTATATTAATTAAAAAAACTGAGAAGAAAAAAGAAGAAAGGAGAAGAAGACATATCTGAGCATGAAGGAGAAGAGAAGGAGTTGAGGAGAGAAGAGAAGACAAGAGAAAGAAATGGATATTGATGTTTTTTACATATGGAGAAGAAGAAGAAGCACAAAGGAGCCCCGTCTGTTGTGAAATTATGGATCCTAGGCTTTTTATTTAGACGTTTTACCGACGGATAATTAAATATTAATATTTTTAGTCATTTCGTCGGTGATTACGTCTATAATATTTAATTTAAATTTTCAATTTAATCAAAAAATTTCAGAAACCGCCAAAGATCATCGACGACTTTTCAATCCGTCGGTGATTCTGTCTGTAAAGAACAACAATTAATAGTGCAAATTAACAGTGCAATTGAGAAGTGAACAATTCCAGAGCTCTCTGGAAAATACCGACAGATTTTACCGACGGACTTTATTCCGTCGGTAATTCCGTTGGTATAAATTACATGTCATTGTTTTTTTGCTTTGTTTTAATTATTATTTTTTCCATTGTAATTCTCTCGGTATATACCGAGGGAATATTTTCATCGGTAAAATCTATCGGAAATTTACCGACGAAAATATTCTGTTTGTATTTATTAATTTTCTGGTAGTGAAAATTTTCATTTTAAGCAAATAAAAAAAAATTAAAATATTTAGGAATGTTATTTGGACCGCATTCCCAGAGAATACATGCTAAACTCTTTTGGGTTTTTGTTAATGAAATCAGAAAACAGTAACAAAGTCATGAGATTGTTATTTACCTGAAGGATGGAGGATTTGGAGGCCATTCGTGTACATAATCTTCTAAAGGATTGGAATGAAATCTCAAGAAATCTCTCCAGATATAAACTTTTTCAGTTTTAACGTTAAAAGTAGTCGACAACCTGATGCTCCTCCTATGATCATCAGAGTAATATTTCATCCTTTCATTCTCTGGTAACTTGAAGAACTCCTTTGCCATGAGTAGTGCATTATTCATCATCTTCTCCGGAACGCCATGGTTCCTCACCTGAAAACATGACACATATGTGCTGTCAGGGCAACATTTCCTAGCATTTATCTCAGCAACATCAAGGCCATTCGGTTCATAAATGCACATAAATGTAAATTATCTGGCTACCAAAAAGAAACCATAGTCTTGGCAAGCTTGACCAATCTGCATGATGATCTCGGAGCGGCGATGACTGTGCAACCCCTCAAGGTCGACAAGAGGAATGGAACCGGATCTTTCCACCTCGGAAAAATTCGGACGGTCAGAGATAGGACGGATGTAATTGGAAGGAATTTGTTTTACACATGAAGCAGCAACGTCAGTTAGAAGTAACTTCGTGGCCATTACTCAATTTGGTATTTAGTTGAGCACTCAATGCTGAATTGATGAGGATGTATGGATGTGCTGTTGCCTCTGTGACCCTATCTGTAGAAGGAAAGAGGCTGTGGGACTGGCATGGCTACGAATGACATGATATGACCACCCTAGCCAATAATGCTAGGAAGAGACAATGTAGTGGCTGATGAATCCTTTGTTGACAAGAGGAAAAGGCCCACTTGTCTTGGTTATTCGGTAAATGAAACTAGTTGCCCTAAATACTTTGTTTACAACAGGATTTCAATGGATCCTACCGTATCATTGGATTTTATAACAGTTTCCATTGAGATATGTGTGCTTTTGACAAGTTTCATTGCGTTGAACCTTCATTGTAAGAACATCACCCACATGGACCGAGTTATTAAAAATTCATTTGAATTAAATAAATTTCACTATATTTAATATTTTATCTAACTAAACTAGAAACTTATTCAAATTAAACTTCACATTTTAAGTTTTTACAAATCAACCTATCGTATCTTGAAGGATATCGTGGCAAGAGCAAAAATATTTATCTTGAAAAATTAGAGTCGCTACCAAATAATTAGAAAAAACTACAAATTCTAAAGATAAGTATTGATTTCAGAGATTTAAATAGATGGTTAATTATATTCAAGAAAAAAATAATGTCACTCTCACAACATCATTTCTTACGAAAGATTATTTATAATATGTGTTTTATTATAAATTTGTCTTTTTCAATTGACATTAATCATCATAATATTTGTTACTTCTTTTTTATTTATACTCAAACTATTTATAAAATATTTTTACGTCAATTCCCAAAATGGAAGACACATTGATTTAGCAATTCGTAAAAGAATTTGACATCATTTTTTTTTCAAAAAAGAAAAAGAAATATGCATACAGAAAGTCTCGATATCGGTCCTAAAAGAAGAGACTTATCGAAAAATAGAATAAATTAAAATTATGGAATTTTGACAAATTTATTTCTACGGTCCTATTTGCTTCAAACAATTTTATTTAAATGGGTGTTATTTAATATTAACTTTTTTATCCTTTTTTTTATGATACAAGGAAACTTAGCACAAACCCAATACACCATCCCTTTGGATTTAACCTAGACAAACCATAGCCCAATAGGAAATTGATGGATGTGTTTACTTGTTCTTTCATTTTCATTCTTACAGGTGACCTACCTAAGTAACTTTATTTTTATGGGTGACCTATTCAAGATGATTTTATTCTTATGAGTGACCTACTTAAGAGGTTTCATTCTTATAGATGACCTATCCAAGTTGAAAAAAAAATGAAAATGATCTTATTATAACGACTGACCTACCGAGTGTAAAAATAATAAAATTTGGTTGTTTAGAGAGGTGACCTGCCTCAAGGTGTAGAAATGACTTAATTAGCTACAGGAGTTTTTGGCACTTTCTAATTGCATGGTCAAAATTTTCCTTACTATCATGGCTCAAGGATAACTTCTTTATTGATTTGGATTCATTTGAGCCTTCTTGGATTCTATCAAGGAGTTTTTTGCATAAACAATATGTAATGCTTTGGAATTAAATAATATTCATGCATCTTTACCTAGTTTAAAATATAGCTCTCATTTTTCTTCGCCATCTCTCTTTGTTTTCGCTTGACTCTTCAGCTCACTGGAATTTTTCTTGTGTGATTAATATGTCTAACTGCCTCTTGGTTATATAACGAAGACCTCATGCCACATATATTGCTATCTCTGTATGTGCTACGTGAAGCTCTTTCTCAGTTGACCATTCCTTGAGAAATGATAAAATGCCTCTTAATTGTGGAATTTATATGTCATCATGCAGTCATCGTTTATCTTAATGAAGAATCGATGCTTCATTTTCTCTTTTTTTAAAGGAGTTTAGCATGTCATATACTACCAACAATTATTTTGAGTTGCCATCAACTGATCTAGCTGTGTAAACCCTTTCAGTGATATAAAAAGGCACTTATGTAGAACCATTTATGAAAGTTGTATTTCTATGTTTTAGCCATTTATAGAGACAACTCAAGCCCAAAACGAAGTTTTACAGCTTTAGTTATGATAAAAACACTAGATAGTGTTTCGAGTTGGTTAAGCTAGGTAATTTTTAATCTTTACTTGGAATCACTGTGGAGTGATAAATGAGTAAGAGTATCAGATCCTAATTAAGAAAATTCCTTATGATTGGTTTGAGAATACTAGTTGAATGAGAATTAAATGAAGATGGTTGTATTGTTGATAAAAACTGAATCCCTGGTGGTACAGAGGAAGCTGTGGGGACTGGACAATTGCATGGAGTGACAGCACATGCACCTATTCTAGGTAGGTGATTCATCACCTTATTTTGTAATTATTAGTTTTCCTTAAATATTTTTGTTGTTTATTTAATTGATGTTAAAAGAATGAAGCAAATGAATAAGTTGAGTGATTATTATAAATGAGAATTATTGGTAATTCATATGGAATTACTGGAATGATTGGCTAATAAAAGAGGTTAGCCTGATGCTGGGTAATTCGTATGGAATTACCGGATTGATTGTGGCAACCAAGATGGGTTAGCCAAATTTCTTAGGTAATTAAGAGAATTACCGGGTTCATTGGTTAACAAAGAAGTTAACCGGATATGGATAATTCGTATGGAATTACCGGATTGATTGGCTAACAAAAGAGGTTAGCCGGATGCTGGGTAATTCATATGGAATTACCGGATTGATTGCGACAACCAAGATGGGTTAGTCAGATTTCTTGGGTAATTAAGAGAATTACCGAGTTTATTGGTTAACAAGGAAGTTAACCGAATATGGGGTAATTCATATGGAATTACCGGATTGATTGACTAACAAAAGAGGTTAGCTGGAGGCTGGGAAATTCATATGGAATCACCAGATTTATTGGTAACCGAGGAAGGTTAAGCAAATGTGTGGGTAATTATATGAAATTACCAAAATTATTGGCAATCGAGATGAGTTAACCAGATATTTAAGTTTTGAAGAGATTATGTGAATTAATTGATTGAAGTTAGAAGTAGTAAATTCTAAAGGTTATGAGTAAAATAATTAATAAATGACTATGATATTGAGTAAATTAATTAATGTGGTTATTGGGTATACACAATGACTTGGAGATTGGAGAGGAATTGATAGATAATTGGTCACAATAGTGTTGGTGGCTAAGGATACATTACAATGATACTTAGCACCATAGTGACGGTGGCTAAGGGCATAAATTAATACTTGGCACTATGATGAGGGTGACCAAGGTTATGTGAAGGATGCTTAGTGATCATAATGTCGATAACTAAGATTGTGTGTGAATGATACATGGCAACTGTGGTTACAATGCATATGATGTTAATAAGAAAAATGAAAGGGGTTCAGTACGAATGGAAGTTTCATATGGCATTGATTAGCTATCCGGGTTTGGATAGTTAATAGTATCGATGGGGTTTCATTAGTGCCAACATTTCTTAAATTGATTAGTCGATCCCGGGCAATTAGGTGACTAATGATGTTAGTAAAGATTACTAACATTGGCATGGTTACTCTTGGTTAACTGAAAAGGATAAGTTGATTAACTATTCCGGGTCGAGAATAGTTAATGATATCAATGGGTCACATTGGTATGGATAATCATTTCGGGTGTGATTAGTTACTCCAAGTAAGGAGACTAATGATGTCAAGGGTTCTTGACATCAGCAACTTTGATGGTAAACCAAATATCAATAAGATTTGATAAACTATTTTGGGGAAGGATATCGACACATGAATGTAATTGATTAGTCTAATCCAATATTGGGAGACTAATGATCCTAATGAGATTTGTTAGTATCGGCAATTACCTTAAAAAAAATAGGAGGGAAATATTGATTAGTTATTCCAAAAAAATGAGATAAACTAATGATATCAAGAGAGCAATATCTTAGTATCAAATGAGAATTGATTTATAAGAAGATGGTGTTTGAAAACCATTGAGTTGTGTTGAGATTTCCAAGATGAAATTATTCTCAGCAAATGAGATATGATATTCGATAAATATTGGTCATAGATGGAAAATGTATGTTGTAAAAGAGGGTTATGCCTCATTTTATGTATCAAAAGAAATTCTATGAAGATTATTACATGTCATTGTTATTGCTTGTTATTACAATTTTATATTTATGTGTACACGTTAATTTCTATTTTCAGGTCCATCAGGGTCATGTCAGGAATGATATTAGTTTAGTTACCTTTTGCTTTTAACCATGTAATTATTTATAAATTAAGGGTCTTGTCTCCTAAAACTTGAAATGTAATATTAATCCGTAAATTTGAATGTATGACTTTAATCTAATATTTGTAACTCTAAGTACCTATTTAACAATGCATGTTTATAGTTGAAATAGATTCTTTCACTTGAATTACATTATATGATGTTATTGAATAAAATTTGTTGTGTTGATGATGATGAGTTAGGTTGAGATCCAGATGATTGGATCGGGATGTGAAATAAAATTGAAAGTGTAATATGATTTTGTCGATAACTTGAAATCTCTCACTATAGGGGAGACTCTACCGAAATTTTGGTTTAACCTGTATAAAAAACAAATTACCTGAAAATTTACAATGTATCATGGAAAAAATGTAGAAAATCGGGGTTGTTACAGGTTGGTTGAATTTCTTTTCTCTTAGCGTTGGGTCCTGCTACTAGAGGATCCAATAACGTTGGGCCTTGCCTCCAGCAGAACCCGATATAGTTGGATTACCGCCAGATCCAAGACACTTAATATATTCTTTATACTCTTCATATGTTTTTTTATATTTGAAATTTTTATTATTATTAACCCGCTATAGAGAATGGGCCAATATGCTAGTTGTATTATATATAAAAAGCATTGAAATAACTTGCATATATAAAAATAAAATTGAAAAAAAAAATCATGACAAAACTTGAGTCAAGAAGCTAGTTGTATTATATTGCATGTAGGTTGCGTAAATAACATGAGTGTGTATAACATTGTAGAAGATTAGATTTTTAGGGACTTTTTATCTGTTTGTTCAAATGATATGTTTTAATCTTTTTATTTATAGATATAGCTAGGATTTTACATCTAGAGTTGATTTGAAAATTTTAATTATGCGGGACAATTTTTGATTGGATAAAATAAAACTCTTTCTATTTAAATATATTTTTTAATAAACCAGATCAAATCAAATCAAATCAACAATAAAAAAATGAAACACTACAAAACTAATAAAGACAGTTGATCCAATAATACAATCTCTTCATATCATCACATGAATGTAGAGACTTTCATGACGGCTCACCGACGACAATGCTGTCTCTTCCTAGCAGTATTGACAAGAGGCGCATTAAGAAATTGTCACCATCTTTTCTTTCTTTTTTCTTTCTTTTTATTTTTTTGTCTTTTTTGGATAAACAAGTGCAAAAGGAAATGGGAATTTATTGGCTGTGGTGCTATGACTAGTCACCGTTATGTCATTCGTCGCCGTGCCAGTCCCACAACTTATTTCCTTCTACAATGGGATCACAAAGGCAAAAGGATCAACACATCCATACACCCAAATTAAACGATGGCCACAAAGTTACTTCTAGCTGACGTTGCTCCATCATATGTAAAACAAATTCCTATCTCTGACCGTCCGAGTTTTTCCGAGGTCGAAAGATTCGATTCCATTCCTCTTATCACCGCTACGAGATCATCAAGCAGATTGGTCAAGCATGCCAAGAGTACTATATATGGTTTCTTTTTTATAGCCAGATAATTTACATTAGTAAAATAAATAAAAAAATTACTTTTCATACCTTTATTTTATGTGCATTATGATGTTACTGAGGTGAATGCTAGGAAATCTTAACCTGACAACATATATGTGTCGTGTTTCCAGGTGAAGAACCATGGCGTTCCGGTGAAGATGATGAATAATGCAATACTTATGGCAAGGGAGTTCTTCAAGCTACCAGAGCATGGAAGGATGAAATATTACTCTGATGATAATAAGAGGAGCATCAGGTTGTCGACTAGTTTTAGTTTGGGTGGGAGGTTGGGTGGGAGGTGTGGTGGTTTTTTTTCAAATGTACAACTTTTTTAAAACACCTACCATATCTCCTAAAAAAAAATATACATGCTTTTGATTGAAAAAAAGTCACCACACCTTCCACCCAAACATACTCAATATGCACTAGTTTTTTGTCTTGTATGAAAACTTTGACTTTCAAAAATCTTTATGAAAACATGGGATCATGTACAGTTGTTTTTGGAGAAAAAAAGGAACACACCAAAAAATTCTGTGTTATAATTTGTGAGTAAAGGGTGTGCTCAGTGTGTTATTTGCATGAAGACATATTATGGACGTAGAAAAACACACAATCTTATTAACAAGAAAGACTCATTTGACAGAGAAAGTCTCATGACATTATGAGTCAAATTGCCAATAAGACTAAAACATGTTGAAACAGACGTGATCAAGCGAAAGACAATAATTGGTCAAGCTCTATCCTCCCATTCCATGGCAGAACTTCGTCCTCTACACACTGCCTTTTTCGCACCCTACTCTTGCCATCAGTGTTTGAGGTTTCCTGGGCATTCCGCCTCTAGTGAATTTCCGATCCACTCCTTGAAGCATGATTGAGTAGAGGGTTTGTACTCATGTTTGGAGTTTTTTCAAATGTTATCTACCCAGCTTTGATCAAATGCATGAGCCTTTTCTTGAACAAACTGCAGGTATGAATGTTGTGTCTTGTAGTGCCAACATGGTACTTGTTGTTATCCATTTTTGGGTTCCCAAAAAAAAAAGAGAAAATACAAAATATATATAAACAAATATTCGGAAGAAATCCAAAAAATAATAGGAGCGAAAAAAGGATGTTGGAATGCTGACCAAAATTGGTTGAGGAGATTCAAAAATGCAAAAGGTTGAAATTTGACAGTGAGAGCCCTGTTGACAAGGAAAATTCAATTTGAGAAAGAAAAGTCCAAAATCAGATGTTTATGGACTCAATTAAATCTTATCTAAGGTTTAATTGAATTTATGGAGGGTTTGATTGCAAGAAAAATTGATTTTTAAGTCAATTTAGGCTTTTATTGGATGAAATTAAAGTTCTGGGATCCAATTATAATTTTGAAGAGTTAATTTAGTCAAATCAGGGGTTTAATTATATAATTATTAAAGTTTAATGGTCAATTTGGGACTTAATTGAAACAATCCAAACCAAGGACCAAACCAGAAAGGGCGCTAAAATCAAGGGATCCAATTACAATTTATCCGGGGGACTTGATTACAAAAAATACAAACTCCAATGACCAAATCAAAAATATACATTTTGAATAGGAAAACGGTGTCGTTTCAGAGGCACTATTCATTCTCTTCTTCAGGAGCCGTTTCAACAGACAGAGGAATTGATTCAGCAACAAAAGCCGCAGATTGCTTCAGTTATAGGGAGCGTTTCACAGCTAATGCACGCCGACCATTACTATATTCATGCAATAACGCATGCATCCTCTGGCTATAAAAGCCAAAGGAGAGACCGAAACCAGGGGGAGGAGAAAAGAGGGACAAAGGAAAGAAAAAAAAAGACAGAGAGAGAGGGGAATGTAAGGGGGAAAAACAGAGATGACCTGAGGAGAACAGAAGAGAACTGAAAGGAAAAAAAAAAGAGGAAACGAGAGGGAAAACCGGAGGGGAACGATAGAGGAAAGAATAAAGGAGGGGAGAGAGCCGCACCAGCACTGCCAACGCCATCGTCAGCTCATCATCTTCTTCGTCCAGCAG
>Ga0307515_10024346_pt1 | contig 10554 bp, 9 predicted proteins | sample 17_EM_MG_FD_194513 | JGI IMG/M metagenome (GOLD analysis project Ga0307515, IMG submission 194513) | Populus trichocarpa ectomycorrhiza microbial communities from riparian zone in the Pacific Northwest, United States - 17_EM | ecosystem: Host-associated > Plants > Roots > Unclassified | place...
AGTTCAATCCTGAGCTGTGATCCCGGAGTTCGTAAATGATCTCGTCCATTTCAAAAGCAGCGAGGATTGTCTCAATCAACACAGTTCCTCGGATAGTGCCTCGTGGGATTGCGATGGTGTCTTGAGCGAGGTTGAAGACGTCGTTCCAGAGACGGGCTTCGAGATGTGATTCCATCTTTGGGAGGTAGAAATATGGCCCCGTTCCTCGCTTGATGAGCTCCTTCGCATTGTGGTAGAAGTACAGACCAAAGTCGAACAGACTTCCAGAAATTGGCTCGCCATCAACTGTGACGTGCTTCTCCTCCAAGTGCCAGCCTCGGGGTCTAACAATCAATGTGGGAAGAGTTCGGTCTGTTCGAAGCTTATATTCCTTCGGTCCTTGCTTGAAATCGACCTGTTTTCGGATAGCATCGTAGAGATTGACCTGACCGTTGATCATATTGTCCCAAGTTGGAGCACTCGAATCTGTTCCAATTTAGTCAGCTGTTATTCCGATCCATCCGCAGATTTTCACACACCTTCAAAATCGGCCATATATGTCCAAACATTCGAGTTCAGGGCGTTCACAACCATCTTGCGGTCCGTAGGTCCAGTAATCTCTACTCTGCGGTCAATCAAGCCCGGTGCGGGCTTTGCTCCCTTCCACGCATCGTTCTCTCGAATGTGCTTGGTTTCGGGGAGGAAGTCTGGCAGCTGGCCCTTGTCGAGCTCCGCCTGTCTGATCACACGACGCTGAAGGAGGTTCTTGCGGGTCCCATTGAAGGATCTGTGAAGGAGAGCGAGGAACGCAAGAGCATCCTTTGTGAGGATCTTCTTGTTGAAGTCTGTGACTTGGCCAGAGACGTTCACGCCCTGGAGGATAGATTCGGTGGTGGCCATATTAACTTTGTTGATTGTCGTAGAATCGTCAGCTGTTGGAGAGAGGAGAGTGTGGTGCGCGTGGGCGGATGTGTAGATCTATATGTCGCCAATACGTCAGACGAGAGGGACTAAATTCAGCAACGGCCGTTGAAATAATATCGGGCAGGGACCCGCACGGCAATGTGGAAGTGTTCGGCAGAGACTGGAAGCAACCAAAGGGCAGCGTCAATCCGGGTGGAGGGGCCGCCAGCTTGTGGTTACCGCGAGCTTGTGAATGTGGGGTAACCCCAGAAAGGCTTCGAGTCTTGCCCCTCTTCTCTTGCCGCCCTATCATGCGCCAATTTGAGACGATCATCAATATGACGCTGGTACTGTTGCGGCTGATGCCTCTGCTTTCATCCGGACAGTTCAATTTTGTTGCTCGATCAGCATCAACATGTTTTTTATTCAATTTGCATGTGGTATCAGTATCGGTCCAAGCTCTCGCGCGGTGACGGTGACGCTGGTTTCCTCCGATGTCGACCTGCAGACCTCGGCTCTCACCGCCCCGGCGCTAACCCCTTTTTGTCACTTGCAAGCCCGTATCTATCCGGGCGACGATTCCGTCCGAGCGACTCGTGACATGCCGAGGTCTTTTGGAGATCTTGATACCATTCCTCATGGGTAACGTCCATCCCTGCGTGCCGAAAAAACTGGTGTGCCGAAAAAAATAATAGGTACTTTAACTTAAAGCATCTTAAAATCGGTACACACCTTAATATCTCTTATAATCCTTAATAAGTTATATTCTATAACTACCCCTAGATACCCTAAACCCCATTTACCAGAAAATCGTATTTATATCGTCGCCCTCATGCCTGATTTGTAAAGCGTATTAATTTATAATATAATGGCGTTCCTCTACCACAGGCTCTACCACCGACCTTATACTATCTCTAATACTTCTAAAGGAGTCTTATCCGAGGTCTAAGACCTCAGCACTACGCAGGAAATCGTTATTAGTCATGTGGTGTTGTGGCGGGCAAAATTCAAGTAAGGTTGCCACGCGGATTAGTACCTCGGCTAACAATTTTGGGTTAGTGCGGAATAGCTCTCCACGTCCTATAATACTTACGCTGTAATTTAGTTTGTGTGAGGCCTTAGGCATAAAGCCCAAGTGTGGCTGGAGTTTTGTGTGATGCGCCACATCCGGCTTAGTAATGGCTTCAATGTCTTGTGAATAGTGGTGTGAAGAAATCCCTTGGTCGAAAATGATTTGCTGGCCTTGCTTTAAGCGCCGCACGGTGCGACCTTCCACCAATCCAGCTAGGCGCCTGCACAAAGTATTTAACGCCTCGTCTGACCTCTCCTTTCACTTGTTTCTGCCTAATTTCTACGTCGCTTCTCGATGTCGCTCGAACGTGGTCAAGCATGTGCGTATTGCGCTGCAATCATCCAAGGGAAAGTTCAAGGTCCGGACCATCGCCCTCAAGCCAGCATCGAAACGCTCCGAAAATCCAGCGAGTCCTGCATGATATGCAGAGTTTTGCTTGCTTCAAACATCAGATCCTCTCAACGGGTCTCTGGAAAATTGTCGGGACAGAATGAGGAAGTCGAAACTCTTCCAATTCATATAGAAGTGGACCGGGTGCAGAACTCGCATTCAGGGTTAATGTGGGCAACCATAACAACAACCCTTATCCACAAAACCAGCGGGTTCTCATACCCAAATATATTCATAGTTCAAGTTTGCTCAGTCGATGGTATGTTGCTATTATAGCAAAGATCTCTTCCCGCTAAGATATTCGTCTAGCACAATGCGCAAACGAACCCTATTGGTCTTTATTTCCGATGTCAAATGAAGCAAGGATTTTGAAAATGAAGGAATGGCTTCATAAGTGTAATTCTGAGCATCCCGATTGCAAGCCAAAAGCGTACAAGCTACCGAGAAGATTGGTTAGTATTGGGTCTTCGACAGAGCCCCGCCTCAGCTTGGTGTCTACCCAACGCTTAGATTTCGAGAACATACGGTACGCGACGCTGAGCTATTGCTGGGGAAGTTCTGGGATACCTGGTAAAACTACGAGGTTCAATAAAGCATCCTATTTCGAGGCGATCCCTATTGAAGACCTTCCTAAAACAATCCGGGATGCGCTGATGATATCAAGATCGCTCAACATCCCGTATCTCTGGGTGGACGCATTGTGTATAGTACAGGGTGATGTGGACGACTGGCTAGCCGAGGTTACTAATATGTCAGATATCTACTCTGGCAGTACACTTACAATTGCAGCTAGCGATGCCAAAGACAGCACAGGGGGCTTCTTTGCTCATCCGCCGGCGGCCGACTCGGATGAAAGAACAGCCAAAAGCCGAACCTTTTTCATCGTTGAGAGGTCGAGCTCTGACCTCCTCGTGCATGTTGAATCTCGAGGGAGTGCCCCTGATGGCATGTCATCCATTCTTCATACGAGGGGGTGGACCCTGCAAGAGCTGGCACTCTCACACCGTACTATTCAATTTACGCAATCAGAACTGCACTGGCGCTGCAGATATGCATATTGGACCGAGTCGGGAATGACTTACGATCCCTTGTCAACCGTGTACGGGAACATTCCAGTCTCAGGCAATGACTACGTACGCGAACCTGTCTTGACATGGTGGAAATGGATAGAAAGCTATTCAGCACGCAATCTTACCGTGCCGAGCGACAGAATTCCTGCGATCTGTGGCCTTATTAAGTACCACCAAAGTGTGACAGGTGACACAAGTGCGGTGGGGCTTTGGAGACGCTCTCTCCACCAGGATATACTGTGGATGAGGATTACAAGACTGGCAGAAAAAGACTTGGCTTCTCCATACTTAGGGACAGTACCGAGTTGGTCCTGGCTTTCATGTCCAGTTGGTGTGTCCTTTGACTTTTTCGGCAGTCATTTGAAAAAGACAGAGATCTCAGACCATATTACAATCCAGGACTACGAGCTTTCTTGGGCTGGGGAACCGTTGATTTCGGACATTAAATCGTCCAAGCTCACTCTTTCCGGACCAGCTCGAGAGACCTTCCTTGAAATCGCCCCTGAAGGTAGACAGTGTAACCCTCCATACTTTCTCATTGACGGCGAGATCCCGAATTTCACAGAGGATGCGCTCCCTTGGTCGTGCGCCGCACAGTTCGATAGAGAACAAGAGAGAGCCCCGGATAAATTCCTTTGCATCCTGGTTCGTCGTCGGGTGGAAGTGAGCATAGGATATAGGACTGAGACATTTTTGATACTAGAGCCGGCTACTACCATTCTTCCGCATGAGAAGTTCAGACGGATCGGCTTGGGGATGTTTCGAGGTTACAGCGATAGGTTCTCAAGAAACGCTTGGAAGACAATTAGCCTTGTCTGAATGTGAGCAGATCTGTAAGGCACACACGCCGTTGCAAATTGTCAAGCATTAGCTCTACAAGGTGTGGGAAATTAGGCCCAAAAATGTCACCATACCGGTAAAGCCAGCAATCTTGCCACTGTATTACCAATATAACAACTCTGGTTCTCACAAAGAGTCAATATAATAATGCTTCATCCTATTAAATGCCGCAGCCACTCTCCTATATTATTGGCCATAAGACATGAGACAAAGGCTATCAGAACAAGCATGGAACTCTAGGTGTATATAGTCACATAGCTATAGGATACTGCAGGCGGCATCAGAATCTGTTCAATCAATTCCTAAATATATTTCAAGCAATCAACCAAAGCTTGGCAGAAACCTAGTCATGATGTCGTGTGACAGCTGCCGTCACAGCTGCTGTGGCGTGCAAATTTACTTCGTACAGGGCGCGTAGCCTGTGGAAACTTCTAGAATAACGCTACGCTGCGCCACATTTCACGTGATATATAATTTTTTACAATAAAATACGACTCACGTGGCTGGTAAATGCAATATCTAGTAAAGGCGATAAATCCTTCCTCGCTTATTTTAAGATGCGGCATATTGTGCACCTCCTACCTTTGTCCGGATAAATCCGGCAGGTAGGTTTCCTTATACTCTGTGTCTTCAAACTTTGGAACTGCATTTAAACATAATAGAAGCTCTATACAACGGCCCCGAATTCCTAGGACAGGTTAATATTCATAATAAAACAGGGGGTAATAACTATAGCAGCTTTTGACGCTCTTAACAGAACGATTAATAGCAGAGCCAAACTATAGTATTTTTCTGACTGCAAGTCAAGCCCTTATAGAGAAATAGCTAAAGAATAATAGTAAACAGATTATAACTTTACATATTTATGTGGTGGAGATTTGAGACCCATAAACTATAAAGTTTTTTCGGCACACCGGTTTTTTCGCCACGCAGGGATGGACGTTATATGGTTTCTTGACAATGAGGTCCGACAACTCCTCTTGAAGTATACGTATAGAAACGCCAAACTTTCATTATGTTCGTGCAAAAGCATCAACAAAATAAGATATCTGTATCAAAAGCAAGAGTGGGTATACCTTTATCCCGGCCCGCCGCGGCTGCCAATGACATCTTTTCCTCAGAAATGTCATCGTTAAACTCATCCAGTCATGCTGTACTTCAAACATCTCTTTAGGTCTCTTATTCTCTGCGATCCCGATCCAAGAATTATGCGGCGCACTGCGTCTGCCGACTTCGGAGGAAGATTCTCAGCCAGGAAGTCCCAGTTGACTGTAAGTGAAGGAGATAATACTTTTGCCATACCGAGTTTTGAAACTGTCTCGAGTCCTCAACAGTGAAAGCACTTGCTCGCTTGGTCGTAAGATTTGATATTTTCCCAAAGGACCTCTCTTCGGGCTTGTACAAGTACATCAATTACTTCCCCCGCTATAAACACTTTCACCATTCAAACTTTGTGCAAGAAATCCCCCTCTTTCACCCCTCTATTTACCCTTATACTCCTCCGGCCCAATCATCAGTTCCGGCTTCACTAATCTATCGAAGTCCTCCTCACTCAACGCCTTCAGCTCCATAGCTGATTCCTTCAAAGTCAAGCCCTTCTTATGGGCGTTCTTGGCGACCTTGCTAGCCATGTCGTATCCGATCTTGGGGTTGAGGCAGGTTACTAGCATGAGTCTGTACCAACATTAGTTTAATATCTTCTAGATTTTGAGAATGGGGGAAGGGACGGAAGGAGACTTACGACTCCTTCATAATCTGAGCAATCTTGTCCTCATTCGCCTGTAGGCCAACAACAAGATTCTGCTCGAAGCTCCTCATTCCATCACTCAGAATCCGGATGCTATGTAGCAGGTTCCTGATTACCAGAGGCTTGAAGACGTTCAATTCGAATTGGCCGTTCATGCCACCAATCGTGGTGGCAGTATGGTTTCCGATTACTTGCGCACAAACCATTGTGAGAGCTTCACATTGTGTCGGATTGACTTTTCCAGGCATGATGCTGGACCCTGGCTCATTTTCAGGGAGAGCCAGCTCGCCGAGTCCACATCGGGGACCAGATCCAAGATATCTGATGTCTTGGGCGATCTTAAAGAGTGATGAGGCAAGAGTGTTCAGCGAGCCAGAAGCTTGAACAATGGCGTCGTGCGCAGCAAGTGATTCGAACTTGTTAGGGGCAGTCTTGAACTCGGTGCCTGTCATCTTTGAAACCTCCAAAGCAATAGCTTCCGCAAAGCCCTTGAATGTGTTGATACCAGTTCCAACGGCTGTTCCTCCTTGTGCCAGTAAGCGGAGATCCGGGAGTGATGACTCCACGCGTTTGATGCCAAACTCCAACTGTGCAACATATCCAGAAAACTCTTGTGCGAGAGTAAGAGGTGTGGCATCTTGCAGATGAGTCCGGCCAATCTTGATAATCTTCTTTGCCTCGAACTCATCGACTTTCTTTTGGAGAGCATCTCGAAGGGATTTGATAGCAGGTAAAAGTTCGTGTTCAATTTCAAGGACTGCAGCAATGTGCATGACGGTAGGGAAGGTATCGTTGGAAGAGGCGCTCATATTGACATGGTCGTTCGGGTGAACCGGCTTCTTACTGCCCATCTTTCCGCCCAAGATCTCAATTGCTCTGTTTGAAATGACCTCGTTTGCATTCATGTTCGACTGTGTTCCTGAGCCAGTCTGCCAGACGACGAGAGGGAAGTGGTCGAGGAGTTTGAGGTCTGCAACTTCAGCAGCAGCTTGCTGGATGGCTTTGCCAACCTTGGGGTCTGTCGAATCGTGAGCTCATCTTCAAATACCCTTGTACGTAGGAGGTGTACCCAGTCCAAATGTCATGTTAACCGTAGCTGCCGCTCCCTTGAGGATACCGAACGCCTTGACGATCGGAGGAGGCATGCGATCTTGAGGCTGGTTGATCTTGAAGTTCTCCAGTGACCGTTCTGTTTGTGCTCCCCAGTATTTGTCTGCAGGCACCTGGACCTCCCCAAAGGCATCTGTCTCTGCTCTAGTCTGTGCCATGTTGTATGCTGTTGCGTGCAAGCTTCTTAGAGTGCGGGGTTGAAATGAAGCTCGATAGCTCTTTTGTAAAGAATTGAACGTCGATTGGGAAAGTGACCGGTTTGTAGATATCGTTCGGGAAGCGGCAGATATCGATTTGCTTGTGATTAGTGTTGTGTAAGAAGAAGGCACGTTGAATGATCGAGCTTTTGTCCTCGGGCTGGCAGCTGATGCTGCAAAGCCGGAGGTCCCTCGCGCCGACCGGAGCATCATCTCAATCCGTCAATTGAGCTCCAAAAATTTAGGGGAGCGGCTCTAAAATTGTCAATGGAAGTATTGATGATAAATGTATTCGAGGACAGAATAGCAATGGAGGGTGAGCGCCCTGGAGAAGACAAAGGCTTTGTTTGTAAACTGGTCGCAAAGCTAAACGTGGAAAAAAGTTGAAGAGATCGCCAGTTGCTGGGATTCCAGATCGGGGAAAGCCGGAACGGGATGACCTCCCTTTCCACCGGGAGAAAGCAATAGACGCATCTACGACATCACATACGACTTACAAATTCGAGGACGAAGAAGGCATTTCTGAGAGATCTTGAGTGATGAAGTTAAGTAGCAAGAGCCAATGGGCTGATGCAAGTTTACGCGATCTCAAACTCGGAGGTTGTCGGATTCACGTCGCCTCTCCGCCTCCCCTTTCAAATGTCGAGGCGTGTGATGTTCTCACAGACAAGAGTCAAGCGCATTTCAAGTCCTTTCGTTTCTAATTCTTTCAATACTCTCTACAGAAAGAAATCCACAAATCTCTTTCCCCCCACGTCCACCTCCAAGCCAGAAACTTGTCTCCCTTCCTCATGCAGAAATGAATTTCTATCCTACTCTACAATTTTTCATTAACATTTTAGCGTTTCTGCACACAAACCCACAATGCAGAAAAGCTATGCAGCCTCGCTATGCAATAACACAAAGTTTGCAGTGCAACCACCAAGCAAATCCACGAAGAAAAATGAGTACTCTCGAATACAACACGCAAGCCCAGTGACCAGGGCCAGCGCCTAAGAATGTCGTCAAACGGACAGCGGCAGTCGTTGCTAGGGGAAAGGGTTTAGGCGGCGTTCAATGTCTTGATCATCATCCGTTTCTTGCGCTCCTCCGCCAGGAGAAACCCTCGACTCTTCAGTACTGTCTCCATGGTTTCCAACACCTTGTTGAAGCTACTGGCCGCACCACTCTCTTGCGTAAAGCGAGCGATGCTAAGCTTAGGTTTCTTGCCATGCTCAATGACGGTCATAATCTCGGCAGCAAAGGAAACCTCCTTAAGGTTGAAATCTACAGCATGTTAGCTGCAAGCCCATCACGTTCTATTATAGACGCTTACAATTGCCCAAAGCCACTCTTCCAAAGACGATGTTGCGATCCTTGTCGACCTGGATATCTTCGAGGCCGTATCGCTTCCACTCTTTGAGGACTCTGGCAATCTCTTGACGGGCACGACGCTTGGTAATACAGAAGCATAGATGCTTTGTGACTGGTTTGACCTTGAACAGCTTGGCCAGCCAATTCTGCTGAGGGGCAATTTGTCGGACTCTAGGATCGCCGAGGTGTGGATAATGACGATCCATGAAAGATTCCTGAACACTAGTGGTATCATCAATGGTATCGTCAACTGAGAAGTGGTTAGCAGTCTAGTTCTGGCAAAGACCCTGAAGTCACCCAACATACCACTAAGAGTCATGTTGGGTTTCGAATTGCGTTTCTTAAACCATCTTCCAAGCGTAGAAATCTTCTTCTTTGGGGATTCCGGAAGAAGGGATGCATCAAGATGTGGATTTTGTGGCCTGTTATATGGATCCTGGACAGTGCTATAACTTGATTGAGACCGCCATGATTCACTTCGACCGGTCGATCCTCTGAAGTCGTCTCCGCTCTTTGAGCTGCGCTTGAACCAACCGGATGTCTTTCTAAGAATTGTGCTAGCGTTGCTCTCACCTTCGAATGACTCTTCATCTTTCTTGACCTCTTCAATCTTTGGGAGCACTAATGCAGCATCCTTCTTCAAACCAGCCTTGTACTGCTGACGAAGATCAAGTCCTTCTGATGGATGTCGTCTGCTGGATTGTGTATCAATGCCATCGCCAAGCCCTCCAGACATCAAAGGCAGCGGAGCCGGTTGTGAACTCTTCTTGCGGATGATGAGAGGAGCGGGTGGCTTGACAGGACTGAGTGGAGAAGTTGGATCTACAACACGGATTGTATCCCTAAGTAGAGAATCCGGTTTGGTAAATCGGTCTTGGAAGCTTTCCTGTTGCAGCGCTCGAGGTTCAGGCGCAGAACCCATTCGACCTGTCTTCGCCTCGGGGCGACATTGACGATCACGGTACATAGCTAGCTCTTTAGCCCTCCGAGGGGAGACTTCCTTCTCCTGACTCTCTTCAATACATGGCAGCAATCGTCCCCCTGACCGCTTTTTAGACTCAGTTGGGGCTGAAAAGGACCGAGTTGGTGACATTGGCTGCATCAAACGATCAATGTGTGCTACCATCCGATTCAAATAGGTGGGCGATTCATCGCAATCTAAGTACGTCTTCCGCATTTCTGCCTCTTTTCGTGCTTCCAAGAGCTCATATTTGACAGACTGAGTTCGGGCTGGTGGTTCTGGTAGAGGACGTGAGCTCAATGAAGTTCGCTTTGGCTTCTTCGTTACTCCATTGCTCTCAGAAATCGTAGAGACAACAGAAGTACGGTTGAATGCTTCGTCACAGTCCTTCGCCAAGCTGGTGCTGAGCTGCCGGACATCTTCGTTCCAGGTTTGACTCGTCAGGCCGCGCTTTGCGAAAGGGAGAAGTGGTTGAGAAGTGGACTGCGCCTTTCTTGATCGAATATAGCGCGTTGAAGCAGGAGTTTCTACGGGACGTAAAACACTCCCTCCATCGTCAGTGACTTCCGTATGGTTGCTATGCCTTGGGATCGCCGTAAGTGCTTTACCATCGGAAGACAGCTTCGAATGCTCCCCCGAGGAGTGCTTTCGCAAATTTGAGAAGCTCACACCACGCTTGTGGCCAATTGTTGCCCGCACATGAGGATTACTTGCTCGGCTTCTGGTGGAAGTGCTTGCCATAGAGCTTCGGGAGGTATACAATTTTGGAGGTGGAGGTAGTAATCTGTTGCGATCCGTCGCGGTTTCCTGTGACGACGATGTGCCGGAGGCTGTGCGATACCTAGAGTTTGACTCTCCCGAATAGACCATGCCAGGTCCATGAATTGTAATCTTGGCGTGGTAGTCATTGCTATATCCATTGAGCTGTTGAG
>Ga0307515_10024347_pt1 | contig 10552 bp, 12 predicted proteins | sample 17_EM_MG_FD_194513 | JGI IMG/M metagenome (GOLD analysis project Ga0307515, IMG submission 194513) | Populus trichocarpa ectomycorrhiza microbial communities from riparian zone in the Pacific Northwest, United States - 17_EM | ecosystem: Host-associated > Plants > Roots > Unclassified | place...
CACTCACCTTCCTCGTTCTCCCCCCTGTAATTGAAATGGATTTTCAAAATGATTTCGACCACTCCTTCCTCTTCCCAGACCTGTGGATGGAACCATCCCAGCGGCAGGGTTGGATCATTTCTGACCCACCCGCAGGGGCGCCAGCGACACCCTCCTACACCTACCCACTTCAGGCCGCAGAGATTCATCTGGAGCCCCCTCAAACTTCTCAGGCCTCCCAAATTCCTCATGACCAAGAGGTGGTGGGCCTTCGCGGACTCTAACGCCGGGGCCGCATAACTCACTTCTGCTTCTAGGCTGATACATTCCCCTACGATATACCGGACATTGGTCATACTCCCATTGCGGACGTCGGCGTTGAACCCAACGTCATAGAGCCCCCCCTGAACAGACGGCCCGCAAGAAAGCGGTCGGCTGATCTAACTAAGCGACGGGCCCTCAAAGCGCAAAAGTCTAAACGGATAGATGAGATCCGCACTATCATGGGTATGAATTGTAAAGCATCAAAGCTGGAAGTCCTGAATGCCGGTGCGGGTATTTGCTTAGCAGTAGTCGTTGGTTTAGTCGTTTAGCCATTCATCACCCTCATTTCTAGCCATTCAACACCTGGGGGGCACCGTGCTCCAATCAGCATCCGCAAATAAAAATGAGCAGACGAAGCTGGCATATGAGGCGCTCCACGAACGCACAGGTAGCCAGGGACGACTGAGGCATGTTCAGTGTCTGGAGTTGGGTGAGTGGAGCCCAGGATCCTCCTCTCTTCCCTCGTTCTCTTACTCGGCAACCTCTACTGACGGTCTTATCACCAGTCATTAAGGCACTAAAAGGGCTGCCCACTCTGAACCCAATTTTCGCGGGCCAGCCCAGCGTGTCAACCTGAGCCCAGATGTTGCTTGGTTTACGTTTCTATTTGCTTTTTGCCGGTTGCTGCCAATCGTTAGATGCTTCTTACGCCTGAATGCTCGATAATCGAATCGATAGAGGTTGCACTCGCCTCCGCCCCACCACCGAGTGACGGCTGCCACTCTCACCAATCCGATGGGCGAGCGATCGTGGTGCCCTTTTTCTTCCTTTCTATATTCCCGGGGACGTAATGGGGTTTTAGTGTGTGAAAAATCAGCTGCGCGCTCACAGGATGACACGGACGGAAACATATAGGGGCAGTTCGCACGTTGCGTACATCGGAATTGAGTTGGCTAGATGATCTGGGGGGGGGGGGGAGTTGCGCTGCTATCTTCGATTAGATCTTTAGGTCGGGCTGTGTGATTTGGCGTCCCAAGCTAAGAATTCCAAATCTGCGGAAACTGAATACCAGGAGCTGAGTACTGAGTAACTCCCTGCATTCGAGATTTGGGAAACACCGACATTAGTTGGAAACGCGAGGCGCGCGGTGTCGTTGAGAAGATACCGTCTCTTCCCACGACGAACACGTTCTGGGGTTACGACCTCTGCTTGGACTTAGTAGGACCCTTCCATCCGTCTTCATCTCGATCCGCTGTCGGGATACTTTATGAAATGTTCTATGATTTCCTCTGGCTTTGGGTTTGACTGGACCTTATGATGATTCCGCCGCTCGGCGGTGTTATGGAACAAAGGACACATTTGCTTGACGACGAATATCCTGTCTCACCTGTCCTGCACCTGTTTTTGGGGTTGTACGCACTCGTCCGTTGTGGACCAGCACAGCTGGCGCTCAGGGGTCCTGATGGATATTACATTGAGGCGGCTGTCGTTCTCTCCATGGTCTCCTGCCGTCCTCCCCTCTTCTTGTCCCCCCCCTCTATCTGGCCACTCTGCTCACCAGGATCGTCCAACGGAGGTTCAGTAACAGCGGATTGTCAATCATAAGACATGTGTACGTCTGGTTCGTTCTCTCCCTCCCTCCCTCTCCGCCCGTGTTTTATCCCACGCCGCCTCTGATATATTAACCACAACCCGCGCCAGGCGCCCTCCCATCCATCCTTCCCAGACTCAGCTAGGTTCTCCAACAGGGTTATGGATCAGTCAGACTTCAACGGTTGACTCGGGACACCCCCGTTGATCAACTAACCTGTCAAGCAGTTGATCCTGTACGAGAGCAGCTTGGCAGAAATAGGCCGCACCCTTGACGAAGTGAACCGCAAGGTCAACTCTCTTCCGACTCGGTTGACTGTGAACCGTACACCAGAATTCAACAATATCGGAACTTGACCGGTGGCCCGTAATGGTTGGAGACTTTGTGGTGAGTTCGCACTGTCTCGCGGCTAGATCCAGGCCGTGTTATAGTTGGTCAATTCTTAATGCTATCGCTAGTGGGAGAGGTATTGAGCCTCGCAGATTCCTCCCCTTTGAAATTCGGTATGGGTCCCAATAACGGGGATGCGTTGTGGTGGAGAGCCTGTCCCTCCGACATCGAACGCTTTGATTCGCTGGATGTGTCTACAATGTGTAATGACTATGCATCCTCTCATGTATGGTCTGAGCTATACAACCCAAGATTGCATCTTGCGTCACAGACAATACCTTCGGATCGATTCAAGCTGCGCTATAGTACCTCCTTCCACTTTCCGACAGAGTCGTTCCGAGACCCGTTCCAGGCCATCCTGCATCGGACTCCCCGGCCGAGAGCTGATAGTGCAGAACTTCGGAGCCTCTTTCAACGACCTACATTAGAGCAAAGCCAACCAACTAATGTCAATATAGAAAATTAAGCGACTGCAAACTCACTACTTAAAGTCAACGGCAGAAACGGCCCCGATACACTACGCGGTCACCCACGCGACCCAACCTGGTTTCCCCTCCGAGTCGCAACACGGATAAACTGCACCGGTTGGAAACCATCCATCATCAAGTACGTTTTCTAATCCAGGAGGGCGTCCATGAAGACGACGACGAACGCAGAACGAACAGATCTCGAGCTGTGGGTACTTGGTCGAGCTTGTTTGCAATATAAAATCGATTTAATCTTTCCATTCAAACGATACATCCTCCGTGAAGGGATCTCGGCCCGTGTGCAGTACTTGGAAGGCCAGCCTACCGCGAACGGGTACGGTCATCTTGTGTCAGGCGCTGGAGCTGCGTTCGAATGACACGGCGAACTTCTCCCTAGTATCCAATCTCCGCCGCTTGTCCATTTAATTCTGCAAGTTGAAGAATCGGAGACAATGACTCGGAGCCGTTGACACCCCGCCGCTTTGCAGACCAAACGCGAGTTGGAAGAGTAAAGCGTGGCACGTAAGCGCCCAAAAGACAACCCAATTGGAACGCGACTCCTTAGGCAACAAATACGGACTGGGTTGGGCCTAGTTTTTGTGCGCAGCGGTCTCATCTACAAATGCTAGGTATCTCCATCCTTGTAGATGAATAACTCGAGGAGGTAGATTCGTAGAAAAAAGCGTGTTCCATGACGTCACTGGTCAAAAGTAGCCTTACGTAACCAGTGAAAATCCCAATCTCGTCACCTCGGGAAAAGCCGAGGATTACAGCTGTAGCAGGGCCACGCCTACTCCTGCCACAATCCGCCCGCTGATAAAAGCAAAGCGGAGCCTAATGCGGACACAAAGCATCCCCTTCCGTGCCCTCCTGACACGCGTCATCGATACGTTCGGGCCCTCTCCCAAGAACCATGGACAAAGATTACCGGCGGCTCTGGGAGGACGCCACCAGCACAACCGACGAAGGCAGAGCCGTTCGGACCTTGGCTGAGATCTTGCTGGATAAGGATGGCAGGACCTTTATTTCGAATTTGGACCACAACGATGCCAAGCTATGTATCAAGATTTTGGGCCGCGTAAGTCGTCCATATCTGCTTCCTTCACCTTCATCCCGTCTCAGGTAGTTACTTCAGGGCTTCGCGGAGCACGACCTCGAAGCCAATGAGAAACATGCTTTCTCCACCGCGTTGAGGAGACTTGCTGCAATTCATGGGCGGTTGCCAGATTCAATGATGATAACAGAGGAAATTGAAGTTTCGGGCGAGATACTCGCCTCCGGTGGATTTGCAGATGTCAGAACCGGAATATACGGGGGGCGCTTCGTTGCGGTGAAGACTTTGAGAGTTGCAAAGCAAGATGACTCCCGAAAGATAAGAAAGGTAAGCGTCAACGGTATTTTCTCAGTTGCTTAGAATGTAGTTCTGACCATCTTTCCCAGCAATTTTGCAAAGAAGTTGTTCTCTGGAACACGCTGTCCCACCCAAACATCTTGAAACTTATTGGCGTCCATAGGGACATAGATAAAGGGAAATTCACTACTGTTTCAGAATGGATGATGCACGGAAACGTTATGGAATTCATCCGGAAGAATCACGTCAACAGACTGGAACTGGTACGTGGCTTCACAGTTCCTGCCCCTCCCTTCACTGAAATGCGGCAAACAGTTGCATGGGGCAGCCCAGGGTCTGAGCTACCTCCATGACCGCGCCGGCCTCACACATGGGGACCTCAAAGGGGTCAGCGTCTATTCGACTCGTGACAGATTCCTTTTTTGACGTTCAACAGGCAAACATCCTCATGTCCAACGAGGACCCCCCACGTGCCTGCCTCGCGGACTTCGGTTTTATGACGATGGTCTTCGACCCTAACCAGCCGATGTCATGCAGCGCGCAGTTAGAGGGTGGCACGTTGATGTTCATGTCCCCAGAACTTTTGATGCCTTCAAATTTTGGTTTTACGGAATCGAAACCCACTCTGGAGGCAGACATCTACGCATTTGGATTGGTTATACACCAGGTATGTGACCACCATCGTGGACATCCACCGTTTGCTTATACTTTCCAGGTCCTTACGGGTGAACTCCCATTCCCTCGTCTTGGGGTGGCGGAAATAGCTGTGAAAGTGCTTGGGGGGGTGCGCCCAAATAAACCAGAGAATGCGTCAACCATCGGGTTTTCTGATTCACTGTGGAGTCTCGCTCGACGCTGCTGGGATCACAAGATAGAATTGCGACCGAAGGCCGCAGAAGTTGTGTCGCAACTTGAAAGAGCGGTCACCGACTGGGACGGGGTCATGCTACCTTGCGCCCAGGCCGAGGGCGTCGCTTCCACCTCGCTAGGGCCAGCGTCAGACTCTGCGGCACATGGTAGGCTCCAGATTCTGATCCTCCCTTGATTCTGCCCATGATTAAACAATGGTACAGGTGGAATCTTTGGACTGTTTCCGATTGCCGTTCCGAAAAGTCCAACTGTATCGCAAACTACCTCTGCATCACCCTACCCTCCAAGCATAATATCCACTGAACCGCCATCAGCAGAGGCTCTGGATATTGTTACCAAACCTCCCGGCGGGCCGGAGCTGGCGTTTGGGGTGCGCAGCGCGGTCGATGAGAATGGCTACGGCCCCCAACACGTCTGTGCACCACCACTCCAAGGGCACCCCCCGGGCAACACCCCCCCACAACCAGACTCTCCGACTGCTTCATGTAAGTGAAGCTACTTGTGCTTGTTGTGCAGGTCCTTATTATCTGGTGACCGGCGAAACTGATGTGACGCTTCATTACAGCCTTACATTGTTCGAATGCAGACGGGGTGTCTCTGTCCACCACCACCGCTGTTCCTTCGAATCTGTTTGACCGCCCCGAACCGGAGGTGATCGAAGCCGAGGATGAGAACTCAACCAAAGAGGACGACACCACCAAGAGCCGCTCTGCAACTCGAGCCAACCGCTCAACTGAGGAGAGCCTCGCAGTCAAAAAACGAGACACAGGCAAAACTTCAACCGTGGGCGAACCTACATCTCCTACAGAAATCCCTGGATGCTTCATAAACGAGGCTCCTGCGAAGGGTAAGGGATCCATCTGGCGCCGATTCAAGCAGTTCGTTCGCTCCGTTTCTGTGTGATTCGGCGAATATGGTGATGGAAAGATGTTTTTTCCTTTTTTTCGGTAGTGTGTATGAGCATCATATATTAACAGGATGCGCTAGCGATCGCGATATGTACCTGTTACACAACACATTTTGTGTTTATAAGTACACCGGAGACGGGCTCTCCTCGATTACGTTGTAAATTCTCAAATACTCCCTGTTACTCATCCCGTTTGGGTATGCTCCGCGCTCTCGCATGCCACTGAGTCAACACTGCGGAAACATCTTTACCTTGCTCCCCTCCTGTTAGAGCATAGCGAACTTGGATTTGACGAATGCTTTTGGGTATGTGATACGCCTCTCATTGTAAGGCCAAGTGGTAATGCATGATGCATAATGTACTAGAACCCGGCCTGTAATTCAGAGGTGGGGAGGACGGGGGGCGCCTCGTTTGAGTCGGCAAGACCAGACTTTACCCGAGCCCGTTGGGTTTGGCGCCTGTTTCCTGATCATCGCGTCCTGCGCTCGGGCATGCATTCCGCACCACACGTCCCCAGAACCACGTTCGGAATCCTTCGGAATCCCAGTCCAACTGATCGACAGCCTCGCGACAGGAGTTTGTTCAATGACAGGCACGAAAATTGGCCCAAAATCCACTCAATGAGTCTCCGCGGCCGACTCATTTCTGGATGATGGCCTGATGTTGGCAGGTCTGTCATGTTTGTGCTCGTCCAGCAGAGTTATTTATCCAGTGTCGCGTGGCTGAAGCATGTTTCATAGATATTAACGCTTCGCGGTCCTTCTCTTCGCGACCTCCGAACACGATAGAGCAATAGCTGAGTCGGGGCTATCCACAATTCGGGTCCAACAGGCTCCTACCGCACCTTGATCGTGTGATCTTTCCATCCACTCTCTGCCCAATGCTTTCACCTTCCACCTCCAGTAAGTCACCTCACACACCGACAATTTGTCATCAGATACGATACCTAAACAACACCTCTCATACTCTCCCCTCCGTGAACTTTGCGGCAACATCAGATGTCGTACTCTCTCTCCCTAATCCGAAACAGCTCGAGGACAGAAGGTTCAGTTTGGACGAACTAATCGAGAAATTGATGGGATTGCTAACTGAAGGTTCTCAACGGAACGAGATCCTGCAGTTGACGGGAGACACTGCGGTGCTGGTAATCGAGTGTCTCGACCAAGTGAGTAAAATCGGATCGGGTTCCTGAATGCACAGTCCTTAACAGTCTCTAGGTCCTCTCGTCCGGCGCCTTCAGAAGCATTCTGGGCAGCCAGGCACGCTCGAATATGCTCGCCACGATCTCAAGACTCTCTCGCAACGTTCAATATCTCCCTCGCTCTTATTGGATCGATCCGAACACGATAACACTCCCCAAGGACCCTTGTACAGCCGGAACATGTGCCGAGGTCTACATGGGGACGCACGCGGGCCAGGCCGCGGCTGTGAAGGTGCTGAGGACGTCAAATCAGGAGAGTGCCATAGAACTCAAGAAGGTGGGCACGGGTGGTGAACGGGAAGCAAACCACGCGGACACAGGCTGACTTCACAACCAGCGCTTTTGCAGGGAGGTGGTCGTTTGGAAACACATGTCGTGTCCATACATCCTCAAGCTCAACGGCGTGTTCTGCCATAATGAAGTGCCGGCGATCGTCACGCCTTGGATACCTCATGGAAACATCATCGAGTACTTGGAGAAAAACCCCAATATTGATCGATTACGCCTTGTGAGCTTGAATATTCCCCAGTGCCAAATAGGAGTTCACGTTCCACCTTGGCGTGCAGTTTTTAGGTGTAGTAAAAGGGGTCAGGTACCTCCACAGTTGCAACATAGCACACGGGGACATCAAAGGGGTAAGCCCTCTAAATATTGCGGAAGATTCGGTCGTGAAAATCATGCATTTTACCAGCCAAACATCCTCATTTCGGACTCTGATCCGCCCCGAGCCATGCTCGCAGACTTCGGATTCACCCGTGTAACGAGCCCCGATGTGGAAATGTCAAGCGAAGAATGCGGCACGGTGCCCTTCATGGCTCCCGAGCTCCTTCACTCGACTATGTTCGGTCTGGAGAAAGGGGTTCCGTCCAAAGAAGCGGACGTCTATGCGTTGGGAATGACTGTGTACCAGGTGTTGACGGGTCAGCGGCCCTTCTATCCGAAACGGGAGGTGGAGGTCGTGCATGCGGTGATCTCCGGTGAACGCCCTCCCAAGCCGAAGGACGCGGAAAGGATTGGGATGACGGAGATCGTGTGGGAGCTCGTGAGGATGTGTTGGAGGGAGGATAGGACGAAGAGACCGGACATCTCACGAATCGTGAGGCGGTTTCGCAAAATCACCGGGGAGGGACGAACTGCCGGCCCCGCGATTGAGGTGGCAATACCTCGACTTGATGTTTCCGGCGGCCGCATTTCCGTGGTCCCCGAGGATCCTTCTTCGGCGATAGTTTCATGTGAGTGGAGTCGCTCGCGCTCGCCGTGCACATCGTCATCACCTGATTACCGACAAAACTGATGCGACACATTACTGCAGCCTTACATTCTGATACAGAGGGGGAATCTTTTCTATCCGTTGCAACCACCCTTCCTTCAAGTCCGTTCCATTGCTTCGGATCGGAGGAGATAACCGAAGCCAAAGAGAAAAATCCAATCGAAGGCGGCAAGGCCACCAAGAATAGCCGCTCTGCGGCTCGAACTAACCACCTAACCAAGGAGAATCTCAAAGTCAACAGAGCAGGCACATGGGGAGCCTCGGTTGTGAGCGGGCCACCATCTCCTACCGAACTCCCTGGATGCTGCATGATAACTGGGGCTCATACAAGGAAGGGGAGATACGTTTGGAACCAGGTCAAGCAGTTCATCGCCTATCCGCGTCTCAGTGATTCTGTTGGATGGCGGCTCAATGACTGAGGGATATTCTTTTTCTTACTCCCTCCGATTGGTCCATATGAGCATCGTATTCTAATGGGATGCGCCAGCGATCGTGATATGCATTTGTTATATAGGGCGTTTTGTACTTATACACCGAAGACGGGCTCTTCCAGATTATGTTGTAGATTCCCAAATACTTTTGGATCGGTTCAAGCCACAGCAGCTCTTTCGTTTGGCGACCGAGCTGCTTAGAAACACGTTCGAGGTTACCCCGCACCGGACTCTCCGGCCAAGAACTGACATCATATAATTTCAGAGCCTCCTTCAACAACCCACACACCACCAGGACCGATGAATGAAAGACAGCAGAAAAAAAACCTCAAAGAACCAGAAACTTACCACTCGGGATTGACAGTCAACGGTTCTGACATATACGGCGTGGTCGTCAATACGAACTTATTATGCATTAAACATGACCCAATCCCCGTAAAATTCTCACGCACTGGGTGAGTTGCTCTCCCGTGACCGGTGGGGGTGGGTCCACATGTCGCATCACTACGGTCCCACCACACCCCTGGTGCATGTTCTAGGCGTGGATATGAGTATCAATTACTAGGGGGATCCCAAGAGACATAATCCACCCTCTACCTCCCCTCCTTTCCTGCCAGCTCGAAGATCGATGTCTGATGGAACCCAAAGCCCTCAGAGTGAGTCGTACTCCAAACTGTTGTTGGGACAACCCGCTGATGAGGAGATTCCATTTGCTAGACTACCCCCCTATTGCTGCTGAGGACCTCGTAGAGCTGGGTGTTGAGTCACGGCTGATCCCCCTCATCACCTCCACAGCGCTGCATGTTGAACAATGGCCAGATGATTCACCTCCGCTTACCCCAGCAGAAGCGAAGGATCTTGTGGAAAGCCTTGACAAGGTACGCCGGCCCAGGGGCACGCCTCAGACATCCGAAAATTCCTGCGCCACGCGCTAAAGTACCTGACGATCAGGTCCTGTCATCCACCATGGCAGGATCCAGCTTGAAAAATGCGTGTTTCACAGTTCTGCGTAGGGTTTCACCTTCGCACGGGATACTCCTGAAATCGTACTTTCCACCCAGAGTGACACTAGGTTCCACCGGCCCTTATACCTGGGGGGAATTTGCAAGTGCTTGGAAAGGGCAAGTGAAGGCTTTTCGCACTCGGACGGCGGCGAATATGGACAAAATAAAACGGGTGTTTGGTGGTATTTCGACGAGGGTGAGCTCAGCCTGATGACAACTAGTTGAACTAGCGGTTCTATTGTGAGATCATAGGGTGGAAGCATGTTTCGCATCCGAACGTGGTACCCTTCCTTGGGATTTCGGAGAAGTTATTCTCGTTCTGCATCGTTGGCCTTACGAGGCGGGTGGCCGGCATAGTACTGCAGCAAAGCGCGTGTAGTAATATCAAAAGGCATGATTTAGGATCCAAGAAGTGGGATAGGAGCGGGATTTTGTTCCGTTCCATGATTCTTTGGGGTTGCGAGCGGATGTTATCGGCTTGGGCGAGGTTGCGCTTCGAGAGGTAGTTGTTCTCAGTACTGTTGTTCCACGTCCACTTGCTATCGTTGGCATCTGTGAAAAAAAGGGAGTTCAAAGCATACTTAAGGCTTAAAGTTAAGGCCAGAAGCGCAGCCCAACGGTCCGGCGAAACCCGCTGGCCCGCCATCACCGCAACCTGGCAAAATCCGCCCAACACCAGTCTCCGCGGCCAATCCATTCTGGGAACCAACGACAGATGTACAGCCGTGCACTACTAGTGGCTATTTCAACAGGGCCATTTGTCCGCCGCGCGTCCCACGCATGTTCCGCAGATATGGGTGCCTCGTGGTCCACCCATCTACGACCTC
>Ga0307515_10024348_pt1 | contig 10552 bp, 6 predicted proteins | sample 17_EM_MG_FD_194513 | JGI IMG/M metagenome (GOLD analysis project Ga0307515, IMG submission 194513) | Populus trichocarpa ectomycorrhiza microbial communities from riparian zone in the Pacific Northwest, United States - 17_EM | ecosystem: Host-associated > Plants > Roots > Unclassified | place...
GTCCAAGGTCATTAATGTTGCATTCGACAAGATTTGAGCAACCGATGTATGGGTCTGATTCGGGCAACAAAGTAGGCTTGTTAAGAGTTTGTATTAGGTCGAATTTGGGTTATGTTAATGTGTACAAGTTTGGGTCATATGGAATCTAAAGTTGGCTTGGATTAATTAGAGTGTTAAGATCTTTTTTCTACAATGATATATCAAATATCCTAGCTAAATTAGGATACATGGATGATGGTTACTTAGTTATTTGTGAGAGGAAGTTTCCTAATGCTAAAATGAGAAGCAAAGAAATGGCATGGGCTGATTTAAAGAGGAGATATTGTTTTTCATGTTGGACAAGGATTTCATACCTAGCATGGAAAGAGAAAGGCGACAACATATGAGAATTATTTCCCATCATATATTTGTCCTTTAAATGCAAGGAATCCTTCCTTAACATGGAGTATAAGGGAAGACCAGAATCAAAGAACTTTCCCTTTTGTTTTCTTCCTTTCTCTTGCAAGATTTTCTTATTTAAAAAGGAGATTCCTTCCTATTTTTTAAAGCATATTTTCAGCTAAAAAAGAGGAGAAACTTTAACATCTAAGACAACATCTTTCAAGCAAGGTAAAAGGATTAATGGACGAACAAAGGAATACTCTTTCTTTTACAAGTTTCAGATTAACTACAAGGGATCTAATGCAAAGAGATACGATTTTGGAGATATTTTGATAACTTGTATTATTCTGAATATTTCTTAAGGTTTGTTTTTTGTTTTAATTAATATACGGAATAATTATATTTCAGGTATAGGACTTTTATTTCTGTTGAGTTTGTTTTGGCCCAAAATCAATTTTTGGGCTTGTTTTAGGTATTAGACTTGTGCTTAGACGAGTTTTAGTTAAGGCCAATTAGTTTGCAACCCAATATGGGACCATTATGGTTATTATCTTAGGAATATATTATATTTTGTTTCGCTGCAAATTTGGTACCCTTTAAATATTAATGAAATTCAATTTTGCTTGAACAAATTTCTTTTTTTTTTATTGGGATAAAGAGTAAATTAGACTTATCATGGTATAACTAACATTGTGGCGTCATTCGCAATCATCCAATATCTCTGGTTCTTAGTTACAAGTTAACTCTGGGCAAAGGTTCAACCAAACCTAATTACTTGGCTTTCTTATGGAAGTTATCATTTTCATTGTGGGTTGCGTAACCACATGATCACGAGGTTCACATTATCGGAGCCTAACACAAAGAGAATGACGTGTCACTCCAAACACCGTTGTGAACAACTGATTTGATTTTGGTAACTGGATGACCCTGCATGCGCCTCTAGAATGGTGCGGGGGCCTTCACGCGCTAACACGTGTGTAACACGCATCAACAACTTTTTTTAAATAATATTTAACTTTGTAAAATTACCAGGCAACCTTTAGGTCAACCACATAATAACAAAACAACTGTAAGTAAAAGTCATTCCTCTATGCTCTAAAAATTTATGTGGACCAATTTATCCCTAATCAATCTTGTAATATCTAATGTATCCCCATGAAAAGATAATTTTACCCTAAATTACAAGTTTTTTTAATTTTTAGAAGGGTAAAAATGTTAGTTCATTGTTCTATTAAACAATAAAATGTATCTTGAATCATAGTATTTTACTAAAGTTTTCAGTTTTTTTTAATGTAATTTGTATTTCTTCTAAAATAAAAGTTCTTAATTCATAATTATTTAAAATAATTTTTTTGTCAAGTATAACACCTTTTCCCTCTTTTAAAATAACATTTTCCGAAATCACCCTTAATCATCTTTAACTATCACAATTAAGGTACAATTAGTTAAAAAAAAATATGCACTTGAGGTCGTGGGCTAGCAAGGGTAGGGATTTGTTCCCTTTCTCTGTATCCGGGTTCGATTATCTCTGTGCATGCCTGTCACTCCCGCGGTGCCTTACCTGTCCACTGGGCTTGCAGGGTGTTCAATGGGTCCGGAAATTAGTTGTGATGCGCGTAAACTGGCCCGGACACCCCAGGTTATATAAAAAAAAAAAAGTTAAGATACAAATTCATAAGATAAAATTTTCCGATATTACATGTAAATGTATTTAACAATTTATAATATTACGACCTAAAAAAACTCTCTTCTACCTTTAAGTAACAATATTTGTTAAATCACAGTTACACTGTATTATTCTATGGAGTAATTTATTAATTTATAGAGAGATGAAGCAATTTTTTATAACAACAATAAGTAAATACCCTCGATATTCCATAATTTAAAATAATAATGACTGCAGTGTTCGCGGTAAAAAATTTCTCCATGCAAATGATACGGTATAATTATCTTAGAAAAGGAAAAGAATATTATCCAATGCATGTAACATAACAATATATTTACCTATTATGTCATAAAAATGCATCTTATCATATTATAATTTAATTAATTACATCAAAATTGCGATAATTACAAATGATTAAATATAATTTTGATAAAAAAATTACCACATAGAAGGAAATATTACTACGTTTCCATAAAAAAAAGTTATTTTTCAAATATTACGAATTAATAACTATTTGCACATATTAATAATAATAACAATAATAATTTTCCTCAAAAAAAAAAAAATCTTACTGTTGGAGTTGGAGTACAACACAAAAGATCCAACGCCCGTCATTTTAAACGCAGCAGCACGTAATTTTGTCCCTCGCATCCACCCCAAATTTAAACGCAAAACGTAAAACACGAAACCCAAAAAAAAAAAAAAAAAACAGAGAGAGAAAACAAAGGAGATCTGCCTGAAGTGCACCCACGATTTATTTTTGCGCACAACAAACAGCTCTCCTCCCTTCTCTCTCTCACCCGATCAGATCGGACCTCTTTGTTTTTTCCTCTTTTGGTCCGTACAAAATCAAGATTCTATTAAATTAAATTTCAAAATCCGAATTTAACTCACCATTATACCTTTCGAATTACAATATTTCCTTCGTTTTTTATTTCTTGATCTGGATTCTTTTTTGTGTGATTGTGATTGGTTTGTGGATAAGTAGTTTAATTGGATGGGAATTTGAGGGTATCAACTTCTAGAGGGGTAAATGGCGTCGGCTCAGGCGTTGCCAGGCTCACGGAAACAGGAGCATCTCGAAGCAGGAAAGCGACGGGTATGTTCAATTATTTGATTGATTGATTTGTTTCAGTTCATGCAACTGATTAAGTTTATTTTGATATCATCAATTTTCTTTTGCAAAATGTGTAGCGAGAAACATGCATGTGGTTCCACTGTCAACGATCTGTGATTCAAATTAGATAATCGAGTTTTTTTTTTTTGGCGAATTGTGTATTTTAGGGTGGTAATCAAATAGATTTTTTAGTTCTTATTACCTTTGCGCTCCTGATCCAAGCTAAACATATTGCTGCAATCGCCTTTTTTCTTGCCGGACGGGGAAGTGAATGTGTATAATTTTTGTCAAGTGTGAGATTATTGGACTAGAGAAAGAACTCAGAATTACATACTGGTTTTATTGTTTTTGAGGATCCAGTTATGACTTTAAGTATGTCCGTTGGTGAGCTAGAAATAAAATGCAACTCTTTAAAGATGAAATGTTTGGATATTTCTATGATTAGTACTCTACACAGAAACAAGTGGAAGCAATCAAGAAAGACTTGAAACCATCCTTGTAATTCTGACTCGGAGCTGAAAGAGTTAAAAAGTAAATTTAATTCGATTTGAGGCATGATTCTCTTCATGCAACTCTATTTTAGAGGATTCTTGTGGTCCACTAGAATTCCAATTGGTTGTTCCTTTGGGGTAAAAGCCAATTAGGGTGCTTTTTAATGCTTTTGGCAGTGTGCCTTATCAGCTGAAAAACAATTTTCCAAACACCTCCATTGCAATAACAAAAAACGTGCATTGTGTACATCCAATTTCTTTTTGAGATTCTGCTTTGGCAGGTCTTTGATAGCCTTCTCAGGTCAAGAAGCAGCAATTGTTTGTTGCCCTTGTGCGTCTCTGTTGGCGTTTCTTTAGAGATTTTAGACTATACACCTGGTGATTAAGTAACATGTCCCTCACGCCCTAGCCTCCTGCTCCTTGGCTCCTTCCATTTTAGTTCTTTTGCTTTTTTCATCTGATTAAAGCATGGAAAAATCTGGTTTGTAAGATCATATTCCCCATGTCTATGTGTTCTTTTGCAGTTGGAGGAGTTCCGCAAGAAAAAGGCAGCAGAGCGAGCCAAGAAAGCCGCACCCACCAGCCAACCTCATGCTTTGGATGTGAGCCTAGATCAGAAGCAACTGTTGGAGACTGAACATGCACGACTAACAGATTCAGATGGAGTTGGCACATCTGATGGACCTGGCAGACCTGTTGAACCCATTGGTGCATCTATGAACAATGGCAACAAAATTTATATTACCGAGAAAGTTGAACTAAGTTCTTTGAAAGATTCAGAACCTAGTCGTCCTTCATTGAGTGATTATAGTACATCGTTTTCAGGAATAACACAGAAACACACAAATCATTTTGATTCAAACAGGCATGATGCTTCAGGACTCGCTGGATCAGCCAATGTTAAGTATGGCCAAGAGACAGAAAAAATGAATAATGAATCTGGAATATATACAGGGAGCCAAGGGGACAGGAGTTCATCTGACCATTCTATTGTTAGTGGTTTTTATGGCAGTTCTAGTCAATCCAGCCTTTATGGAAGGGAGTTGCTCCAATCCAAAGAAAATAACATATCTTTAAAGCATTCTGTGGTTGATAATGATAGCACTCATTTCCTTACTTCATATCAAAGTTCTGCCAGCTCTGAACAGCAAACCTTTAAGCCCAGTTATAGTAGCTTCCCTGCCACTGTTGGTATGTCCCTCTCCTATTTAGATTGTATTTTTTTTCCTGGATTTCCATGTCTGTCTGTTTGTATAAACAACACATTATGAGGTTTTACTTTGTCCTATCTTTAATTTTCCAGAAAAAAAAAACTAAGTATACAGTCGTGTTTTGGGGTTTTACAGTGGACTCTACCCTGCCAAATATGAAGCTGAGAGATTCTGATTCTGAAGTTGAGCAGGACATGCGTTTCAATTATCCCATGAATTTGGATTTTGGTGAAAGAAATTTTAGTAGCTCCACCAGTAATTTGCGTACTGTGCACGATACAGCTGCACAGACATCTGAATCCACAGGTTTCAACTCAAATAGTTCTAGGAGATCTCGTCCATCTTTCCTCGACTCTCTTAATGTGTCTAGATCGTCATCTAGTAGTTATGTCCAACGGACTGAACCAGAGGATTCATTTATAATCAATACTTCCAAATCAAACGGCATTGATGCTTTAGGATCATCTGCTTTCCAGAAGCTTCCTGTGGAGACCAAAACTGACAGGAGTTTATCAGAGATGGCTTCTTCAAATATGCCTAGTTCAGTTGATAATGCAACAAAATTTTCAGTTTCTCTTACTAATGGGGTTGGTATAATGAACACTAATACTAATGAGAACATTATGGAGAGAAAACATGAGTTTTATCAACCCATGCAAAATGAAGATTTTTCTGCTCTGGAACAGGTACCCTGTTTTCTGTTATTTAATATTTGTTGTATAGTTCTTGCTTTACTAGTCTCTTTTTAGCTTTTCCTTGGAAATTTGTGAATTTAGCTCTGCAAGTGCAATGTTTTGAATATTATAAAATTAAGTGTTTTTCACAATTTATTAAAATATATGTTTGTCAAGGACTTGTTGGTATTGTGATGCACACATAAGAATTCCTCAGTACTAGATTTTGGGTCCTTTAAAATTTTATCCAAATAGAATAGTGTACATAACATCACAACACATAGCATCTGCTGTGAGGAGAGTGGTGGGGATGTTAATATTAAACTTGATTGGGATTATATTTAGGAATTGTGGTCGGGGTATGTTCTGTGATGCATACATCCCTTTTGATCATTTCTTTTCCTTTTTTTTCCCTGTGAACCAAGAGGAAATTATCAAATTTCACTTCAACATGTTTTTGCTGTCACTTCTCTGAGATAGTTGCCAAAAATTCTTCTCATTACAGTCACATTCTTGTTTATGTTGGTCCTGTTATTGCAGCATATTGAAGACTTGACACAAGAAAAATTCTCTTTGCAACGAGCTCTTGAAGCTTCACGTGCTTTAGCAGAGTCCTTGGCTGCTGAAAATTCATCATTGACAGATAGCTACAACCAACAGGTTGGCATGCAAAATCTTTCTCTGCTGTCCTTGCGATCTCTTTCCTTTTTATAGTTAAAAGAGGATAAATATCTGCCAACCTTTTTTTTATTCCTGTAATTCCCATTAGCCATTAACATCTTATATATAAGAAAAATATGCTAAGTTGAATCTTTTCTTAAGGATGGGATAATTTTTTCTTTGGATAAGACTTGTGAGACTATGAAGTAAATCCTACAAAAATCTTTTCCTTATTTTTGTTTTTTATGTAGCAAGTTATGTTAATTTAGAAAATCTCATTTTTTTTTGGTGAAACAGAGTTTTTACATAAGAGAATTTTTATCATACTCTCTTGGGGATGTTGGGGCTACACCTTTCTTATCTTTTGTATGTGTCTACAAAGGTGTTTCTGTAAAGTTCTCATAATAATTAGGCTACAAGGTTCCAACGTATTAACATTGAGACTTGAACTCTACCAGCACAATTTTTGTGGAACTTGAGATTGGAACCGTCATTGATATTTATATATTTCAAATCTGAATTGCGGATTTTACTGGCACTTTGTATAAATTTTGTTGGTAAGAATACACCACTTGATATGCATTTTAATGTGACATATATTGTTGGATAATGTGACACATTGCCCATGGATGTAAGCCACAAAATATTTCCAAAAAGTATAAAGTAGTTTATCAAAGTTGCTTGGTTGCTAGTTGATTTGTTTGGATGTTGGAATTGGGATCAGAGTCTAGAAGTTGAAGTTATAAAAATTGCAGTGGTGTGGTTTCTATATTATGCCATTGGCTGTTTGATTATACCTGACACTTCCTTTGGTCTATGTCTTTAATTTGTTAATACTTTCGTTGAATTTTTTCTCTAGAGAGGTGTTGTGAACCAACTGAAATCTGATATGGAGCAGTTACAGGAAGAAATCAAGATCCATTTGGTTAGTAGTGATTATCCCTTGCTTATAGCTAGTATGCTTATATCTATCTTGGTATTTGTGGTCATTTCCATTTCCATTTCCATTGTTTTTATGCCTATTGATGTTATCAGGTGGAACTCGAGTCTGTCAAAATTGCATGTGCAAATGCACAGCTCGAGTGTAATGCTGCTGATGAACAAGCTAAGCTACTGGCTTCTGAAGTTATTAGTTTGGAAGAGAAGGTAGTAAATTGCCTTTTTATTACTGGTTCTTGTTCGTCTTATTTTCTTGCCTTCAGAGATGACAGTTCCAAGCATCCCCCACTTTGCCCTTGCTTTGTGAAGAATGTGTGACTGAATTGGAATATGCTAATGTAGGAATGCAACTAAAGTTTCATTTGGTCTTGATTACATTCAACCCATTGGTTTTTGTCTTATGCACATCTAATTCAAGGTTGACTCTTAATTTTGTAACATAAGTTTTGGTCTACTAAGTAAATTTTTGTGTATACAAAATTGTTCGTTACAGAGGCACAACAATTAAATTGCTGTGAAGTTAACATGGAAATCCTTTATTAAATTGCTGGAATGATGATACATTGTTCTAATCTGCTAAAACTGTACTACATTTGGGTGCTTAAAATTTTTGTATCATCCACATATGAAAAAGAATCTCCTCATATGTTAGTTTATATTGTGGTACTTCTTGATACCAATGTCAGTCATAATCACAAATATAATATAGTTATGCTTGGCTACTTCTCTCTTTCCCTTAAGGTTGTTCTATAACTTGCTTGTGTAGGCACTCAGGCTAAGATCTAGTGAGCTAAAGCTGGGGAGGCAATTAGAGAACTCACAGGCTGAGATAACTTCATACAAGTATGCTTTACCTCTCCTTTGACTGGAGATGAAGAATTTGAGATGTACATCTTCAGTTTAACTTGATGTTCTGGTAGTCTTTTTTTGTCTGTTTAAATTGGTGGGACTTGTAACAGGGTTTGTTTAAAAAACTGATATAAAGAAGCATTTTGTGCAACTATCAAGATTTGTTTTGCATGGATTCTGGAACAGTTATCCATATAATTGGAGTTCAGCTATGTTGGGAGGTAACAGTAACCATATTTTGGGAGAGAGGGATTCTGTCATGCAAGCACCGATTTTCATTAGAATACCAACAACATTTCCATGATTGAGTGAAATATGCATGCCAAAAAAGGAAGGCTCTATCTTTAGTTCCAAAGGGACAAAATGACAGTAATTAGCCAATGTTTTTTCCTTTAGGGAACTTTTTTTTTTTTTACTGATGATGTGCATGCCAATATATTTCCTTCTCCATTTAGTGGACAATTTTTGTATGAGTCCTACATTATCCTTTCCAATTGCCTTTTTTTCTATGTTTTCTTAATTGAAACAACATTTAACAATTATGATCCAAATTGAATCCTGTAGAAAGAAAATGTCCAGCCTGGAGAAAGATCGTCAGGATTTGCAGTCAACAATTGATGCTCTCCAAGAAGGTATTCACACGTAGTTTTTGTTCACTGTTGAAGTTCTTATTGCTTTTATATACATGTCTTTTTTTTATGCTAAAATGAGGTCTAAGAAAAGAGTGGGGAGTGAGGAAATGGGGGGATGATGAACTAGATGGATTAGCAAAAGAAATATTTGGTCTATTAAAAACTAAAATAAACATATGCCATGCAACTTTGTAACCGTTATGGATGAGAAGTGTTACAATGAGGAAGTCATTTCTCCTAAACCGTTTGATATATTATCCACTTGTTAGAAAATTTAGAGAACTAGTTTTATCAATAAAATTATTAAGAAAAGTTTAGGCATGGAAAAACACTTTAGACATAGATCTATTTGCATTGTTCACTGGAACAGGAACAATGTAGTGAGATCTTTGCCTTTCACACCCAAAAATATTGAACTAGCTATCAAGGCATTAAGGTCTTTTTACAAGCCGTATTAGCCATCACCAAATTGATTGGAGATAAATAAGTTTTTTTCCATTTCAAAAGTATAAGCACAGTTTAACGACCCAATGCCCCTGAAAGCAAAATTTTTAAAATTGATGTCCAATGGCTTTTTTTTATTTTCACATGGGTTTTTCATTATTATCAGGTCAGCTAAGGGGCGGTTTGCATTTGACCATATATATATATATAAAGCATAGTGAAATGACCAAAATAATCTTGAAAGCAAAAATTTTAAAACTGGCGCCAAGGGCTTTTCATTATTTTATAATGGTTTTTTTGTTATTATCAGGTCAACTGAGGGATAATTTGTTATTTGACTAAATATAAAAAATAAAAAGTGGGCAGGATAATTCAGGTTGTCTCGACCCTGATTATCGGGGTTATAAGTTTGGCATGCTAACTTGACTTGACCAAACCTTTTTTTTAGGTTATTTTTGTACCCCATTTCATCCTTTAATATTTAATGGGTTGAGAATTAAGCTATATAATTTTTCCCATTTTTAAAAAAATATTTTTTTTTCCAAGTTATCATGATCATTTTTTTTTAAATGTCCATTTTGCTGTAGTTGCCTTTTTTTTTATCGTCTAATTTAAATAAAACTAACTTATTTGATTAATCAGATCTATGACCCAAGTCGCGGATTTTTCTTCCCTTTTCAAAACGCGATCGTGGCACTTGAATATCATTTTTTACACAACAAAAAAAAAAGGTCTGGTCCAAACTTAGTTAAATTTAATCAGGAAAGGTGTCAAAGGAGGGACACCACTGTAGATCCTCCTATGTTTGCATTCACGAATGAAACCTAATAAGAAAGAAATTCATCACATACTGTGTACTTCAACTGGTAGTTCTCTATAAAAAGTTTCAAAATAAAAACTTCCTGACTTAACAGAGTGTGTGTGCATTGCTTCGAGAAGCAAAATCAAGAAGTCTGCTAAAACTTCCTCAAACTACTTTGAAAGGACCTTTATATCATTAATAAGAAGTACAGTTGATTGGTTTATTCTGTTCTTCAGTTTGTCATTGTCCTCTTTAAAAAACTCAGATGAGTACCATTTATAAAAGAGACAGGTTGAAGAGAGTTTTGCAAACAGCTTGCAGTATTCATTTCCAAGCATAACCCATCCTTCCAGCCGATAAATGAAAGATTTGCTAACAACAAGCTTTCTTGGTCTTGATATTTTATGATGCTGATGAAAGCATATTTATTTCATGGGAGTCTCGTAATCATCTCCATATTGATTATGGAGACACAACATTTCTTAAAACTGCTATAGGATTGGGCTTTTTGAAGTTCAAGAACTCGTATAACTGTTAACCCAGTATGGTCCACATAATTTTTTTGCATGATTCCAGAATATACTTATTATAATTTCTTTTTTAAGGCCATGTTTCAGATCAATTGATTTTTTTTTCAGTTCTGTTAAGTATTTCCATCAATGAGTGATTTTATTTGTCGGTGAAAA
>Ga0307515_10024349_pt1 | contig 10552 bp, 3 predicted proteins | sample 17_EM_MG_FD_194513 | JGI IMG/M metagenome (GOLD analysis project Ga0307515, IMG submission 194513) | Populus trichocarpa ectomycorrhiza microbial communities from riparian zone in the Pacific Northwest, United States - 17_EM | ecosystem: Host-associated > Plants > Roots > Unclassified | place...
TTTTTAAAAAGTTTAAGGGGGTGGATGACGCGTCGTCGGCCCCAAGTATATAAAAACAATGAGGCGTTGCCGGCATAACCCAGAATTCAGCCACTGTGGTGGTCAGATAAATGAGGTTATTTGATTTTTACACTCAAAAACCCATTTTCAACCAATTTTGACCCAAACACACGTAGAAAACACCTTAAAAACCTTATTAAACCAATCCATAGCCACCAAAAACCTAATAAACCCGAAACAAAATTTTTTCTCAAGCTCAAATTTTTTTAGGTGTTTTTAAGGTAAAAAAAAACCCTAAATGGAACCCCCCTCATCATATGGAACCTTTTGACACAAAACACAACCGTTTTGGTGGCCATAATCTTCCCCAACGATTACTTTCTCTCTCTAAACCAGAATACAAGGACTCCCTCTCTCCCCTCCAAACAAAAAAGACTAAAAAAAGAGAAAAATAAAGTTAAGTACCAAAATGTATTGTCTTAAAATTCAAGGGACTAGTCTCCTAATATCTAAAAACTATGGGGATTAAAATGAATGTTTTAACAAAACTTTCAACCCGCCCCCATGTTACTTATGATTTTCATTTCAGTCCCTTATCTTTTAATTCGATCCTCCCTCCTTAAAAAATATGTAATTAGGGGCTAATTTGGACTCAAAAGGTCCAAATCGCACAAAATAAAAATTCGAGGACTAAAGTGAAAATTATAAAAAAAATCACAATTATTCCAAAAACTGACCTATCAATAGTGGAGAAGGGTAAAATCAACATTTTACTATGAATTTATACAGTAAAATGCTTATGTCTTTTAGTATAGAGTAATTGATACTTATTTTTATTTTTAGTATAGCCAATACCCCTATATTCTTTAATTTTATATGCTGAATGAATCAAATCAATCAACTATAAAAGATGTGGCAAGTAAGCATTATTACCCAAAAATGTCAACCATGCCTTTTTGTCTATCATATCACCTAATTAAATCATTTTGAACAAGCATGCCTTGGCTATTTAGGAATGATGTTTAGAATGTTATCGTTATTGTTACAATTCTCCAATTATAACCTAATCCTCACATAAAATCCCCTATTCTTCCTTAGAAAACTTAATGATTTCTAGAAAAGAAAAAGAATCAAGAACCCTATATTTACAACTTCTTCTAAAATATAAAAATTGCATACTCAAGCTTTGCTCTGTAAAGATCTTCGCTGATAATCTGAATTCAAAAGTATACGTATTGCGTTATGCATGTTAATTGGTCCCTAATACGTAATGCACTAGAAAAAATGATGGGAGAGTGCCTAGGCTTATTGATGCAAAGGCCACCTGGTTCAACCTCTCGTTGAACTTAACAGAAAATAAGTAACAGTACAGAATCTCTCTGTAAAGGGAATCGCTCCGAATTCTATTATATAGAATGAATGGTTTCAAAAGAAAAAACAATGATGTCCCCTTAGTTCTGTTCTCCCCTTTTTAAATACTCTCTAAGGATTATAATTCAATACGTAAACTTAATCTAATCCTATTTTGTCTAGGAACTAACATTACAGCTAACTAGGATAAACTCTACAGCTAATAAGTTTATAACATAATCAGGTTTTCCTTATTCGGCAAGTCTTCTATGTCTGGTAGACTTGCGGTTTAAGCTTCCTCTTCCTCTGCCTCCTGAATTGCATCATTTGCTGGCTCTCTTGAAGAACTTGACTCTGGCAAGTTATGATTAATATATGCGGTAAACAATTCAGGATGTAGTTGCTGGAGTGCAGTGCCTTTGATCCAAGTTGAATCAGAGGTGGATCTGTGCTTCCAGTGGACTAGGAATTTGTAGTATCCCCCACGACGTGTGGAGACGAATTGGTGATCAATGATGGCGGCAATCTCATCTTTAGGGGCGGGGGCTGCTGGAATTTTTGGAATGGAGGCTGGCATGTCCTCTGTCTGTGAGTTTCCGACAACATCAATCGTATCCCCTTTGAATGCTGTAATGTCCTCAATATTAAAAATTGGTGAAATACCAAAATCAGAAGGGAGGTCTATAACATAGGCATTGCTACCCATTTTTTTAATAACTTGAAAGGGACCAGCACGTCGTGCATGTAACTTGGTGAAACTTCCTGAAGGAAAACGTTCTGGCTTTAGACAGACAAGGACCATATCACCATTGTTAAACTGTCTATCCTTGCGTCTGGCATTAGCAGAGGCTGCATATGATTCTGTGCTAAGGGATAAACGTCTCTTTACCTCGGCGTGGACATCTCTCATATATTCTGAAAAATCAAGGCCAGCTGCACTTGGTCTAGGAGGTGATGGTAGTGGCTGGAGGTCTAGAGGAGTATAAGGACGCTTGCCATATACTACTTCGAAAGGTGTGTGCCCTGTAGACCTATTCACAGAATTGTTGATTGCAAACTCTGCTTGTGGCAGTATAATGTCCCAACTGGTGGTATGATCAGCGATGAGACAGCGTAGTAAATTGCCCAGGCTTCGATTGATAACCTCTGTCTGACCGTCGGTTTGGGGGTGGAATGCACTAGAAAACATTAATTTTGTCCCCAATTTTGTCCATAAGGTCTTCCAAAAATAACTAACAAATTTGACGTCCCTGTCAGACACAATAGAGAGTGGTACCCCATGTAATCAGACTATTTCTTGTAGAAACACCATAGCTACTTTAGAGGCGTCAAAGGTTTTATTGCAGGGGATAAAATGAGCCATTTTTGAGAATTGATCAACTACTACCATGATGGAATCATGTTGTCGAGCAGTCCTGGGTAGTCCCAGCACGAAATCCATGCTAATGTGTTGCCATGGTTGATCAGGAACTGGAAGGGGTGTGTAGAGTCCGGCTTGTTGTTTAGTTCCTTTGTTTAGTTGACAGATCCTACACTGATCTACCACTTTATGCACATCCTTACGCATTCGAGGCCAGTAGAACCGGTCGGCGGTTATAGCATAAGTTTTGTCATGGCCAAAATGCCCAGCCAAACCTCCACCGTGGAGTTCTGTGATGATAAACTCCCTGAGGGACCCCTTTGGAATGCACAGCCTGGTGCCATAGAATAGATACCCATCCCTTACAGAGTAATTACCCCCATCTACGGTAATCTTAGCCTGTAATTTCTCCCATCTTGTGCGAAAGTCTTCATCAGCAAGGTACTGGTCTGTTACTGCTGCAAGATTAGTAGGGTGTGCTAAGAAAATATGTAGCAAGTGTGGTCGTCGGCTTAATGCATCAGCCACCTTATTCTCTGTCCCAGACTTGTGCCTAATAACAAAATCAAATTGTTGCAAGTAATTCATCCAGCGTGAATGCCTAGCATTGAGCTTGCTTTGAGAGTTCAGGTGTTTCAAAGAATCATGATCCGTATAGAGGATGAATTCTCTATGGATTAAGTAGGGGCGCCAGTGTTTAATGGTTTGAATTAATGCATAAAATTCCATGTCGTATGTTGAATACCTCCGCCAGGTATCGTTGAGCTTCTCGCTGAAAAAGGCAATAGGGTGCCCTTCCTGACTTAGTACACCTCCAATTCCTATATGTGAAGCATCACATGCTACTTCAAAGATTTTTGTGAAGTCTGGTAGCTTCAGAACCGGTGCCTGTCCTAGTTTCTCTTTGACCTCCACAAAAGCTTTATTGGCTGCCACTGTCCAGGTAAAGCTTCTGCCTTTTAGACATTCAGTTATTGGGGCCATGATAGTGCTAAAATGTCGAATAAACCTCCGGTAAAATGTTGCGAGACCATGAAAGCTGCGGACCTCAGATACGGTGCAAGGTGTCGGCCAGTTTTGAATGGCTTGCACCTTGGCGGGGTCAACTCCAATACCTTTATCAGAGATGATGAAGCCTAAGAAATAGACTTTCTTCTTCAGGAATGAGCACTTGGTGTGATTAATATAGAGTTGTTCTGCTTTCAAGGTAGCCAAGACCTGTTCAATGTGAGCTAGGTGATCCTGCAAACAGTTACTGAAGATTAAGATGTCGTCAAAATACACAACAACACATTTACCTAAGAAGGGTTTGAGAATTTGCGTCATAGCGCGCATGAAGGTACTCGGTGCGTTGGTTAATCCGAAGGGCATGACTAGCCATTCGAATAGGCCGTCCTTGGTTTTGAAGGCCGTCTTCCATTCGTCACCCGGGCGGATACAAATTTGATGATATCCACTGCAAAGATCAATTTTTGTAAACACCGAGGCGCCATTTAGTAAATCTAACATGTCGTCAAGTCGCGGAATTGGGAATCGACATTTTATTGTTATTTTGTTGATTGCTCGACTGTCTACACACATCCTCCAACTCCCATCTTTTTTTGGTGTGAGTAGTACTGGGACGGCGCAGGGGCTAAGGCTCTCCCGGATGAATCCCCTATCCAGTAGTTGTTGAACTTGTCGATTAAGTTCCTCATTCTCTGCAGGACTCATCCTGTAATGGGGCAGATTGGGTAAGGATGATCCTGGAATGAAATCAACAGCATGTTGAACGTCCCGCATAGGTGGCAGCTGGTGTGGCATTTCATCAAGCATGATATCTTGAAATTTCTCTATTATTGCTGTCAGCTCTTTAGGGACTTTGCCATCATTTTGTTTAACTTCTCGTCTTACTACAAATAACAGCATGTGCTCTCTAGTTACGGCTTGGGAAAACTGGTGCAAGTTCAGTACTGGAATTTTTGTGTTGGCTGTCTCAAAGTCTGAAATTGGTAGTGGTAACAGCACCAACTTCTTGCCTTTATATTGAAAAGAGTAGGTATTGGTGTAACCATTATAGGAGACTTTTCGGTCGTAAAGCCATGGTCGTCCCAATAACATATGGCAAACAGTCATAGGGATGATGTCGCACCATGCTTCATCCACATACTCCTGTCCCAACGAGAATTGTACTAGACATCGATGCTTCACTGAAACTAAGTTGTTTTCATTGACCCAACTTATTCGATAAGGAGATGGGTGTTTTTCACTCTTCAATTTCAGCCGTTCCACCGCTGTTTCAGAGATGACATTCATGCCGCTACCATTATCGATGATGACGTTCAGTGCTCTGTCCCCATGTTCTAACCGGGTATGGAATATATTGGTTCGCAGCCACTCCTGATTTGTATGGGGTTCTTTTTTATTTCCAGTTAATACTCGACGAATAACACAGCTTGGCAGCTCCGAGGCACCCAATTGTTCCTCCTTTTCCTCTTGTGTAAACTCTGTTGCTTCTTCCTCCTCTGCTTCATCCATTATTGTTAATTCTCTTTCGCATATAAAAGCCAATTTCTTATCTCTTGTGGGACACACTACGACATAGTGTCCGAACCCCTTGCATTTATAACACTGTGGGCCGTCAGTTGTAGCTTTTATAACACTGTGGCTGTTTGTTCTTCCTGTTTGTTCTCCTAACCATGAGCTTCTTGGTTTATCTGCTGGTGTTTGTGGTTTCTGTATGGGAAAGTTTGGTGTGCGCCCTGTTCTTAAGTCCATTGGCATAGATTTCTTCCCACTCATGTTCTGCAGCTGCCTCTCCATACGTAATGCCAGCTGGTATGCCTCACTCACATTGATTAGTCGTGCGACCAATATCTCCTTGTATAGCTCACCACGTAATCCATTGCGATATCGCGCTAGTGTTTGTTGGTCCGTCACCACAATTCGACTGCGGATAGTTAATTCATGGAAACGGTCTGTGTATTGGTCTACTGTTAAGGAGTCCTGCCTCAGTTGCAGCATTTCTTCAAACATCATCTGTTCATAATCAATGGGCAAGTATTTTTCTTTGAGTCGTTCTTTCATCTCTTCCCAATCTGAAACTGCAGGGCGCTGGGTACGCCTTAGTTGTTCTTCCACGCTTCCCCACCAGGCTCTTGCATGTCCCTTCAGCTTCAGCCTGACATATCGGGTTTTGCGGTTTTCAGAGACGGCAAACCAGTCGAAATAATCCTCAATGGCTGTCAGCCAATCTTCAAAAGCATACGGGTCTAATTTGCCATGGAAGTCAGGTACATCTATTTTCATTCTCTTGGTGAGTTCGTCAATGGGTTGGTTGTCCATTATCCGCCTGTCACGGATACGTGGGAATTCCTCCCTGTGTTGTTGAACACAAAGGTGACGGGGTTCAAGATCCCTGAAAATTTCAGCTTCCAAGTTCTCCCTTTCAATCCTCTGATCACCTTCCAGTGGATCTTCACGGGGCTGGCCACGTCCCCTCCTATTGGGAGATCTTACTCCTTCTCGTGCCCGTCGTTCATCCATGACATCCATGCGATTAGAAAGTTGTTCTAGCATATGGGTGATTTGGGTGAGTTGTTGCTGATAGTTTTGTTGCTGAAATTCTGCATGCTCACATGGGGGGTTGCTGATAGCATGGTTGTCCGACATGGTATATGATTTACCACTTCGGGTTACGGTCATGAACAGCTCTGATACCAAATTGATGCAAAGGCCACCTGGTTCAACCTCTCGTTGAACTTAACAGAAAATAAGTAACAGTACAGAATCTCTCTGTAAAGGGAATCGCTCCGAATTCTATTATATAGAATGAATGGTTTCAAAAGAAAAAACAATGATGTCCCCTTAGTTCTGTTCTCCCCTTTTTAAATACTCTCTAAGGATTATAATTCAATACGTAAACTTAATCTAATCCTATTTTGTCTAGGAACTAACATTACAGCTAACTAGGATAAACTCTACAGCTAATAAGTTTATAACATAATCAGGTTTTCCTTATTCGGCAAGTCTTCTATGTCTGGTAGACTTGCGGTTTAAGCTTCCTCTTCCTCTGCCTCCTGAATTGCATCATTTGCTGGCTCTCTTGAAGAACTTGACTCTGGCAAGTTATGATTAATATATGCGGTAAACAATTCAGGATGTAGTTGCTGGAGTGCAGTGCCTTTGATCCAAGTTGAATCAGAGGTGGATCTGTGCTTCCAGTGGACTAGGAATTTGTAGTATCCCCCACGACGTGTGGAGACGAATTGGTGATCAATGATGGCGGCAATCTCATCTTTAGGGGCGGGGGCTGCTGGAATTTTTGGAATGGAGGCTGGCATGTCCTCTGTCTGTGAGTTTCCGACAACATCAATCGTATCCCCTTTGAATGCTGTAATGTCCTCAATATTAAAAATTGGTGAAATACCAAAATCAGAAGGGAGGTCTATAACATAGGCATTGCTACCCATTTTTTTAATAACTTGAAAGGGACCAGCACGTCGTGCATGTAACTTGGTGAAACTTCCTGAAGGAAAACGTTCTGGCTTTAGACAGACAAGGACCATATCACCATTGTTAAACTGTCTATCCTTGCGTCTGGCATTAGCAGAGGCTGCATATGATTCTGTGCTAAGGGATAAACGTCTCTTTACCTCGGCGTGGACATCTCTCATATATTCTGAAAAATCAAGGCCAGCTGCACTTGGTCTAGGAGGTGATGGTAGTGGCTGGAGGTCTAGAGGAGTATAAGGACGCTTGCCATATACTACTTCGAAAGGTGTGTGCCCTGTAGACCTATTCACAGAATTGTTGATTGCAAACTCTGCTTGTGGCAGTATAATGTCCCAACTGGTGGTATGATCAGCGATGAGACAGCGTAGTAAATTGCCCAGGCTTCGATTGATAACCTCTGTCTGACCGTCGGTTTGGGGGTGGAATGCACTAGAAAACATTAATTTTGTCCCCAATTTTGTCCATAAGGTCTTCCAAAAATAACTAACAAATTTGACGTCCCTGTCAGACACAATAGAGAGTGGTACCCCATGTAATCAGACTATTTCTTGTAGAAACACCATAGCTACTTTAGAGGCGTCAAAGGTTTTATTGCAGGGGATAAAATGAGCCATTTTTGAGAATTGATCAACTACTACCATGATGGAATCATGTTGTCGAGCAGTCCTGGGTAGTCCCAGCACGAAATCCATGCTAATGTGTTGCCATGGTTGATCAGGAACTGGAAGGGGTGTGTAGAGTCCGGCTTGTTGTTTAGTTCCTTTGTTTAGTTGACAGATCCTACACTGATCTACCACTTTATGCACATCCTTACGCATTCGAGGCCAGTAGAACCGGTCGGCGGTTATAGCATAAGTTTTGTCATGGCCAAAATGCCCAGCCAAACCTCCACCGTGGAGTTCTGTGATGATAAACTCCCTGAGGGACCCCTTTGGAATGCACAGCCTGGTGCCATAGAATAGATACCCATCCCTTACAGAGTAATTACCCCCATCTACGGTAATCTTAGCCTGTAATTTCTCCCATCTTGTGCGAAAGTCTTCATCAGCAAGGTACTGGTCTGTTACTGCTGCAAGATTAGTAGGGTGTGCTAAGAAAATATGTAGCAAGTGTGGTCGTCGGCTTAATGCATCAGCCACCTTATTCTCTGTCCCAGACTTGTGCCTAATAACAAAATCAAATTGTTGCAAGTAATTCATCCAGCGTGAATGCCTAGCATTGAGCTTGCTTTGAGAGTTCAGGTGTTTCAAAGAATCATGATCCGTATAGAGGATGAATTCTCTATGGATTAAGTAGGGGCGCCAGTGTTTAATGGTTTGAATTAATGCATAAAATTCCATGTCGTATGTTGAATACCTCCGCCAGGTATCGTTGAGCTTCTCGCTGAAAAAGGCAATAGGGTGCCCTTCCTGACTTAGTACACCTCCAATTCCTATATGTGAAGCATCACATGCTACTTCAAAGATTTTTGTGAAGTCTGGTAGCTTCAGAACCGGTGCCTGTCCTAGTTTCTCTTTGACCTCCACAAAAGCTTTATTGGCTGCCACTGTCCAGGTAAAGCTTCTGCCTTTTAGACATTCAGTTATTGGGGCCATGATAGTGCTAAAATGTCGAATAAACCTCCGGTAAAATGTTGCGAGACCATGAAAGCTGCGGACCTCAGATACGGTGCAAGGTGTCGGCCAGTTTTGAATGGCTTGCACCTTGGCGGGGTCAACTCCAATACCTTTATCAGAGATGATGAAGCCTAAGAAATAGACTTTCTTCTTCAGGAATGAGCACTTGGTGTGATTAATATAGAGTTGTTCTGCTTTCAAGGTAGCCAAGACCTGTTCAATGTGAGCTAGGTGATCCTGCAAACAGTTACTGAAGATTAAGATGTCGTCAAAATACACAACAACACATTTACCTAAGAAGGGTTTGAGAATTTGCGTCATAGCGCGCATGAAGGTACTCGGTGCGTTGGTTAATCCGAAGGGCATGACTAGCCATTCGAATAGGCCGTCCTTGGTTTTGAAGGCCGTCTTCCATTCGTCACCCGGGCGGATACAAATTTGATGATATCCACTGCAAAGATCAATTTTTGTAAACACCGAGGCGCCATTTAGTAAATCTAACATGTCGTCAAGTCGCGGAATTGGGAATCGACATTTTATTGTTATTTTGTTGATTGCTCGACTGTCTACACACATCCTCCAACTCCCATCTTTTTTTGGTGTGAGTAGTACTGGGACGGCGCAGGGGCTAAGGCTCTCCCGGATGAATCCCCTATCCAGTAGTTGTTGAACTTGTCGATTAAGTTCCTCATTCTCTGCAGGACTCATCCTGTAATGGGGCAGATTGGGTAAGGATGATCCTGGAATGAAATCAACAGCATGTTGAACGTCCCGCATAGGTGGCAGCTGGTGTGGCATTTCATCAAGCATGATATCTTGAAATTTCTCTATTATTGCTGTCAGCTCTTTAGGGACTTTGCCATCATTTTGTTTAACTTCTCGTCTTACTACAAATAACAGCATGTGCTCTCTAGTTACGGCTTGGGAAAACTGGTGCAAGTTCAGTACTGGAATTTTTGTGTTGGCTGTCTCAAAGTCTGAAATTGGTAGTGGTAACAGCACCAACTTCTTGCCTTTATATTGAAAAGAGTAGGTATTGGTGTAACCATTATAGGAGACTTTTCGGTCGTAAAGCCATGGTCGTCCCAATAACATATGGCAAACAGTCATAGGGATGATGTCGCACCATGCTTCATCCACATACTCCTGTCCCAACGAGAATTGTACTAGACATCGATGCTTCACTGAAACTAAGTTGTTTTCATTGACCCAACTTATTCGATAAGGAGATGGGTGTTTTTCACTCTTCAATTTCAGCCGTTCCACCGCTGTTTCAGAGATGACATTCATGCCGCTACCATTATCGATGATGACGTTCAGTGCTCTGTCCCCATGTTCTAACCGGGTATGGAATATATTGGTTCGCAGCCACTCCTGATTTGTATGGGGTTCTTTTTTATTTCCAGTTAATACTCGACGAATAACACAGCTTGGCAGCTCCGAGGCACCCAATTGTTCCTCCTTTTCCTCTTGTGTAAACTCTGTTGCTTCTTCCTCCTCTGCTTCATCCATTATTGTTAATTCTCTTTCGCATATAAAAGCCAATTTCTTATCTCTTGTGGGACACACTACGACATAGTGTCCGAACCCCTTGCATTTATAACACTGTGGGCCGTCAGTTGTAGCTTTTATAACACTGTGGCTGTTTGTTCTTCCTGTTTGTTCTCCTAACCATGAGCTTCTTGGTTTATCTGCTGGTGTTTGTGGTTTCTGTATGGGAAAGTTTGGTGTG
>Ga0307515_10024350_pt1 | contig 10552 bp, 10 predicted proteins | sample 17_EM_MG_FD_194513 | JGI IMG/M metagenome (GOLD analysis project Ga0307515, IMG submission 194513) | Populus trichocarpa ectomycorrhiza microbial communities from riparian zone in the Pacific Northwest, United States - 17_EM | ecosystem: Host-associated > Plants > Roots > Unclassified | place...
CACCCAGCCGAAGGACTCGTCGGCCCACAGCGCCACTCCGCGACCGTCCGGTGTGGACAGGCGCACGTGGACGTTGCCGTCGGAGTCGCGGTCGAGGTCGCCGAAGGCGGCGTCCAGCTCGGTCTCGCCGAGCAGCATCTTCGTCTCGCCGAAGGGCTCCTCGCCGACCGGGAGCTTGCGGTCGTCGGTCTTCAGGCGCGTCTTGGCGGGCAGTTCGAGGGTCAGGTCCGCGATGGACACGCCCGGCACCTTCAGGTACGGGTGCACGCCCAGCCCGAACGGGGCCGCCGTCGCGCCGAGGTTCACCGCGGTGTGCACGGCCCGCAGGCCGTAGGGGCCGACCGACCAGCGCGTGCGCAGCACCACCGGGAAGGGGTAGCCGGGCTGCGCGGGAAGGGCGCACTCCACGGTCACCGAGTCCGGGTCGACGTCGACGGCCTGCCAGCGCAGCCAGCGGACCAGGCCGTGGGCGGCGTTGCGGGTCGCCGGCTCGCTCAGCGCGACCTGGTAGGACTTGCCCTCGAAGTCGTAGCGGCCGTCGCCCAGCCGGTTCGGCCAGGGCGCCAGCACCTGTCCGGCACCGCCGGGGCACAGCTCGTCGTCGTGGTACCCGTCCACATAGGCGTCACCGTCCACAGTGAACGCACGGAGGCCGCCGCCCACCTCGACGATCGTGGCCTCATGGCCGGCGTACGAAATGCTCCACTGCTCACCGGACAGTGCCATGTCTGCTCCTCCTCGCGCTGGCGCTGACCCTATACCCGCTAAGGGGCCAGGCGCTCCAGCACCCATCGGTCCGTATCGGTGCGTCGGAAGCGCAGCCGGTCGTGCATCCGCATCGCCTGGCCCTGCCAGAACTCGACGGTCTCGGGCACCACCCGGTACCCGCCCCAGTCGTCGCGCATGGGAATTTCGTCAGGGTAGTCGGCGTCTGCCTTCTCCCACATCGCGGCAAGTGTCCCCCGGTCGGGCAGGACCGTCGACTGCGGAGACACGAACGAGGCGAGCTGGGACCCGCGCGGGCGGCCGTGGAAGTACTCCTCCGACTCCGCTCGGTCCACTGTGGACGCCGTGCCGCAGACGATGACCTGCCGGTACAGCGGCAGCCACGACAGGAGCGCCGACACGTGCGGGTTCCGCGCGATCTCGGTGCCCTTGCGCGATGAATAGTTCGTGAAGAACGTCAGCCCCTCCGGCCCGAAGCCGCGCAGCAGCACGTTCCGCGAGCTCGGACGTCCCCGCGCGTCGGCGGTCGACAGGACCATCGCGTTCGGCTCGAACACGCCCCCGGCGGCGGCCTCGCCCAGCCACCGGCCCAGCTGCTCGTGCCAGCTCGGCGCCAGGTCGCCGAGGTCGAAGACCGGGCTGGAATATTCCGACCGGTGCGCAACCGACTCGGGAGCATCGGACGTGTTCATCTCGTCAGCCTCTCGATCATCCGAACAACCGCGTGAATCGGCACGGCCCATATTAAGTACGCCGGCGAACGGGCCCCCCTAACGCCCCGATGGTGATATTGCAACGGGGCGCACTCGCCGGCATCCATTTCCGCCGCACCGATTCCACCAAAACCTTTTAAAGGAATGCCACAGATTTTCCCCTGACATCTCCGGCATAGCAGTCGATACCGATAGGCTCGGTTGCGCGTACGTGCACGGATGAGGCGTGTTCCACACCACCCTGTGCTCGCCCGGAGGCGCTGCGGCGGGCAAGATGGGGCCGGCGAGAGTACTGACGAATATCCACACAGGAGACCTGATGTCCGATTTCAAACCGGGCCTTGAAGGCGTCGTCGCCTTTGAAACCGAGATCGCCGAACCCGACAAGGAAGGCGGTTCTCTCCGTTACCGCGGTGTCGATATCGAAGACCTCATCGGACAGGTCTCCTTCGGGAACGTGTGGGCCCTGCTCGTGGACGGCAAATTCGGTCCCGGGCTGCCGCCCGCCGAACCGTTCCCCGTACCCGTGCACTCCGGTGACATCCGCGTCGACGTGCAGTCGGCGGTGGCCATGCTCGCCCCCTACTGGGGCCTCGGCCAGCTCCTCGACATCGACGACGCCCAGGCGCGCAACGACCTGGCCCGCGTCTCGGTGACCGCGCTGTCCTTCGTGGCGCAGTCGGCGCGCGGCATCGGCCGCCCGGCCGTCCCGCAGAAGGAGATCGACAAGGCCGAGACGATCGTCGAGCGCTTCATGCGCCGATGGCGCGGCGAGCCCGACCCCCGCCACGTCAAGGCCGTCGACGCCTACTTCATCTCCGCCGCCGAGCACGGCATGAACGCCTCCACCTTCACCACCCGCGTGGTCGCCTCCACCGGCGCCGACGTCGCCGCGTGCATCTCCTCGGGCGTGGGCGCGCTGTCCGGCCCGCTGCACGGCGGCGCCCCCTCGCGCGTGCTGCACATGCTCGAAGAGGTCGAGCGCTCCGGCGACGCCGAGGCCTACGTCAAGGGCGCCCTCGACCGCGGCGAGCGCCTCATGGGCTTCGGGCACCGCGTGTACCGCGCCGAGGACCCGCGCGCCCGCGTGCTGCGCAAGACCGCCCGCGAGCTCGGCTCGCCGCGCTTCGCGGTCGCCGAGGCGCTGGAGAAGGCGGCTCTCGCCGAGCTGAAGGCCCGCAAGCCCGACCGCGTGCTGGCCACGAACGTCGAGTTCTGGTCGGCGGTCGTGCTGGACTTCGCCGAGGTCCCGCCGGAGATGTTCACCTCCATGTTCACCTGCGCGCGCGTCGCCGGGTGGAGCGCGCACGTGCTGGAGCAGAAGCGCCTGGCGCGCCTGGTGCGCCCGTCGGCGACCTACGTCGGCCCCGGCCCGCGGACGCCGTCCGAGGTCGAGGGCTTCGAGGCGATCAGCCGCTGACCCGAACCCGAAGCCCCGGTGCGCGTGTCGCGTACCGGGGCTTTTGCCTGGCACGCGCCGGTTACGGTGGGGCGGTCGACCGCATCCTCCGGAAGAAGGAAGCCATGAAGCTCCGCCGCCCCCACGCCGTCGCCGCGCTCGCCGCCCTGCTCGTTCTCGGCGCGACCGCATGCACCCCCAAGGCCGCCGAGGAGCCGCCCGTCTCGCCGTCGGGCTCGTCCTCGGACGACGCACCCGCGCCGGTCGGCGACCCGCGCGAGGTCGTCGAGACCGCGCTGGCGGGGAGCGTGAAACAGGACTCCTACACGATGGTCGTCACCGCGCCCGAGGTCGACATCACGACCTCGATCGACTACGCGAACAAGTTGATGAGCATGATCGTCGACGGCAAGGTCGACGGCGACGGCGTGAAAGGCGAGATCCGCGTCGTCGACGGCCACGGCTACCTGAACTTCGCCGACACCTCGGGCGGCGGGGTGGACACCGGCGGGAAGTGGCTGGTCATGCCCCCCGAGGACGTGACCGAGGACGACCCCTTCGTCACCCTCAAGGCCATCTTCGACGCCGAGCAGCTGATCGACGCCAAGGCCGAGGTCACCGCCGAGAGCGCGGGCGTGTACAAGATCACCCCGGGTGGTTCCACCTTCGAGCTGGGGGAGTTCCTCGGCGAGATGACCGATCCCGGCTCGGGCGCTTTCAAGGCCACTGAGCTGCGGTTGAGCGTCGGCGGGGACGGCCTGGTCTCCACCATGGAGTTCAGCGACGCGAAGGGTGCCAAGATCGTCATTTCCGTGTCGGACTACGGCGTCCCGGTCAAGGTCGACAAACCCGCCGATAGCGAGATCATGGGCGGCTGAGCGACCGGACACGCCGCTACCGTTGGGTTTCTCCCGTCCGCGACCGCCCGGCGCGGGCAGCCCACCATGGAGGACATGATCGTGAAGCTTCGCCCGCTCGCCGCCGGCGCCGTCCTGGCCGCCGTCGCGCTCTTCGGCTCCGCCTGCGGAGGCGAGGACACCCCCTCGCCGAACGACCCGGCGGGCTCGTCGGGCGCCGAGCAGCCGGCCGACACCGCCGCGCGCGACGAGCTCAAGGCGGCGCTGGAGAAGTCGGCGCTGGAAACCTCGCTGAAGATGACGATCACGATGAGCGGCGGGACGATCGAGGCGCACATCGACACCGCGGCGAAGACCTCCCTGATGAAGATGGACATGGAGGCGTCCGGTGAGTCCATGAAGATGGAGATGATCACCATCGGCGCCGACACCTACGTCAAGTACCTCAGCGGCGGAATCGCCGACCAGGTGAAGGGCAAGTGGGTCAAGGTCGACACCGCGACGCTCGGCCAGGACGACGTGTTCGCCGGGGAGTTCTTCGACGCCGACGCGCTGCTCACCGACGGCGCGACGGTCTCCGAGCTCGCCGAGGGCCGCTACCGGGTCGAGCTGGCCGCGGGCGAGGGCCCGGACGTCGGCGGCCTGTTCGGCGGCCTCACCGGCGGCGGCGACGAGCCCGACCCGAGTGCCTCGGGCGGTCCGACCAGCGTCGTCATCACGGTCGGCGCCGACGGCCTCGTCAGCGGCTTCGAGGCCGAGGGCGCCACGCCTGAGGAGTCGGCGACGGTCACCGTCGGCGACTACGGCGTCCCGGTCAAGGTCGAGAAGCCGGCCGACAAGGACGTCATCGAAGGCTGATCCACCAAGGGTTTTCGCGGCCCCGCACGCCATGGCGTGCGGGGCCGCCCGGTCCCTCGGGGCCGTCCTCCTGGCGCCTTCTCGGTACCCTCGCCGAAGAGCCGGGTTCCGGATGACCTGCCAGGGAAGGACGACATGACACTCAAGCGGGCACGCAACCTCGCCGCGACCCTCACCGTCGCGGCACTCGTCGCCCTCGGCGCGGCCGGATGCGGTGGCAGCGGCGAACTCCAGCGCGGCGGCACGCCCGCCGGCGACGGCGCGAACGCCCCCGCGGACGCGAAGGGCGCCGTGGCGCTCGCCGCGGAGAAGACCAACCAGCAGTCGTACCGCATGACGATGACCATGGATCCCGAGATGACCATGGAGGCCCTCGTCGACCCGGTCGCCAAGACCGGCCGCACCACGGTGTCGATGACGGCCGAGGGCATGTCGCTGGAGTCGGAGATGATCCTGATCGGCGAGGACATCTACGTCAAGACCACCGGCGGTCCGCTCACGAGCGACAAGTGGATGCACATGAAGTCGGCCGAACTCGGCCAGGCCTTCTCGGCGAGCCAGGTCGACCCGACCGAGTTCCTCTCGAAGGCCGACGACGTCACCCAGGTGGACGAGCACACCTACACCGGCGTCCTGGACCTGTCCACTGTGGACGCGAGCGCCTTCGGCGGCGGCGTCGGCGAGAAGTTCGGCCGGGACTTCACCGAGATCCCCTTCACCCTCACCCTCGACGACGAGGGCCGCCTCGCCCGCATGGAGACCACCATGAAGGGCATGGGCGGCGACGGCGGCGACCGCACGGCCGTCGTGACGATGTCCGACTACGGCACCGCCGTCGACGTGACCGCTCCCCCGGCCGACCAGGTCGAGGAGATGCCGGACTTCGGCAACTAGCGCGCCCCGAAACGACGACGGCCCCGCCTCGGCGGGGCCGTTTCACGTGCGGGCTACTTGTGCGGCGGAGCCGCGGCCCCGCACTGCCCGCAGAACTTCGCCTCGCCCAGGATCTCGCTGCCGCAACGGGTGCAGTACCGGACAAGACGCGACGGCGGGTTCGCGGGCGGCCCGCTGACCGGCGCGGGCGACGCCGGTCCGCCGCTCACCGGGATGGGCCCGGTCGGCGGGCTCACCGGCGCCGGAGGCGGCGGTGCCGGCGCCCCGGCCAGCGGTGCCGGGGCGGGTGCCTCCGGGAACGGCTGCCCGGCGACGCGGTAGAGCGAGCGGCCCGTCACGTCGATCGCCGAGCGGGTCAGGCCCGGGTTGCTCAGGGCCTTCCACACCTTCAGCCCGACGTTCCCCGAGGCGGCCCCGGCCGACACCGCGGTGTGGTTCCCGCGGTTCTCGATGTGGATCATCAGCTCCGGACGCGGCTGCTGGTACGCCTGCGTCGTCGGGCGGATCAGGTAGAGGAAGACCGCCGCGGGCGAGACGGGGTGGGTCTGCACGTGGAATCCGGCGGTCTGGAAGTGCACGGCCACCTGCTCGACGACCGGCCCCAGATCGGGCACGGTCACCCAGAAGACTTGTTGCTGATTGAACGGATCCACCAGGGCACCTCCGCGCGCGCACTGTACGACTCCAGCGCACTCTATGCCACGGGTGCGAGCGCGGCACCGGGCAAACCCCGGTGCCGCAAGGGTTTCGGCGTGTCACGCCCGGGCGCACACCCGGCAGGCGCCGCGCCTGCGCTGGAGGTAGGCCAGCGCGGCGACGAACAGCCCGGCGCCCCACAGCGGCCAGAGGGTCTCGGGCATGGCGGTCATCCAGTTGCCCTCGACGCCCATGCCGGACACGACCCGGATGTACATGGTTCCGGCGGAGGTGACCAGCACGGCCACCGTGGTCGCCGGGATGACCGCGAGCATGATCGGCACGCGCTTCCCGCGCAGACCGATCATCCAGCGGGGGAAGACCTCTCCCCAGCGCTGGATCAGCCCGAGGGTCAGCAGTGCCCCGCCCGCGCCCATGCTCGCCAGTGAGGCCCCGGCGATCCACAGCCCGTTCTCCTGTCCCTGCCGGTAGAACTCGGGGTCGAGGCCGAGGCCCCAGCCCAGCGCCCAGATCCAGCGGGTCGAGCAGTAGATGAGGGGGACCACGACGGCGACGATCACGGCGGGCCTGCCCCACTTGACCAGGCCGTGGCCGTCGTGGACGTCGTCGCGACCGCAGTTGCCGCAGGCGCCGCGGGTGCGGCGGGCGTAGGCGACGACGGCGAAGATCCAGGCGACGCCGAGGAGCAGCAGCATGGCCAGGTTGACCGCGGGCCACTTGACCAGTTCGCCCAAGCCGGCCTCGGGCCAGCCGAACAGGAGCTTGCCGACGGCGAGGATGGGCAGGTAGGCGACCACGGTCAGCGGCCGGTAGTCCTGCACGACGACGGTCAGCCCGAGCGCGAGGACCGCCGCCGTCCCGATCATCCCCTTGCGGACGGCCCCGCGCCCGATCCCGCGTGCCATCAGGAACGCGAGGACGGCGCCGAGCACCCCGACCGCGGCGATGATCGGCCCGGCGACCTCCGGCGTCGAGAGGCCGAGAAGGTTGGCGTGGATGGCGGCCGAGCCCTCCTCGACCATGTCGGGATCCCCGGTGCCGAAAGGGAATCCGGGGCCGCCGAGGGCCCATAGAAGTCCGAGGCCGCCGTAGGCCAGGGAGGCCGCGGCGGTGAGGTGACCGATGAGGTGTGGCCAGTTCTTTCGCATGCCATCAGCTTCTGGGGACCGGGCCGGGAAGCCCATGTGCCGATCGGCCAGGGCCTGTCGCCGTTCCACCACCGCACCCGCCCCCACTGGCCCGAACGGCACATCGCCCCTTCCCCCGCCCGCGCATAGGCTCGTGATCATGCGGACATGGCGGTGGTGGACGGCGGCGGCGGGACTCGCCGCCCTGCTCGGCGGGTTCGTCCTGTTCCCGGCGCCCGCCCGTTCGGTCCTGGCGCCCCTCGCGGCCTGCCTCGCCGTGCTGGCGATGTGGGCGACGTGGCCGCGCTCGCGGGCGGCGGCGCCCTATGCCGCGATGGCCGTCGGCGTGTTCTCCCTCGCCGTCACCGCCTGGCACCTGACCCTCGCGCAGGCCGTCGGCGCCGAGCCCGAGCGCAACGAGTCCCTGTGGATGCTGCTCGAACCTGTCGTGACGGTCGTGTTCGTCTACCTGCCGGTCCGCTGGTCGGCCCCCCGCCTCGCCGTCGTCGGCGGGATGCTGCCCGCGCTCGGCGTCGCGATGTCCGTCCAGCGCTACATCCCCGCCGACGAGTGGTGGACCCGCGTCGCCGGGAGCATGCTGTGGCTGCTCCCGTCCCTGGCCGCCGGGATCATCGCCTGGTATCTGCGCAACGTCGAGACCGCCCGCGACCGCGCGGTCGCCGAGGCCCGGCACGCGCAGCGCCTCGACCTCGCCGGGGACCTGCACGACTTCGTCGCCCACGACGTCAGCGAGATGGTCGCGCAGGCGCAGGCCGTCCGGATGGTCCTCGCCAACGGCGATCCCCGGCTCGACGAGGCCCTGTCGCGCATCGAGAACGCCGGGCTGCGGGCGCTCGAATCCATGGACAGGACGGTGCACATGCTCCGCGATGCCGCCGCCGGCGAAGGAAGAGCGGCACGGGCCGCAACTCGCGGCGCGATGCTCAATGCCTCCGGGCGACTGAGCGGCGGAAAATACAGAGAGGCCGCACGCGAGCCCGTCGGCGTCCTCGCCGACCTGCCCGGCCTCGTCGAGCGCTTCGCCGACGGCGGGCGCACCCGCGCGCACCTCTCCACGGCCGGGATCCCCGACGTGCCGAGGGAGGCGGCGGCCGTCGCCTACCGCGTCGTGGTCGAGGCCCTGACCAACGTCCGCCGCCACGCCCCGCACGCGTCCGCAGTGGACGTCGAGCTGGCGGTCGACGGCAACGCCCTCACCGTGACCGTCACCGACGACGGCACCGGCGAACCCCGCCAGGGCCACCGCGCCCACGCCGGACTCGGCCTGCCCGGCCTCGCCGAACGCGTCGAGGCCCTCCGCGGCACCCTCACCGCCGGACCCCGCCGACCGCGCGGCTGGCGCCTCACCGCGACCATCCCGCTGACCGCAGAGCAGGAATGAGCACCGACATGTCGATCCGCATCCTCATCGCCGACGACCAGGAGGGCATCCGCAACGCCTTCCGCCTCGTCCTCGACGCGCAGCCCGACATGACGGTCGTCGCCGAGGCCGCCGACGGGAAGTCCGCGCTCGCGCAGGCCCGCCACCTGCGGCCCGACGTCGTGCTCGCCGACATCCGCATGCCCGGACTCGACGGCCTTGAACTGACGCGACGGCTCGCCGGGCCGGGTGTCGAGGACCCGATCCGGGTCATCGTCGTGACCACCTTCGACCTCGACGAGTACGTGCACACCGCCCTGCGCGACGGCGCCTGCGGCTACCTCCTCAAGCGCTCCGGCCCGACGCTGCTCATCGAGGCGATCCGCGCGGCCATGGCCGGCGACACGCTCATCAGCCCGCAGATCACCGTCCGGCTGCTCAGGCGGATGATGCCCGCGACGCCCGCGCCCGCCACCGCGAAGGAGCCGTTGAGCGGTCGCGAGCTGGACGTCGTCCGGCTCGTCGCCGCCGGTCGCACGAACGCCGAGATCGGCGCCGAGCTGTTCATCAGCCCCGGGACGGTGAAGAACCATCTGGCCAACGTGCAGCGGAAACTCGGAGTGGCCAACCGGGTGGGGATCGCGGCGTGGGCGTGGTCGACGGGTCAGGCGACGCCCTAGCCGAACCGTCACATCCCCGCCCCCACCCTGTCAGCGTCCGGTAACGCCTGTGTAATGCTGTGCCGAGTCCGGCAGCGCCGCCGAGCCCCTCGACGAATGAAGATCCCCCAGCGACCAGCTGTGAGAGGAGCCCGCGGTGGCCGATATCCGCATTCCCGATGAGCTCAAGCCCGCCGACGGCCGTTTCGGTTCCGGCCCGAGCAAGGTGCGCCCCGAGGCCGTCGCCGCGCTCTCCGAGAAGGCGGTCTCGTTCCTCGGCACCTCGCACCGCCAGGCGACCGTGAAGAACGAGGTCGGCCGGCTCCGCGATGGTCTGGCGACCCTGTTCTCCGCGCCCGAGGGCTACGAGGTCGTCCTCGGCAACGGCGGCACCACGGCCCTGTGGGACGCGATGGTGTTCTCGCTGGTGAAGGACAAGGCGCAGCTGGCCACGTTCGGCGAGTTCGGCGCGAAGTTCGCCAAGGCGATCGAGAAGGCGCCGTTCCTGAGCGCGCCGACCGTCCACAAGGGAGAGCCCGGCGGGGCGGCCGAACTGTCCTTCGAGGACGGTGTGGACCTGTACGGCATCCCGCACAACGAGACCTCGACCGGTGTCGCCGTCCCGGTGAGCCGGGTCGCGCACGAGGGCGCGCTCACCGTGCACGACGCGACCTCCGCCGCGGCCGGGCTGCCGGTGGACCTGGCCCAGTCGGACGTGTACTACTTCGCGCCGCAGAAGGGCTTCGGCTCCGACGGCGGGCTGTGGATCGGCCTGTTCTCCCCGGCCGCGCTGGAGCGCGTCGCCGAGGTGAAGGCGACCGGCCGGTGGATCCCGGACTTCCTGGATCTCGCGACGGCCGTCGACAACTCGCTCAAGAACCAGACCTACAACACCCCCGCCCTCGCCACGATCTTCCTGGCCGCCGAGCAGACCGACTGGTTCAACGCCAACGGCGGCCTCGACTTCAGCGCGGGCCGCAGCGCCGCCTCGGCCGAGGCGATCTACGGGTGGGCCGACAAGTCGGAGTACGCGACGCCGTTCGTGACCGACACGTCGCTGCGCTCGGCGGTCGTGGCGACGATCGACTTCGCCGACTCGATCGACGCCGCCGCGCTCGCGAAGGTGCTGCGCGCCAACGGCATCGTCGACACCGAGCCGTACCGCAAGCTGGGCCGCAACCAGCTGCGCGTGGCCCTGTACCCGACGGTGGACCCGGCCGACGTGGCGAAGCTGACCGAGTCGATCGACTACGTGGTCGAGCGGCTGTAGCGCCCGACGGA
>Ga0307515_10024351_pt1 | contig 10551 bp, 13 predicted proteins | sample 17_EM_MG_FD_194513 | JGI IMG/M metagenome (GOLD analysis project Ga0307515, IMG submission 194513) | Populus trichocarpa ectomycorrhiza microbial communities from riparian zone in the Pacific Northwest, United States - 17_EM | ecosystem: Host-associated > Plants > Roots > Unclassified | place...
AGCAGGTGGGAAGAACCGTGAGGGTCACCCCTGCACACATGTGTGGTATGTACATGAGGATACACTTGTACCCCGGCCCTAGATACTAAAGCAGGAGGGTCAGGTCGGTTACATTAAGGGGACACTAACGACTACTGGAGGGAAGAAGAGCTCATGTCGGATTCCATGGAGGGGACCTAGGCCGTTGCGCGCGTGAGCCCAACTTGTCGCTGTGGTGAGGCTGGAACATGCCCGACTGCGTCGATGCGTCAAAGGGTATCAGGTAGACTTGGGTACATTCGAGGTCCATAGGATAATCGTGTACAAGGTCTACTCGGGTGTCACCTCGCGTCATGAAACGCCTTCGTCTTGTCCTACGCTGGTGGGTTGCTCCACGCGTCTACTGCCCGCTAGATCCACACGAGATCACCTGGAAAGGAGTAGGAGTTTATATCAAAGTCGTCGTCGCGCCCCAACCTGACGGAAAGCAATTTGCGAATCACCTTAGGTCTTCCGTCTCATCAGGAGTAGTTAGTGTCGGGGTGTAACGAAAGGCTGGTTAGATTGGGTACATCATTGGAAACGTGAGCGGGGCGGCGAGAGAGTGGTCAGAGGTCTCTCTACGGACCAGCCTCACAATTGGTCAGGAATTTCACTCGCTTCATTTCTATTTCCTCCCTGAACCATATGGTGTCCCTATACATTTATTATCCTTCGAAAGGCGTCAACAAACCTTGTCCACATGAACTCGTGACTCTTCCCTTGGATTGGGATTACCAAATAAAATAGTCTACGGTGTTGCCCTTGTTGAATAAGATGACTCATCAGTTGCTTGGTCCTTGTTCTGTACATCCACTTTAGCGTTTAACGAAACAGTATGACCACCGCCCGCGTCAAAACGTGGTACAAGCATCGAGGCCTTCGTAAATTCTTGGCTGCACTGTCTTTGCCCTTAATCCCATAGTTCTCCAAGTGCAATGGAACACCAATGTATTAGGATAATAAGCAACTAGAGAATAGGCGCACGAAGCAATGGACGGTGGATAAGTTGAATCTGATACAGACTTCAACCCAAAGGTAAGGAAGACCTCCAACGAAGACTCTCTTGACCCCCTTGATTTGTGGCCGTGGCTCCATGGAGCTACTTACTTCGCGCGATTTGGTCGAGTTCAAAGTTGACCACGCACTTGAAGTGCCAAAGTGAAGTTGGTTGGAACCTCCGCCTCTGAAGAGCAATTCGAGACAAACGTGGCGGGCAACTTCAAAGCAACTACCAGCACAAATCAATGTCTCTCGTGTCTGTGCGGAACCCCAGCAGTCTACGTCGTCGACGTCCGCCACCGTCCAAGTTGCCGGCGCCCTCGGAGTTGCTGGAGACTACAGAAGAGACGAGACGACAGAAGAGGGAACGCGATCCATCGTTCTTGAACCGAACCATCATGGCCGACGATGCAGCGTCCATGCCAAGATGGCTCGACAGCCGTTGAGCCTCCGTTGGAGGGGCAGTACTCGAATAAGCGCGTAAGGCGGAGTGCTGATGTCCCCGAAAGTACAGAGAGTACCATACGACGGAAGGATTCTGTGATGAACGGTGGATGGTTCAGTCAGCGTGGTCGGGAGCGTCCATCCAAATCCAAATCAGTGTTCGAACGAGCGGAGAGCGACATAGTATCCATGCAGAGCACTATCTCTCTCCAGCTCCGGTCCCCCCGAACCCTCCCAGCCGACTCCAGCGTCTACTCCTGCTCCGTGGACACCGTCCCTTCGACATCCCACAAACACAACTCCTGTGACTTCTAACTCTCAAGTTGAGCCTGTTGTGATACCCCTCAAGGTGGCCACAAATCCTAATAATGCCCATTCCAATTCGCCGGCCTGTGGCGGCTTGGTTCATTACGGCGCGCTCCCTCTCAGCTAGCCAAGTAACAGGAGCCACTATGTCAGCAGTAGTATCGGAACCCCCCATCTGTACCGTGGCTCCCCATTTACCCTCCTAGCTCAAGGACCGAGTTCTAATCCCCCAGCTCCAACTGGCTGGTTCGGTAAATGCCCCTCCTCGTCGCCGGTGCCTAGCCAACAATCACCTCCGGATCAGTCTATCCCACCGTCTCCTGGTCCATCCTTGCGCGTCATTGAACCTCCAACCCAGTCTTCCACGGCACCTACACTAGCGGCGGTCACGGTGAACACTGCAGCAGCACGGCATATGCTTAATATCCCGTTGCTTGGTCGATCAAGGATGACAGCGCAAGAGGAAGTTGTAGCCAAAGGCCCAGGTACGCCCCTCTGCTATACTCGTCTGTTTTACTAATACCAAATTTAGCACTGACAGCCACCATAACACCTTCTCTACCGTTAGTCACAGGTGGACCATCGACTCAGTCCTCACCTCCGAAAGCGCCGTCCGTGACTGTGAGCGAGCCTGCTCCCTCATCCGCTTCACCGGGATGGCGGGAGTGCGCGGGAAACTGGTGTCTCGCCTTCAGGATCAGACATATTCGTATCCAATTGCTACCTATTCGTGTCAGAAAATAGATGCACGACAATGAGAAGGTGAAGCCCAATATCGTGGTTTGGTCCAGGAGGAATTGTCTGCAGGTGCGCCCCTGCCGGAATACCTGGAAACACAAATCGTGGTGGGCCAAGACTTAGTATATGCTGTGTTGTGATTTCCCTACGCGATCGGACACGGCGATTGTCCTTCACACCGACTGTGACCTCAGAGCTGTGCAGCTAGTGCTAGTGCTAGGGTCCGGAATCAGGATGAGGCAGAGTATGCGTTGAATATACATCTGCATGAGGGACGAGCCTTCTCAAATGGGTAGCTGGGAAGCATTACACAGCCTCAATACTTTAGAATAAACTCTGACAAGGGCAAACTTGGATGGGACCTTTTCATTCGTCATTACAGACACAATTGATCCCCCTATGCAAAGTGATAAAAGACCGTCGTAGAGAGAGAAGTCCTCCAAGACAACAGTGGACGATCATTAACTAATCGCTCGCCGCCTACTTGAAATATGGGTGTCAAGAATAGGGTCAGTGCATTCATAGATAATCAGCCTCCTCAGAAACGGTGCACTTACGTTCTCGCCACGCCCATGCCCCGCCATCATCTACAGACAAATCCCAGGCCGGAGCAGCCGCCCTTTCCGCAGACGTCAGGCGTTTTATACTTGTACCAGGCCCAATAAAGAGCTACTCTGTGACTGACTTGTGGTCCTGTCCTCAGAAGAGAAAGACACCAAAATGAGAGAATTAACTGCCACACCGAGTGCGCGATTGAACCTAAATGATATTTACATGACCCCTACAGACGATCTAAGAAGATAAGATGGCTATACCGAAAGTGAACGAAGATAATGGGCCCAGGGATCGCTACAATCGCGAGCGGAGTGGAGTAGTTACGCATTGTAGAAACCACCGACCTGGTTGGAACTCGTGAAGACTCAATCCAGTTCTTCTGGGTACTTGAAATTGCCCCCAAGAAAGAATCCCTCTTTATCGGATCCAGAGAACGAGAGTTTCGGGAGGACAAGTCGAATCACACGTAAGTAATGGGCATTTATTATAGAACCATGCAAGGGAGCTACCCGCTCCTCTTGTTGTCAGGGTCATAATACGGCAGATTCCAGTCCTAGAGGTGGCAGTGAGTGACCAAGCCCCTAGGTAACTCTGTAAATTGTATTATACTTACCCTGGCAGCGTGTTGGGTTTCCTTGAAGTATCCATGAAAGCCGGGCTACAGGTATCAGTGCGGAAGTACAACATCTCTGACGAACATGGAGCATTTGGAGTCATCAAGTGGTCTATACAAGCAGCTGCAATTGTAGGTGACGTATTTACGCTTCAAAATAAACTATGCTTTTTGGAAGAAATGCTGTAAACAGCACGGCCACGCACACTCTGCTTGCAGTGAACCTTGTTCCATTCCATACAGAGTAGTCTGACCCAAGGAGTACTAGTATCAAGATATGCCTAGGATATATATTATGACGCTCTCAAAAATTCAGTACACACAAGCGAGCCTCTGCACAGACACATTAAGCCATTATATTACAGGTTGTCTAGAAGACCAGCGTGTCTCAACTCTTCGATAAAGTCCTCTGGCAGTATCAACGAACCTTCAGAGGACTTATTGGTGACGAACTTGATATACAATACTGCTGCGATAAAATTGTATGCGGTGTCAGAAGTAAGAATTGATGGAGCCTTTGATGGGTCAGGAAAGCGTTAATGGAGTAGTACAGACTCACCACCCGAGTGAGAATTCGGATCATATCTCGCATGTACCAGGTCCCAGAAGCATGATAGTGTAGGAACGTGCTGATGAACCTGGCTAGATTGCAACGCCTTGCTGTACCCATCCTATTACCAGCCTTGGCAAGGATATTTACTGCATTGGTTTGATGAATTGGATCATGTAACATGCCAGATAACTTAGCAAGCCTTTTCATTTCTGGTTCCTGGAGTGGTAGAAATGGCGCAGGAAGACGAGTAAAGAAATACTATCATATTGTTGGTGGTTCCCCATACACAATAAGCATGTAAACTCACTACTAGAAGACAATTAGTCGGTCCTTTGGCCAGGTAATCAACAGCTCCAGGCCCACCATTTCGCTGAGATGGGTCCCATAATGATTCCAGTTGGAGTGCTGACTATGAACGGTGACATGAGCAAGCATTGTATACGGTTAAATATACAGGTACTTACTAGCTTGATGTCATCGCCCTGTTGTTTACATCCATCGAGCATCAAGGACTCGGGATGCTTTTTGGCGGCTGAGCTCAATATCATCTCAAATGCATTATAAACGGCCCGTTGTCCAATACTGGCGCCATCAAGCTCATCGGGAAGAGGGCAGCCAAATATCATTGTCGTTGGCCGCCAGGAGGAAGAGATTTCATAGCTTGTGTATCGGTAGGGTTGTATCAAGGAAGTAAAACGTATCAAGGAAGTAAAGCTTTCGTCTAGCCTTTCAGCGAAGGAGGCAGATTCCACCGATGCGTCCACGGAGGATGAGACATTGCAGAGTTGCAATGATGTCACATTCAGAACCTGAGCAAGGTCGCTGACAGAGCGCCATGGGTATGACGGTTTTCAGGTGGTAGTTGTGAGTAAGCGTATGAAATTACGTACCTTTGCACGGCAGAGAAGGTGGATACAATGTTCCTCAGAGCAACAATGCATTTCCTATCGTGCTCTGCATGGCGCTACGACGTGCCATGATCAGTGACTATTGGATATAGGTCTAATGTACCAACCTCGGTCTGCGGTACGATTTCATTTTGAATGATATATTTCTTGTCATTTAATTGCTGAACTTTCTGCCGGTACGCAGAATCTGAGCAGGGTCAGCGAATAAATGTGGAGATTATTATATTATTTACCTGCACTGAGAAAGCTTGAAGTATCATGAGGCTGCGCATTTCCAGTCGTTAGGAAACGAGAGAGAACATTGAGTCGATTATTCGCTGACGAATTCTAAGCTAGATGTAACATCCGTGATCCCCGCGTCTCTATATTGATTGCTCACCTCCCGTTCTTCAGCGGCCAACCTTTTGGCGCTGGACTCGGCAGTTTTGACCTCGGCAGCTAGGGAGTCCGTTTCCACTCTACTACCCAATTGGAAAAAATAGTCGGTGCCCTCCTCCGTCCAGAATTCGTTTGATAGAGCCTTGTACGCCGCTTGTAGTGTTTCGAGCCCCCGCCTTCGTTCTTCTATCTCTACAAGGGTAATTAGAACACCAAAGATACCTCAGGAGGTTGCCGTTACCATCCATCAGGAGTTCGCGTGTCTTGTGAGCCAACTCTTGCAGCTGTCCATTGCCCGGTAGGTCGGGAATCCGGAGTCCACTGAGATTATCGAGGCTACCCGGGACTATGATGTGTGCATAGAGGGACGTGGAATTTTACTTACTATGTGTCCTCGATCTCAATTCTAAGCCAGTAATTAGGGAGAATTTATGTCACGAATTCGGAGGCCCGTACCGTCGTCGCCAAAAGTGTACGAACGCTCCAAGACGTTCTGATTCTGTAAATATGATCGCAGCAGGGTTTGTCTCTGAATCCATCGCCGCCGTCTGGGTCCAAGGCCGGCCGACACGTGCGCGCTTGCCAGCCACCTTTTGCGTGGTCCGTCATTACTGCCAAAGCCTGGCATGCGGATGAGCAGGCGGTAAGAACCGTGAGGCTCACCCCTGCACACATGTGTGGTATGTACATGAGAATACACGTACACTTATCCCTCGTAGATAGTACAGTAATACAGGGAGGTCAGGTCGGTTACATTAGGGGACAATAAAGATACTGGAAGATGAGCTCGTGTTGCATTCCATAGAGATGGCCTAGGCTGTTGCGCGCGTCAGCCCAACTTGTCGTTGTGGTGGTGAGGCGCGCTGGAATATGCCCGACTGCGTCGATGCGTCGAAGGGTATCAGGTAGACTTGGGTACATTCGAGGCCCATAGGAGAATCGTGTACAAGGTCTACTCGGGTGTCACCTCGCGTCATGAAAGGCCTTCGTCTTGTCCTACGCTGGCGGGGGTTGCTCCACGTGTCTACTGCCCGCCAGGTCCACATGAGATCCCTGGAAAGGAGTGGGAATTTACATCAAAGTCGTCGTCGCGCCCCAACCTGATGGAAAGCAATTTGCGAATCGCCTTTGGCCAGGTCTTCCATCTCATCAGGAGTAGTTAGTGTCGGCGTGTAACGAAAGGCTGGTTAGATTGGGTACACCATTGGAAACGTGAGCGGGACGGCGAGAAGGTGGACAGAGCGTGGGGCGGGGCGGGGCGGGGCGGGGCGGCTGCACGGCCCAGCCTCACAATTGGTCAGGAATTTCACTTGCTTCATTTCTATTTTCCTCCCTGAACCATATATACATGCAGTGTCCCTATACATTTATTATCCTTCGAAAGGCGTCAACAAACCTTGTCCACATGAACTCGTGACTCTTCCCCTGTACTGGGATTACCAAATAAAATAGTCTACGGTGTTGCCGTTGTTGAATAAGATGACTCACCACGCGTGCTAGTTGCTTGGTTCTTGTTCTGTATATTCACTCTAGCATTTAGCGAAACAGTATGACCACCGCGTCATAACGTGGTACAAGCATCGAGGCCTTTGTAAGAATTCCTGGCCGCACTGTCTTTTGCCCTTAATTCCTTAGTTCTCCAAGTGCAATCGAACACCAACGTATTAGGATGATAAACAACTAGAGAATAGGCGCGCGAAGCATGGACGGTGGATAAGTTAAATCTGATACGGCCTTCAACCCAAAGGTAAGGAAGACATCAAACGAAGACACCCTTGACCTCCTCGATTTGTGGCCGTGGCTCCATGGAACTGCTTACTTCGCGCGATTTGGTCGAGTTCAAGGTTGACCACGCGCTTGAAGTGCCAAAGTGAAGTTGGTTGGACTTGATGACGACTCCGCCTCTGAAGAGCAATTCGAGACAAACGTGGCGGGCAACTTCAAAGCAACTACCAGCACAAATCAATGTCTCTCGTATCTTCACCGGACCCCAGCAGTCTACGCCGTCGACGTCCGCCACCTCTGTCCTCGAGTCCAAGCTGCCGGCGCCCTCGGAGTTGCTGGAGACGAGAGAAGAGACGAGACGAGAGAAGAGGGAACGCGATCCATCGCCCTTGAACCGAACCATCATGGCCGACGATGCAGCGTCCGTGCCAAGATGGCTCGACAGCCGTTGAGCCTCCGTGGGAGAGGCAGTACTCGAATAAGCGCGTAAAGCGGAATGCTAATGTCCCCGAAAGTACAGAGAGTACCATACGACGGAAGGATTCTGTGATGAACGGTGGATGGTTCAGTCAGAGTGGTCGGGAGCGTCCATCCAAATCCAAATCAGCGTTCGAACGAGTGGAGAGCGACATACTATCCATATAGAGTACTCTATCTCTCCAGCTCCAGTCCTCCCGAGACCTCCCAGCCAACTCCAACGTCTACTTCTGCTCCGCAGACACCGTCCCTTCGACATCCCACAAATACAACTCCTGTGACTTCTGGCTCTTAGGTTCAGCCTATTGTGATACCCCTCAAGGTGGCCACAATCCTAATAATACCCATCCCAATTCGCCCTGTGGAGGGCGGCTTGGTTCAATACGGCGCGCTCCCTCTCAGCCAGCCAAGTTACAGGAGCCACTATGTCAGCAGTAGTATTGGAACCTACCCATATGGACCTTGGCTCCCCATTTACCCTCCCAGCTCGAGTTCCGAGTTCTAATCCCCCAGCCCCAACAGTAAATGCTCCTCCTGGTCGCCGGTGCTTAGCCAACAATCACCTCCGGATCAGTCTATCCCGCTGTCTCCTGGTCCATCCTTGCGCGTCATTGAACCTCCAACACTGTCTTCCGCAGCACCTGCACCAGCGGCAGTCACAGTGACCACTGCAGCAGCACGGCATATGCTTAATATCCCGTTGCATAGTCGATCAAGGATGACAGCGCAAGAGGGAGTTGTAGCCGAAGGCCAAGGTACGCCCCTCTGCTATACTCGTCTGTTTTACTAATAATACCAAATTTAGTACTGACAGCCACCGTAACGCCTTCTCTACCGTGAGTCACAGATGGACCATCAACTCAGTCCTCACCTCCGAAAGCGCCGTCCGTGACTGTGAGCGAGCCTGCTCCTTGGTCCGCTTCACCGGGATGGCGGGGGTGCATCGGCCTTGGATATAATGCCGGACCGAAAGCGATCGAGGATAGTGGTTAACATTCGACTCATACTGCACACAAGGAAACCTCTTCAGCCCCGAGCATCGCTTCGCCGCAACCTCAAACGGCGACCTCTTTCCCGTCAAGCGTCAAGCAAAAGTATCTATCAGGAATATCACCTCCTGGTGGATCCTGGTTCACACCATGGGGTTGGTCTGGGAGCAGTGGGCCTACGCTGGACGAGAAGATCGAGGCAGAGCGTATCAGAGATGCGGCACTTGCGAGGCCTGACATCACAGCCACCTTTGATAGATGTTGAGGAACAATCCAATGGGACAAAGCTTGCAAGCAGTGGACCGACAACTGGGTTATGACTAGAGATTAACCCGATGATGAAGGACATGCAAGAGAACCGCGCAAGCTAGATAAACGTCCTCTCCCTTACCTCGTAACGGAACCAGGAGAGCCGGTCGCGCAAGAAGTGGGGGAAATCATGGATTTAGCGGTCGATCCTACCTTTCCACCACCTGAATAGAGGAAACAGTGAAGGCTCAGAAGGGCAGTCGATGGATGGGTCAATGGAAACAACCAAAAGGCGCACTCGGTCCACCGCCTAGCTCACCAGGGAAGAGGTGCTCTGAATCTCCCACGCCGAATCCCACGCCTCCTTTAACAGACTCGGATTCAATCAAAGCCAAGACCGAACTCACCTCCAGGGAGGACAAAAAAAGGGTGCCCGTCCACCAAACATGCTCCTCTCAGCTTTTGAGGATACATGCTACACTCTCCAACTCTGTATATTGCCGTATCGCCCTCCGCCCCTCGAAGCGGCAATGCCACGCTCAAGACACTAAAGAAGGTCGGAGAGTTGGTTAGCGGGGTCTTGCTAGGGAAAGTAGAGACTAAGCCAGACGAGGCAGAAGGTGGTGCACGGGAGAAGAGGAACGAAATGAGGGAATGGCAGATCCGACATGGGCGCCTTCCTAATCCATGAGCCCGCCCTGTGTCTCCTACGTCACCCAGTTCACCTAACTCTATGCGCTCGACGTTCTCTGGCCCCTCTCGCCCGGACTCCAACTCGGCCAGTCGCGCGCAGAATCTAGAGCCATACCCACTCTTTACGGCCCGCGATGTAGGCGCCGACCTCCCACGCGTGGGCGAGGTCCTCCCCCTCCTTGATGTCGGCGAGCTCTATACGATGAAGCGGATTGTCGTCATTGGGATACACGGAAGGACGATTATGCGGACATTGGTGGGACGGGGACAAGCCCAAGGTTTGCAAGTATGATGAGGGAAGCTATTGAAACGTTATTGAGAGCGAAGGGGATACGACTGGAGTGCGATACTGAGCGGCAGGGAGGGGAGCAAGGAGTGAAAACTACTTGTATACCGCTTGAGGAGGAGGGCACCATTGAGAGACGGGTCGAGAAGTGCGTATCATACCGCGAAAGCTAGATGGCGACCTGGCGCTTGCAGAATAGGCTCTACTTTGATTTTTTGTCCAACGAGACTTGGGTTGAGGATTTGCATCAGTTCGTTAGCATATTCCTCCATTTGCACACGAATCTGACCCACCTATCTATGAACAGGGCAGACGTGATTTTCATAGTCACCCACTCGCAAGGCTCGATCGTCTCTACCCAGCTCCTGGACCGGCTAATTCAAAAGGGCCACATGCACACGGGAAAGAACTGGGAAATGGTCCAATGCACGACGGAGATTGTTCTGGACGCCAACTGTTTGCCTCTTCCGCCTGATGCGATGACGCAACGAAGGAGCAAACAGCGAGTATGTTGTTTGGCGCTGTGTGGGATTCACCTTGGCCCCTTGACGTATCTCAGCACGAGCTCGGTCGTCAATCCGTATATCCGGTACTTTGAGAGCGCAGCTGCCAGGGAG
>Ga0307515_10024352_pt1 | contig 10551 bp, 4 predicted proteins | sample 17_EM_MG_FD_194513 | JGI IMG/M metagenome (GOLD analysis project Ga0307515, IMG submission 194513) | Populus trichocarpa ectomycorrhiza microbial communities from riparian zone in the Pacific Northwest, United States - 17_EM | ecosystem: Host-associated > Plants > Roots > Unclassified | place...
TTTATCAAACTTTTATGACGCAAAACGGGATAACCTGGTTTAAAAGGTTGACCCAATTAATTCAATGTTTTTTTTTTCTTCATTAGTTTTTTCCTTCCTGTTGATTTTTTTTCTTTGTTTTTTTTAATTAATCTATTTAGTTATCACACTTTTATGACACAACCTTATAGCCAGACCCACATCCAGTATTCTTGGGTCCGGTGTTACAGCCAGACTCACTTAAACTTGGGTCATACAAGTTTAATTTTATTATTAATATTATAAATATTACTCTTAAGTCAGACGTTGCAGCAAAATCCAAAATTCTTGGGTATAACTTTATAGAAAAACCCAAGATTTTTAAAGTTTTATTTTTTTTAATATTTTTTATGCAAAAAAAATAACCCGCGGCATCGCGCGGGTATCAAAGCTAGTATATATATATAATGAAACAGTTAGAAAGGGGCAAAAAAATTCAAAAATTACCTGTGATAAAAATTAAAAAAAAATTGACAGAATGGTCATAGAATATGTTGATTGGTCCTGCAGAGCTTTATTAGTTTCTTGAAAAAGTCCATTGTTCTAAGCTTGAGTTATTACTTGACACATTTTATAAATGATGGTGAAATTAGTTTTTCAAGATTACTACAACCAATCTTTGTTGGTTTTATGAAGAATTATTCTGGTTAATTCTGCGTACGATAATGCGGTGACCTTGTTAATGGAGTGATTATGCTCACACAAAACAACATTGATCGAAAGTTTACAAGAAAGGTTGAGATTTGTGAAAAATGGAGGCTCATTTTTTGTTTCCTGAAGTACAACTTTTTAGCTGTGGCAAGCACCCCTTTGAGTGCTGAAGCTGCTGCTGATGATGCTGCTCCACAAGATATCAAGATCAGCACATCCATGCATAAGCACACCAGAAGCTAGCTAGCTAGCTGCGTGCCGATCCAGCACATGTTGTGAATGATTTAAGCTCCAGCCAAAAACCATTCTATGGTGGACTCCAAAAATGACTTTTGCTGCTTATTTCCATATAATATAATCATTTTTAAAATAAAATAAAAAATTTCTTGGGAATTAATATACTAGTTCTAACATGGATTGCCTATACAAGACTTGGTTAAAGAAAATAATTAATTCCTTAATTAGAATGAAAAATGAAAGCTAGCCTGTGATACCCTAATCAATACGTTCCAAACCACAACTTTTTCCAACAATATTGAAAATTCAAAAAATCATAAAGGCCAAAGCCAAAGGAGCCATCGAGCATTTTCCTTTGCAAACTATACATTTCTAAATTTCTTTTAAGTTAAAAGCAGCTGTGTTCCTTCTTCGCTAGCATGTGGCTGTGTGTGCAAGCACGCATGCGCAAGGGAGATAGTGAAACTCAAGAGAAAGAAGGGTTCTGAAAAGTTTATGAAGGTATTTGATATTTTTCTTATTGCTATTGCTTGTTGAAACTTCAATACATCTTGACTATTTATAGCCTTTCGGAGCTTAACAAGAAATCTAGTTTCTGAACAATAACTAATAAACATTATCCTAACCTAATCTAAGATAGTTGTAATAAATCAGAACTCAGAACTCAAGTCAGAAACTAAGTTATGCCCGGGTAGAGTTGCCGCCTTCAAGGCTGTCTCTGCCGCATACAAGTCCTCTTAATTCTGGATTTTCCTTCTCCTTTTTCTCCCTCTCCAGTTGCCGCAACGAATCTGCCTCTGGTTGCCGACTTACTGCTGCTGAAAATCCTCCTCCCGTAAGAACTTCTTCCACCGACCTTGCTGCTGGAATTTCTGCCGTGACTTTGCTGCTATTTCCTTGCTTATTCCACAACCTCCTAGCTCTATTGTATGCTTTTTTTAGCAGCCTACCTTGGTCCTCATCAGGAGACTGATATTCTCACCCTTCCGCCGAAGTTCTCCAGCCAAGAATATTGTTGTATGGGATCCACAGAGTTGCACTAATGTGTCCAACAAATATACCGCAGCACCTTCACTATAGAGCAGAGCACATAAATGAAGTTAAAATGCTGAATTTTCAAGAACCACTCAATCATGATTTTCCAATATTTTAGAAGATTTGCAAATAAATAGGAAGGAAGTGAGGAAAATGAGCAGTGTGCTGCAACTATCAACTAATCCAAGTGCAAGATTTGACAATTCTAGAAAAGAATGCTGGAGAAGTTTACTAAAATGTTTTCTATTCCTCAATGAAGTCCACAAAGAAATCCTTACGACATGTTGCTAGCAAAGAGACCAAAATCAACTACAAAATGATCGCAATTTGCAACTCAGTATTCATATTCATAAGCAGCTTAGATTTACTCTGGATGAACTGTAGAAACAGATAGCAGTGAAAGGTTTTGCAGTCAATGAGGATTTCGTGTTAATGTGCTTTTCCAGTACTATTGAAACAGAGCTAGCACACTCTCGCGTTAAAGGCCCAATCCTTAGTCTCTTAGAAGTTCTATTTACTCCCAGAAACTTATCAACTAAACTAGTTGTCACCTGTACCAATATGTTATCATTTATTCTGTGTAATAATCTTACGAACAGAAACTATGAGATAACAAATATCATTTATGAATGAAAATTCAATCCATGTTCATTTTAAGACGATGATAGAAATACTTAAAAGAGTTCCAGATTTCTTACCTCTTACTTCCTAGTCACAATTCAATCACTCCCAGAAACCGACCGCCTCCATCTTTTAGCTGTCATTTTTCAGCATTACTGTGTTGCTTTTTCCTTATTAGATTCATCAATGGACATATACCAAATTTAATGTACATTAACCAATTTTTGGATGTCTAATGGTTCCCCTTAAATGATCCTCAACTCAAGTCTGTGGTTTAGTACCGAAAATTGAAACTTCAAATCCAAAGATAAATTCAATTTGGGATTGTTATACTAATACTATGCAATTGAGTTGCCATAATTTTATAAGCCAATAATACCTGAAGTCACTGCTACCCATGGGATACAGTAATTAGTACTGTTGAAATGCTACAGAACCACAAGTGACCGTTTCTTTTCTTGTAATAAATTAACTACACTATGTTCAATTCAAGTATGAATACTGAAGCTTGTTTTGAACATGCACGGAATCCTGGCACTTGAATTTAAAATATGGCATACGATTTATATTCGTACTGGTCAATGTACCTTCAGGACCTCAGGTCAAAGAACCATATGCTCTTTTGATCAAATGTCTTTCAGTGTTTGTCAATTATATGCGATACCCTTGTATCATTTACATAGATAACTATGAGTTCATTCAATTTCTATCTCTAGCGGCACTCGTTCCTCTGGTTGCGAACCTTCAGCATCAATATCTTCTTCAGTAATACCAGAAGCTTCTACAGTCCTTGTGACCCATTCCTTGAGTGGATCTTCGTTTAAATCAAGCCTTAAGAGCCCCGCAAACATCCCACCCATGAATGCAACTGGTTCCTATAAAGGAAGCAATAACATTAAAGTAGTAATACCTTTTTATCAGGTTCTGTATACGATAGCAAAAATAAAAAGAAGAAAAGTGTAAAATAACCGAAGACAAATCCACATCAAGTAGAATGTAGGTTTCTGAAACACATCATACATTCACTGCTCAGGGAAATGATTCAAGTAGATTTGCTTTTGACAAAGAACTAATATCACTATGGCAAACACACCATGCATTAATCCTTCAATCCTACTAAACAGTAGGCAAAGAAAATGAATTGACAGGTCTCCATTTCACATGATTTAAACAACTGAATACAAATACAGGTTATAACAATCCCCGGGGCTCTAAGGAACATATTCAAGTAAAAAAAAACCACAGGATCTAACTCGAAGATCCACAGAAACTCGAAGATCCACAGAAAAGGACTGTAATTGCTGAAAGGGTGGGAAACAATTAGCTAAGAAAGTTGTGTCATAAAAATCCAACTTGATCCTGTGGGTGGATCCTTCATCTCCTACAGAATCACTCCCACTCATTCCCCCAGAAAATTGTCAAACCAATCTCCATGGACCAATGTAGTAGATCAAATCCTGGTCAAGTGTTCTACAGCACTTCAATAGCCTCAATCAAAGGGGTACGGGCGTAAGGCTATAGTAAGCTTGTCAAGGTTTAGGTTTGGTTGAGTAAAAAGAGGAGAAGAACCTTAAGAAAATTAAACTTGAAGGAGAGAAGAGAAAAAAAAAAAGACTTTGTTTTGTCTACTATATATCTTCTTCTGCTATTATTCTGCTCAAAACCAGCAAGGAGATTTATTTTTTGTTCCTTAAACCTCATATCGTATGGACTACATTAAAGGAAGTGCCAAGAGAGTGTCACAATGATATCAGACTTATTTGACCATGCTTTTCAAGTAATTAATTGTACAAAAATGTGCAATGTGTATGCTCTACTGTAGAAGATGCCCGTACACTCTATTATAGTATTCAGCAACTAGAGGTGCTCTTTGTTGTCAAGCTTCAGGAGAAGCATGCTTACTAAATACATGAAGGAATTTAAAATGTTGCTGAAAACAGGCATATATTAGTACTCATTCTAAAGTGGCCTGGTTATTCCCCTCCCAATGAGCAGCACCGATATGATTAAAATCTGCAAAAGCTTGATCATGTCCTGAAGTCAAGCTTGTAACTAGTTTCCATTTACATAATTATGTATACAACAAATCAAAGAAGTCATTCAGGATTTCCAACCAATTGGGGGATGCACTACAGGCTGACCATCAATAACCCCATCTCGTACGATCCGAAGCATATATCACTCTGTTATCTCCTTTGTGTGCCTACTTATCTATTATTACACTCTAAAACCAATGAATGGATTCTAAATGTCTTACTGGGCATTCACTACTTCAAAGAAAACGTATCTGCAGACAAAAAGTAGGCTCCTTTTCTTCTATTTTTTATTTAACAAAAAGATTAATTGCTTCTTCAACATCTTCAGCGCAAGATGTCAGCAACTTATTAAACATTTTCATGCTTCAAGGATTTGCTGATGGGACCAAATTCAAGAACCCTTCAAGCAGACCTCAAGATATCAATCCCATAAAAAAAACTACATAAGTAGAGAAGCGATAACAGCCAATTGAAAGCCGGAGGAAATGAATTAGAAGAGAAAGTAGCAAGGTACCTTGAGAGCATCTTTGAGGATGGGTTCATTGGAGGGGTTGAATAGACAAGAAGCTTTAACCACCCTAGTAACATTAAGAACTTGCTTATTATGTTTGCTGATGGTGCTTCGATTCAGCCACGAGGGTAACTGGGTTTCTCTTCTTAACTTCTGCGATTTCTACAGAATACGGATGTTTCCATTCAATATTCCAGACAAAACAATCAATTGGAGTTGAAAGAAAAAGAAGTAGCAGTTGAGAGCAAAAGTTCTTACCAAGGCCCATTGGGAAGTAGTGGTAATAGAACCAGAGACAACAGAGAGTGCCATGTTTTTTTTGGAGAAATCGAGAGTTTCTTCTTCTTAGCTTCTGTCTTGTCCTGTTGATAAATGAGTTGTCAGTCAATGTCTTAATTCCAAGATTTCATTTTCATTTTTCTCCCCCCTTTGTCCAGTAATTTCTTCACGAAACTTTTTTGTTTACTAATCGACCCCCTTAAAATTCACTCGTTTATCAATCGTGCCCTTCTCACTGCCTTCTTCCTTGATGAAATTAACGGAGAATGTTTTGCTTTCGTTATGTAATTAGATAAATGGCTCGTGCATTACTGCGGATAGATTCATGAATATTAAAAATTATTATGGTAATGATAGTTGTAAATTAGATTTGTAAACACCACATTAGACCTAAATGATTTGGATCTAATAACTATATTAAATCATATAAAATTTATTAAACAATAATTATATAAAAAAACAATATATGATTGCACATAACACATAAAACTTATTGAACAATAATTTAAAAAAAAAACAATATTATCATAGATGAATTATGCCTATCTCTCTAAAACTAAACACACTCAATATCATTTAAAAATAAGTATAATCTAATTAAAATATAAACAAAAAATTTATTTGAAAAAATATATACAAATAATGCATTATTTTAAAAAATTAAAAAAAATTAAAAAAAACCATAAAAAAATAATCAGGCTAGGCACTTGTGGACTTAGTAAGCCAGGCATTTGGGTGTGGCAAACACGTTACTTGGGTTTGGCAACCTAGCGTGTTTAAAATTAACGTGTTAAAAAAAAAGAGGCATGATTGCCCCAATCAATCTCAGATGCAAAATCCTTCTACAGCCTCTTGAATCCAACAAACTCTAAAAGAAATAATTAAAATAAACAACCTAGCACAGTCACAGAGTACTTATAGCGTAGTGATAGAGTACTTATACATGCTTAGAACGAAGAGAAACAGTAAATAAACCACTGTCATCCCGTGCAAAATCAACCAAAATCTCATCCAACTACACCAGACCAACACTCTCTCAATAACAACCACGCAATCGGATACATCATAGGTAAGGCCTATATCTAACTACCAACCCCTTCATATTGAACAAATCAGGGGAATGATAGCCCATCAAACACCCACTGACAACAAACAACCAAGCAAATCACAACACGCCACGCATGCCATAAAAAATGGCAAAAAGCAAACCACTCACAACTTATCGCAAAAACCAACTAATTCCTTTCCGATAAATACTGCTTCAATCCATAGTGAAAACACTCATAATCTATAGTACATGACTAAACTCTTTTAGTTTTTTTTTTTTTGGTAATATTCAATTTGCTTCTAAGAAGATAGATGATTTATCAATCGACTCTAATTACAAGAGTCTTTGTTAAAGTATATTTTTGTATGCCATTAGGATATTTATGATTTACATCTTGTACAATACTATTTGCTTTAACTTTAACTTTTAGGAATTTGATTGAATTTGCTATGAATTTTGTTAATTAAAAATTGAGTTAATGCAATTTAGTTAAAATTATGTTAAATTGACTAGAATCCAATTTTTGTTTTTTATAGAATATCTAATAACATATTTATAACATATTCATTTAAGAGAGCAAAGTTAAAAGGGTAATACACATGTGTTTTAACCTTTGTCCCAAAAGATCACCATCAACTTAATCTAAAATTTATTGTTAGTGTTATAACAACTCTTGTAATGAATAATCTTTTAATTATGGTTTCAAGTATACAAGATGAAATAAAATTGCATTACAAGTATAAAATATCATATAACAAAGCATGGGTTGCAAAATAGAAAGTGATTAAGCATCTTTTTGGTTCACGTGAGGAGTTTTTCAAGAAATTACCTAAGTTGTTATTGGCAATAAAGAAATCAAATCCTGAAACAGTTGTTGATGAGACACACAAAGAAAATCTTGATGATATTACAATGATTTGTTTAGAGAGTTTTTTGGTCATTTAGACCTTGTATTGAAGGTTTCAAGTACTGTAGACCATCAATCAATATTGATATGACATATTTGTATGGGCAATATGATGTAAAGTTATTAATTGCAATTTCTTTTGATGTGAATAATGGGATATTCTCATTAGCTTTTGCAATTGTTGATGAAGAAAATAATGATAATTAGATATATAAAATAATGACAATTGAATATGGTTTTTGCTTTGCTTATAAAAATATGTTACTAGTAGTAGAATCAGTATATGTATAATATCACATAGACATGCAGACATTAAGAATGAAGTAATAGAAATTTGACGTCAACCTTTAAGATATTATCGGTATTGTATCATACATTTTGTTAGCAACTTCAACCATAAATTCAAAGACTTGACTATTAAACAAATATTAATGGAGATGTGTTACAAACCATCTAGGTGCAAAATTGATTTATGGTATCAAAAGAATGTGTAACTTGAACCTAGCATATAAAGAATGCCTTGAAAAGGAGCCAAAAGAAAATAGGCTTATGTTATGATGGTGATCACCGGTATGGTAATATGACAATTAATATTTCAAAGTCATTTAATCATGTTTTTAAAAATGCTCGTGTAATGCCTATTTCTACTCTGGTGCAATTAACATTTTACAGATATAATGATTATTGGGTCAAACAAAGACGTAAAGCTAGTAATGACATTCAAAGTGGAGTAATATGGCCTCCAGCAATTCAAATTGAATTGATAATGAGTATGGATAGATCAAGAGATCATATTATAGTGTTGTTTGACTCCAAGAAATAGATTTTCCAGGTCAACACTCCTATTAAACCAGGTGTTGTGAAAGAAGTCAGGCGAGCAATCAAATTGAATGATAGAATATACACATGTGGTACATGACAAACATTCCATCATTCACATGTTCTTACATGTTGTGTCGAGAATCACTTGGACTTCACACGGTTTGTTGATGATTATTACATGGTTTAAAGCTACGGTTTACTGATGTATTTATCATTTTCGTTAACATGGATGATATATATTTGGTTAATTTGTAAAAATATTATTTTTATATACCAAGTTAGTAGCTATAGGGTCTCTTAATACACGCACGCACGCACGTACTTGGATGAAGGGGAAGCTAAGACAAATCGAACTCTGCTTTGAAAGCCACTGTATGACCACCACACGACGTCCCACGCACCACCCAAAGAGTGTAAGGACAATTCACACTCTGAGTCTATTTGGGAACGCGGTTGAAACGACGTTCCCTCAATATTCTAAAAAAAATTGCTAATTTTTTTTAATGTTTTCAGATCGTTATGATGTGTTCTCAAAAATAATTTTTTAAAAATGAAAAAAATATCATTTTGATGCATTTCTAAGCGAAAAAGCACTTTGAACCGCAACCGCTACTGCGATCCCAAATAGACCCTTTGGCATGTCTACTGCATGTGCCAACCAATTGTTTTTTTTTTAATAATATCTATATTAAATCTATTACCCAAGAGCCCCTCTAACAATCTGATTATTACACACACAAAAACACAATATTAAAAAACACAAAGATCCCTAGATCTAAGCTGTAATTTTTTTTAGTTTAAGGGGAAATGCGTTAATTATTTATTTTAAAAAGAAAGGGACGATAAAGCTCTTAGAGCCAAGCTTTAAAATCTTTGCTTTTAAGGTTGATTGAGTGATTTTACAGTGCTGAAGATAGGTGTAAGGACCTTCTTACCCCTATCCAAATCCTAAATGACTTTTTGTCCATTTTGAAAGACAATTATACCCCATGTAAGGCTTGATGGTTTTATAGTGAAGGACAAAATTATCACTTCACTATTGTAATCCATAGTTATTTACATCATCGTTTATGGTGTCAACACTAAAAACTTATAGTTTTCATGTAATATCTCATCTCTTCCTTCCCTCTCTCAAATTCTTCATCATATGTAAATATTTTGTTCATATAGGCAAGTCCTATTCTAAGAAGTTGATTTAATAAAGTTGAATTAAAAATTTAGTGATCATGGTTTAATTAACAAATGGTTATTATACCTCACCTCACATAATATTATTTACTGAATAATATTTTTTTCTATTCTTTATTGAACCCTCCTCATATAACATTATTTATTATAATAGTGTTTTTTTATTTGCTGTATCCCTCCCCATATAACAATATTCATTAGAATAATGTTTTCTTTTTTTCATTCCTCTTTTTTTTTTTAATTTCTAATCTATTTTTTTTTTTAAAAAAACAATTAATTACATCTTTCAACATTAGATTTATTGAGAATTGAGCTTCATGATTTTTTTTAAATTATTTTTATCAGATTATCTCAGACTTATATCCCATATTGCAGATTTAACAGATTAACTCGATTGACTTGAGTTTTTTTTCCTCTTTCCTAAATGATTTTTTTTCTTAATTTCATCATTCAACATTGAGTTGATTGAGAATTAGACTTCATGATTTATTTCGGTCTACTTTCTATGAGGATATTCTCATCTCATGACTCAGGTCACGAGTTTGACAAGTTAACCCTTGTTGACTTGAGTATTTTTTATGTTTTTTTTTTAATTAATATTTATTTTTCAATTTTATTTTTCAACACTGGGTTGATTGAGAATTGAGCTTCATAATTTGCTTCAATTTACCTTCTATTGGGTTATCTCGATCTTATGACCTGGATCGTGGGTTTGATAGGATAACCCGAGTTGATTCATGCTATTTTTTGTTATTTTTTTTCAGTTTCATCTTTCAACACTGAGTTTATTGAAAATTTAGTTTCATAATTTGTTTTGATTAACTTTTTATGGGGTTATCATGATCTCATGATTTGGTATGCAAATTGACAAGTTAACCCAGGTTGACTCAAATTGATCCAATATGTTGTCGTAGTAATGTTTATTAAAAAAAATCTCATTTTAAATATTTATTTTGAGTCAAATTATATTTTTTTATCTATTATACGAGTTGTTTTTAAACCCGTCAATATGTTTGAATCACATCTAATTAATTTTCAAATGATTTAAAAAACATTTCTACTAGAAAAAAGTCAATAATTTAATAATTTAATTACGTGTTGTTATAAAGAAAGGAAGGAAGGACAGGAGAGGAGAGCATTTGGTGTGTGTGTGTGTGTCTCTCTCTCTCTCTATATATATATATATATATATGCGCGT
>Ga0307515_10024353_pt1 | contig 10550 bp, 8 predicted proteins | sample 17_EM_MG_FD_194513 | JGI IMG/M metagenome (GOLD analysis project Ga0307515, IMG submission 194513) | Populus trichocarpa ectomycorrhiza microbial communities from riparian zone in the Pacific Northwest, United States - 17_EM | ecosystem: Host-associated > Plants > Roots > Unclassified | place...
AATAAGAATTTGACACTTAAACAAAAAAAAAAAATGGCAACAAAACTCCATATATAATGTGTTCTTATTCAAATAAGAGACTTTCAAGTACAAAAAAAAAATATACATATATATAACAAAATAATAGAATTTCGAAGTTGTCTTTTCGTGGGGTAGCAGGTGATGAATGCATTTTTAAAAAAAATATTAACCTTGATGAGAGTAAAGCAGTTTTGACTTTTGCTTCTAAAAAATTGCATGGGTCTCGATTTCTGGTAGGGAAAGGCTTCTCCTACACATGAACCGAGACAAGCAAAAATGGAAAAAGGGGTAAGACTTGCACAATCTTCTAACCTGGCGGCGAAGCAACTGAGCATTCATGAACTCAAAGCTGCTGGAATTCACCTGCTGCTCTCTTCTACCAGGCTAATCACAAGCCCAAAACCAACCTTAATCACACAAAAAATACCCACGATTTTCTTTTCAGTGGTTGTGCGTTGATTTTATAGAATCAAAGACAATTATTCGAGCTATTACTCCTATCTTTTTTTATTTTTTTTAGCATTTAGGGAATTATTGGATCAGTTTTGGTGGGACTAAATCTGAATGCTTCGATCACTAGATCATAAATAACTTATTCAAACATGTAGAAAATATTTCTTTTCTGAAGGGACTAGATCACTGTAAGAAGACAAAGTAGAGAGTAGATTGAAAACTTGAGCCAGATTTCAAAAGTTAAATGTGTTCTTTGTTGCTTCTTTTCTTTTGTACCAGCTGTGTTAGGCACCGTTTGTCAATGACCCTCATGGGTTTACAAAGTTAATTTAGATTTATTTCAAAACATTTTTGTTTTAATTAGAAGAAAGAACTTTGAATAATGTTGTTTGGATAAAAAAATAATCAAACAAGGTTATTTTGAACAACTTCTCCTAATAAATTATCGAAGTTAATTGGATCGAATCTCGTCTAGCTCATGGAATGACTCGATGAATTATTTAAATTTAATCGAATTAATTTTTTTAAATAATTTAAAAAAAACACAGCCCAGAAACCAACCCCTCTGAATTTAATAAGTAAGATTACAATTATTAAAAATATGAAGATGAGGAGCTTGCCATGATGTTTCGTTGCTGCTCTGCTTGTTCTAAAGTCGCCGCATTCAAGAGTTTTGGATCCTTGTCCAACCCCTGAAAGTTGACCTGGCTGTCTGGAGAATAGTAGTAAATTACAGTTAAACCCTTTTGGTTCATGATTTTTATTAATCATAGATAAAATCAGACATATTCATGGGATCATGGAAAACAATATACTAGACTGTCGCTAAATTAAGAATCTTTTGAGGTATCCCAAAGAGTAAAAAAAAAAAGGAATAAGATTTCGTGCTCTTTACTAAATTAGGACAAAGATTCAATGCCCACTTCATATATTTCTGCAACGATGATTCTTGCCTGATTCCAAACAAATCCAACTTAATTTATAGATAACAATTACACATTTTTTATTTTTCGTTTTAAATGAATGGTTTTTCATAGAATTTAACCTACATAATCTTTAAGATTCCTTAGATTGCATTTTGTTAATGTCCAAGAGAAAAACAGATATATAATAGATAAATATATATCTGTAAAAAAAGTAAATATATAAAATAAATTTATTTACGATAATTTATTAACATGAATTTTTATGTTTTTAAAATAAAAAAATAAAAAATATATCAATTTTATTCTCATTGTTTTCAAAACTCTTAAAGAATACCAAGAACAATGGAATGAAAAGGAGCTTCGAAAAATCAAAGTAAGAAAAAGAAAGTATTGAAAGTATAACAGTAAATATAGAAAAAGACAGAAGGGGCAGATTGGAATAATCTGAACGTCACGTTTCCTCCACTATCTCTTACCAAAGGTGGTAAATAATGAATATATATATAAATAAATAAAGAACTTAAAATTCAAAGGTTGAGTCTTTGAAGACAAAAAATTGTTTACTCTATTAATACAGAGAGTGAGAGGAAAGAAAGAACCAAGGGTTCATTGCACAGAACACGGAGCGACCTTTTAATATAGATATATATATTTTCTGTATATACTATTTTGTATGGTATATATATGCTCTGTACAATAAAAAAAAAGTCAAAAAAGTTTGGAGTATTTATCTTCTACAAGACTGTGTTTCTGGTTAGGGTTTTTCTTTGAACTCTTCTCTTCATTCCACCATCTGGGTTTTGCTTAATTAGTCTTAATTCAGTTTTTTAGCACTGATAATTATTTTTCTTGTTTTGGGTTTTTTTTTCTTGCTCGAATAAAGTTTAAGGCTTTACTTTGTTTTTTCAATTTTTGGTGCTTGTAGCTTTGTGAGTAGAGAACAACCTTGGTGTCTCACAGATGCTGTTTTGTGTTTGAGCTTGAATTTCCCGTCTTGGGTTGTGTTTGGATAGAGGGGTGTTGTTTTCTTGTTCTGGTCTTGAGTGCTTGGTAAAGGTTGGTGCTTTACGTGTAATTGAAGGATTAGGTTTTCTTTTATTTTTGTGTAGAAGTGTTTGGATTCTGGGTTTGGTTAATTTTGAGAAGGGTCTGTTTGGTTCTTACAAAAGATTGGTGTTTGTGGTGGTGGTGGTTGTGTTGATGATGATTCATGGGGAGTAGAACGCATAATAATTTTAATAATAATAATAATAATAATAAAGCTGTGACCGAGATGCCAAGCTATGTACCTCAGCTATCCACTTCTAATCCCATGTGAGTTGTTTTCTGTTCAATTTTTTCTTTATCAGTTTGAATTGCACAAGTAATTCTTCCTGTTGTGGTTATAAGTTATCTGGCTAAATTATACTTTCATTTCTATGATTTTTGTTGATTTTATTGTAAGTTTGGATGTTATCATGGTTGGCTGTCTGTTTCTGCGTTGCTGTGATTACTCTTGTGAAGTAATATAGACTGTAATTTGAGTGATAGCTTCCTGCTAATTGGCGACAAATCATTGTGTGCAGTTGAAATTGCTTCCTGCTAATTCCCAAGAAATCATTTGTTTGCAGTTGAAAGATTAAATGTGGAACATTTTATTTTTTTATTGGTTCCCCGGAAAAAATTGTGAGAAGAAACTCAAGTCTTAAATTTTTTGCCTTTTAATTTACTAACTGCATCATATTATATGCACATTTTTTGAACATTTAATGGAACCTAAGGTAGCCCGTTGATGCTCTTAGACGAAAATGTTGTGAGACTTGGAGTGACTATTGTTCTCTTTAAAAAAGATTGTAGACAATGGCATGAGGTGTGTGTTTATATAATTGTGTGAGGTTCTGTTTGATAGTATAGGTATTGTGAGGCTGTTTTGTTGATATCAGAAAGGATTGCGGAGTTAAATTTGGCCCCATTGCATGATCACTGGTGCAGCCCTGCAATTGTATTAGATATTTGCAACTGTGGTATGGTCTTCAAACATCATATTTTAAAGGGCTACATGTTGTTGTTCCACTGAAGTCTGGTCCTAGAAGGGAGGAATTTTGGAGAGAATTCTACACTTTTAGTATTTTTGTGGTTGACTTGAGCGTGCATCCTTGTGGTTGAAGCCTGATATTTCACCATTGTACAGAGCAAGGGAAACGTGTTTAAGTCTCAAAAGTTTAGAAAGAAACATTTACATGATGGAAGATCTTCTTTTTCTTCTTTTTTTCCAGGGATGATGGGGGTATTTAGTAGGTGAAGTATCTTTTGGTGACTCCTCATTTCTTACCTTTCTTTGCTGGATTATTATATTTTCCCCCTCCATTTTTTTCTTCATGTGGTTGATTACTTTCATCTTTTGATTATTTAGGTTTATGGAGTTATGTTCTTTATAATTTACAGTGTGTTGGTTAGATTAGAAAGGTTTACTTGAGGTGTCGCTGTCTATAAATTCTGCCGAGGCTAAATTTTTTGGGACAGCTTTGCCTTGCATTCTGTATAGTTATTCTTGGTACTCATGGTTTTGATGTTATATGTTTCAGTGGCACAGAAGCAAATAACATTCATCCTTCTCGAGTTTCAGACTTTGCCACATTTGAGCAATCTCTTGGGTTTCGCATAGATGATGCTGTTGATCTTAGCAGAAGTATGTAGTTGAAATCTTGACTTCTGTCAGAAGCAGCTTTCTTTCCTTCTCTGTATTGACGATCCTTAGATGCTTAATTTTGTTTGCACATCTTTGGTTTCTGTTAACCATTTTACCTTGTATCATGGCATAACTAATTTCACTAAATCATGCATAAGATATTGCTGTTTATACCTTTTTATCAACTATTGTAGCTCAGGAGGCACTTGATTGTTATCCCTGGTCTTCCATTTGGGCTTACAGTCAATCTGTCAGTTGCTTAAACATCATCTTCTAGAACGGATTTTTAGTCCTGGATAGTGTTCTCAAAATGGGTCCATTTTCTCTATAACATCTTTTCTTCACTACATTACTTAAAGCATTAATCTTTTATTTGGTTATCTTCTAGATGAAACATCGTCAGCACATCCTTGCATGATGTTGTAGGTAGATTGCAAACCAGATGATTTCAGTTTGCAGCAAGATCCATTGAGCATAGTTTTATGATATTGATATAGTTCACTACTATGTGATGATGTTCTTGATCTATCAATTTTTTTGTTTTTTGATATTGATATAGTTTTATGCACCTTGTATCCTTAGTCATTTATTTTGTCTTTCAGATTCTATCTTTAATCAATTAAAATCTAGCAGCCAGGCAATAGGTGCTGATGTCCAGTTTGGCACTTTAAATAAGGTGAGCCTTTATCTTCCCTCCACGTTTCTTTGACTTTTATATTGATGATGGCGTCGAAGTTAATGGAGATTTTTTTCCCTTTCCTCGTATCTTGGAATTCAGTCCCTTGCATCCTCAGATATAAATCTATCAGCTGCCATTGTGGGGTCCCAGACATTACCATTGCAAAAAGAAGTGCAAGTAAATCCAGTTTCTATACACAGCAACCATCCTGAGAATTGGGGAGAGACCAATATGGCAGAAGCCAGTCCTAGAACTGATACCTCAACAGATGACACAGATGAAAAAAATCAAAGGGTGATGTCTCTTACTTTGCCATGCAGTGTATTCTCAGTTTTGCAAAAGTTCATTGATCTATGCATCTCACTCCTTTCTCTCTCTCCCTCTCTCTCTCTAAATGTTTCCTTCTCGTGAAAAGGAAATTGTGTTTCCTGGTAGAACGTAGGCTGTTGGTCTGTTGTGGGTGACAATTTAGTAATTTCCTTTGCAGTTTGAGAGAGGACAATTAGTTGCAATAGCAGCATCCGATTCCAGTGACAAGTCAAAGGAAAGAGCAGGGGATCAGAAGGTTGCATATATGCAGCTGGTTTTGTTTACATAACCACCACCCAACATTATGACATATTCATTTGTTTTTCTTTTAATTATTGTCATGCAGACTTTAAGAAGGCTTGCTCAAAATCGTGAAGCTGCCAGAAAAAGCCGATTAAGGAAAAAAGTATGTCCTGTGTGATCTTTTGTTGTCTTTTCCCACAATCCTTTGCTATTATTTAGGAAAGCTGCGAGTGCAAAGGATAGGTCTATATTTGTTATGAGTTTCAATTTTAAACAGTTCTATGCATTCTTCATGGAATTTGTTGTCTTTCTTTTCTCCTTTACAGGCATATGTACAACAACTGGAGAGCAGCCGGCTGAAGCTGACTCAACTGGAGCAAGAGCTCCAGAAAGCCCGGCAACAGGTTTGTTTTTATTGTTTTCCTTTTCTGTCTTATTTTGGCAGGATTACCTATTGTGTCTTATATTTTGTATTTAAATTTCTTGACTGCAGGGAATTTTCATTTCAAGCTCAGGAGACCAAACCCATTCAATGAGTGGAAATGGTACATAATTACCTCTCATTTGTTTGATTTGTATTTTGTGTGGAGATGCAGAATTGATCATAGTAAAGATGGTTTGTTTTCAATATGTTGTGGTTAATCAAGCGAGCATTACACTAGTGTGTTGAGATACTGATTTCTACTATGACACTAGGATTGACAAATTTGCTCCATGGTTGCAATAAATGGTGTCCAGCATTTGTATGGAATAAATTGTAGCCCTCATTGTGGTGCTTGTTATATTTGCTACTTGGAAAAGTTGGAGGAAGTGAGCATTATGTTATTGTGTTGAGTTACTGATTTCTACAATGACATTAGGGTTGACAAATTTGCTCCATGGTTGCAATAAACAGTGTCCGGCTTTTGTATGGGATAAACTGTAGCCCTGATTGTGGTGCTTCTTAAATTTGCTACTTGATAAAGTTGGAGGACTTTTCATGATGGGATCTGATTGCTGACCATAAAACACAAGCAATTAACATTTTCCTTGGAGATGCACAGTATTCTGAAGTTCAGAAGAAATATGCTTTGTGAGTGAGAGAAGTGTTGTATTCCAATCGCTGTCCCCTATATTTGCTGTTTATGAATGGATGTCTACTGTAAACAATGTTTCACATAGAATTGCATTCCAGGAATCATAAGTGCCATCTCATCATCACACTTTCCTCACAGCTCTGGGTTGTTTGTTTAGTGCTCATGACAATCTTTATGGGATGCTTTTGTTTAGTTATTGTCACAAATTACAAATTAAACACCTTGTGCTGTGGGAGTCGAATATAGTTTGGCCTGCCAGCTGGAGGTTGGGCTTGAGCATCCTTTTGATTCTTTAGCCACAATCTTCTTGTGTGATTTGGATATTGTTGGAGCTTTACTCTTCCATTCTCTCCATTATTATTCTATTGTGATTCATATATGTGTCCTGTCTTCATTGCTTGGTGCTACTGATTCCAATTTATTCCACTGCACAGATATACAATGGTAGAAACAGTCTTGGCACTGTAGATCTTTAATACAAATCCTGTTGATCACGTTGTTCTACAGGTGCCTTGGCATTTGATGCAGAGTATGCACGGTGGCTAGAAGAACATAACAGGCAAATAAGTGAGCTGAGGGCTGCAGTCAATTCGCATGCAGGAGATACTGAACTTCGTACTATTGTCGACAATGTTGCTTCACACTTCAGTGATGTTTTCAGGCTGAAAGGCACTGCTGCAAAAGCTGATGTTTTCCACATCCTATCAGGGATGTGGAAGACACCAGCAGAGCGTTGTTTCATGTGGATTGGTGGCTTTCGCTCATCTGAACTCCTCAAGGTGGGTGCTGTCTTGCCATAGCCTTTGCTTTATGTTCTCCCCTTTTTTTTTTCTGGCTGTGCTAAGATGTGGCTTGTTAACTATATTTTGCTATTAGAATTGTGTATTCTAGCTATGAGAATGATGCATCTCATATTGGAATTCTTGATTTTACCATTGTCTTGTATGATGAGTGAAAACTTTCCTCCCATCTTTTATGTACATGCCCCGGTGATGAGATTGTGTGAAGAAATGGTAAATGTAGCGACAGCAAATTCCACTCTACACCATTTCTCAAAATCCAAAAATATCATACCCTTCTTGGATGTTCTTTAATAATTTTAACACAAAAAAGGTGGTGATCATGTGGTTTATTATGTGAACTGAATGGAATTTGGTGAAACTGGTGCAGCTTCTTGTGAATCAACTGGAGCCTCTAACTGAGCAACAGCTAATGGGCATTTACAACTTGCAACAATCTTCTCAGCAGGCAGAAGATGCTCTCTCACAAGGGATGGAAGCGCTGCAGCAATCACTGGCAGAAACCTTGGCTAATGGCAACCCTGGCTCATCAGGTTCGTCTGGGAACGTGGCAAACTATATGGGTCAAATGGCCATGGCCATGGGAAAGCTAGGAACTCTAGAGGGATTCCTTCGTCAGGTAATAAAAAAAAAATCTGTCATACAATCCTTGTCATTTTTATAGTTGCAATGTTGCTCATGATTTGCCTAGGCTGCTCTACACATTGTACTCAAATCACCATTGTCGTCGCTTCATTCATACTCATTTTGAATATAATTATCTTATTGGCATTTCATTGCTTATAGTTATTTTTTGCTTTGGTTATTCTCAGGCTGATAATCTGAGGCAGCAAACACTAGAACAAATGCACCGTATATTGACAACTCGGCAATCAGCCCGTGCACTTCTAGCTATACATGACTATTTCTCTAGGCTACGAGCCCTTAGTTCTCTCTGGTTGGCCCGGCCACAGGAATGAGTAGCAGTATGTTGCCCCCCAACAAAATTAACATGAATATCTACCACTTCACCACCCTCCTACTTGGCCTTCAGTTCTCATCATGCCATTGGGTGGACTGCCGCTGGTGGTCTTAGTCATCATCATCGGTGGTAATTGTGGTGCGGATAGGTCGCAATTGGTGTAATTATTGGTTTCATGTGCAGTTGTAACGCCAGATTTGCTCACACAGATGTATGCTTATCTTCTTGCTGTAAAACAAATAGCGGCCATAGTTGGTGTAATTATAGGTTTCATGTGCAGTTGTAACGCCAGGTTTGCTCACACAGATGTATGCTTATCTTCTTGTTATAAAACATCTAGTGGCAATAATTCGATAATGTTTGGTGTTTATTAGAACTGATGATGGGAAATAGGAGTGTCATATGTAACATAGGTTACAGTTCTCAATTGTTTTCCAGAAACCAAATTAAGTCAGGATTATAGTTTCTATCTGAGCTATGGAGATTTTTCTCATTGCACGTTTACAGTTGATTGACAATACATGTTTACAGTGCTTGCGGCTTGTGTTTTATGTGGACCGGTCCTTGAATCTTTTAAATGCTTCTTTGCACCCTCTTGAAAACCAATACACGTTAACCATTTAGGTGGTGGCCCAGTGGTAAAAGCTTGGGACCAAGAGGTTTGCTCTTTCTGTGGTCTCAGGTTCGAGCCCTGTGGTTGCTCATATGATGGCCACTGGAGGTTTACATGGTCGTTAACTTCAGGGCCCGTGTGATTAGTCGAGGTGCGTGCAAGCTGGTCCGGACACCCACGTTAAACTAAAAAAAAAAAAAAACAACAACAAGAAGAAGAAAGATAGAAGTGCCTCCACATCGAGGCTTGTGGCCCAGCGACATAGGTAAGGTTTCCTTGCCTCTGTCACCTGGGTTCGAGCCTCAGCGTGCATGTCTGTCACCCCCGCGGTGTCTTATCTGCCTACTAGGCTTGCAGGGTGTTCAGTGGGTCCGGGGATTAGTTGTGGTGCGCGTAAGCTGGCTCGGATACCCCGGGTTACCAAAAAAAAAAAAAAGTCCCTCCTGACAATCTGACATAAAGGTTTATCAAGGAATTCAAATGGCAGAAACTTGATAATCTCCTTCTATTGGCTTCTTAAAAAATAGAATATAAGTTCTCACTCGAATGCCAAAAAGAAAGCACTCGGAAAGCTCCCGGGATAGTATGGTTTTTTTTCTGGGGTTTATTGATCATTATTATATAGGATAGTTTAGTATTTTTACATTTTTAATGTATAGTAAAATGATTAAATTACTCTTAAAAGCAGGATTTATTAAGTTGGTGTCTAGAGCTTTTTTGTATTTTCACTTATTTAAACACGGTAAAACGACTAAATTACTTTTTGATGCAAAAATTATTTAGTTGGCATCTGGAGGGGTTTTTATATTTTTCCTCTGATTTTTTAGTTATAATTAAATTGATTGAGAGATAATTTGATATTTTAATAAATATAAAATATATGTTGTTTTTTAAATGGTTGGTGAGCAGGAGACGCTTGTGCTCTTCGGGCGGCTAGTTTGGTGTCTCCGGGTGGCCAAACACCGCCTTCAACGATAACCTTGAAAGCTTTCTGACGCCCTCTTTCTAATAATGATGTGAACAACAATGCATCGGTTGGGCTTTAGTGAACTCTGTTTTTCTCCCTTTTTTCCTCTCTTCTTCTCAAATTTTACGCTGGCCTTCCAAAATATAAAGGTGTCATATAATTTATTTTTTTATATCTAATTTGATCTTTATTCTTTTAATTGTTATTTATTTTGTTTTTTTTATCGATTTTTTCTTCAATTTCATCATTCATTATTTGGTTTCATTTATTTTTTTTTATCAAATTTGATTTTCATTCTTTTAATTGTTGCTTGTTTGTTTGAATCCTTTTCTTAATTGAATTTGTTTTCAATTTCATCTCTCAACATTATATTTTTTTTTATGTCCAATTTGATCTCCATTGTTTTTTATTGCTACTTTTTTATCGTTATTTTATCGTATTTTTTTTATTTAATCCCTTAGCATTTGTTTAATTGAAAATTCTACTTGTGATTTTTAAAAGTTTGCCTTCTATGGGGTTAGTCACAGGGTTTATGACCAAGGTCACGGGTCTCGAAAGTTAGCATGAGTTGACTTTGGTCTTTTTTAGTTTTGTTTTTTAATTTCATCATTCAACAGTTGATTGATTGATAATTTTTTTCATGCTTTTTTTTTCGGTTTTCTTTTTATGGGGTTATCCTAATTTTATGCCCTTAGTCACATGGTTAACAGGTTATCATGAATTGACTCAAGTTTTTTTTATTACTTTTTTTAAAATGATTTTTTTACAACTTCTTCCTTCAACATTAAGTTGTTTAATAATTAGGTTTCATGGTTTAATTTAATTTAATTTAAT
>Ga0307515_10024354_pt1 | contig 10550 bp, 5 predicted proteins | sample 17_EM_MG_FD_194513 | JGI IMG/M metagenome (GOLD analysis project Ga0307515, IMG submission 194513) | Populus trichocarpa ectomycorrhiza microbial communities from riparian zone in the Pacific Northwest, United States - 17_EM | ecosystem: Host-associated > Plants > Roots > Unclassified | place...
ACGAATCTTTTTCCTCCACTGTCTCTATTTGGGACAATATATCAGCAAAACAAAATAAGGAATTTCGTGTTTTTTTTTTGACAAGGCGACATCCAAATTTGAACTGGGAAAAAAGGATTTGCAGTCCCCAGCCTTATCACTCGGCTATGTCGGTTTGATTTAGTTTTTATAAAAAAAATAATTAAATTAATTTTTTTTAAAAAAACCAAAATTGGTTCAAACTGACCGGTTTCAGTTCGGTTCGGATAAAAACCGGTTTAAACTGGTTTGACTCGGTTTTGGCTTGGTTTTTTCCAGTTTGGCTCGGTTTTTCGGTTTCAGGTTTATAAAACCGAAACCGAACCAAACCAAACCGGTCAGTTTTTTTAAAATTTTAATCGGTTTAATCGGTTTTTTTTCACGGTTTGTTTTTTTCGGTTATTTTTTTTTTGGTTTAATTGATTTTTTAGTTTTTTTGCTACCCTTATCGCCAAGGCAGAAATAAAAAATAGATGAAAATACCCTCCTTTTTTTTCTTACTAAACTTCTATTTTTATCTGGTCAATTATTTATAGAATATTATGGAGAATGATTGAAATTTCTAGAAGAGGATGGTACTGGCATGGTGCAAGAAGGCATTCAACAATAACATGGAATCATTATAATAGTCACTAGTAACTTATTGTATTTTAATTAATATTGTTTATGGGGGTAAACTTTATTATTTATACACTCTAACAATGGAATTATTATATTGTTATTTTTATTCTTGTAGTATCTCATTCAATTTAATTAGATGAGAATTTTCTCTCAAAATAATGATAAAAAATATTATGCATGTCAAAATATAAAGAATATCATAAAAATATATTTAATTTGAACACGATTTTTATTTTGTTATTTTTCTCCAAATAAAAAACTATATAACATGAACATATTTTTCAATTTTCCATACTAGAAAAATATTCTAAAACTTTAAAAAATGAAATGTTTTTTAATTTTTTACTTGGAAAGAAAAACTGGAAAAAAATGACTAAAAATGAAAAAGAAAACTTTAGTAAGTGCATGAAGCGAACAAAAAGTGAAGAACGCAGGTGTGTTCCCGAGTTGTCAAATCCCTACAAATAGATCCAAAACGACATCGCTTGGCAGATATGCTTCTTTCCATGGCAACAAAACATAGGAGGAAAGTACAATTACAATCATATCCGAAGGAGCCACGTCATGATAAAGAAAATCAGTTTAATAACGCGGTCTCGTTGCCGAAGCGACCGCCCTCCTTTTCAAAAAACAAAAGAAGAAACCCTACCCCCCTCTTCTTATCTCCACAATCTCCTGGCAACTGAAAAATAACACACGAGGAACTTGCGCTGCTACTCAAAACGGTACCGTAGTAACTAACAAAGAAAACCCTAGCTTCTTCAAATCGTCGTTGTTTTTAGTGATTTCAGATCTACGTGCGTGATTTACTGAAGCGAGAACTGAAAACAGTGTGTGTATTTTTGGTGTCATAGAGAATGGATCGGTACCAGAGGGTAGAGAAGCCAAGAAACGAAACGCCGATCAATGAGAATGAGATTCGCATTACTACTCAAGGCAGAATGAGGAACTACATTACTTATGCCACTACGCTCTTTCAGGTTCTTCTCTCTCTGTTTCGATAAATTATTTTTAATTTTACAATGTTGATTAATAAATTGACCTCACAAGTAGAGTACGCGCGTGCTTGGTATTATTTCTTACCTTTTCAAAATGCTTTTTAGGCTGTTTTATATATATTTGTTTGTTATTTTTTTTGCAATTAAAACTGCAATAGCATAGCGTAATAAATCTCAGTAGTTTTTTTCCTTACTCAAAAGCTTCAGTGATTTGTTAAGTTTTGATACCTGTGTAGTACTGTGGGTGAAATTAGCAGATGGTGCTTTAGAAAGCTTTGTTTCACTTTGTTGTGTCTGTGCTCAATGAGATTCACAGTTGCTATTGCTCTTATCTGCTTAAAACTGCATATTTCTTGGCAGTCATCAGTGTTTGCAAACCCACCTTATCGAAGAATTGGTGGTGTATCTATAAGTAAACTATTCATTTACTTGCGGCATAGCTTTGGATTTGATGGTGATATTTTATTTTTTTGTCGGGCTTTAACAGGAGAAAGGATCTGATGAAATCTCTCTCAAGGCCATGGGCAGAGCCATAAACAAGACTGTGATGATTGCTGAATTGATTAAGGTAATGTGATAATGTTTTGCTGCTTTCCCTGTTTAATTTGTATTTTTCAATTCTTCCACACCTTTTCATTCACATAAACATGGAGGCACAAGAATATGGATGCAACCTATCATCAGAACCTTGTTATACTGAGAATTTCCTCTCTGTTTCAGAGAAGGATTGCTGGTCTTCATCAGAACACATCTATTGGTTCTACTGATATAACTGACACGTGGGAGCCACTAGAGGAGGGTCTTCTCCCGTAAGATTTCTCATGAACTTTCTCTATTCCCCTCTATGGTGCGTTGTGTTTATTAATGGCAATGGCTGATTTGTTTCTTGGTAATGCAGCCTGGAAACCACTCGTCATGTATCAGTGATAACAGTTACTCTATCCAAGAAGGAACTGGATACATCCTCCACAGGGTGAGTTGAATCTTGCTGTGTGCCTAAATCCACACTTTGGTTTCATTGAGTCAAATTTTAGTCAATACCATCTCACTGCAGCCTCTAATGTACTTATGTACATCTGCACACATGCATAAATGTGTAAGAATGTATTATATTGAACTTTTAGTCCTTGTTTTAATACCATTTTATTACTTCGCCTCTAGCTATCAATCACCTATTCCAGCTGATCAAGTGAAACCTTTGGCTGAATATGATTATGAAGGAGGTAATGCAAAATCTTTCACTTTTCTTTCTGATTGCAATCCCTTTGTGGTGTGTCAATTGACTTTTTCTTTGTTTTTGTTGATATAGAGGGTGGCTCTCCTCGGAGGCAGGGGAGAGGGCGTGGTGGTAGGGGGATTGCTAGAGGTAGAGGTAATATATGATGCAACCTTAACATTGTTTAATATGTTAATTCTTTTTATATTGGTCGGGGGTGGCGGCAAGTGTTTTTTGTTTCTAACTATTTATTATCAAATTTATGGCTTCTAGAGTGAATGTCTGTATATTGCATGCCATGTTGCTTTTAACGAGTAGATATTTTATATTAGGCAATGGATTTTTGAAGCAATATTGGCTGGGATTTAGGGGTCAAAGTAAACCAGCCAAATCATGCTGTATATGAGCTGTTGCTGAGCAATTTCTTTTTAATTGGATTCTGAGGTACCCAGTTCCGTTACCTCACCTGAACTGCTTCACTTTTTGTTCGCTAAATGAGTGTACAGATAAGCTGTCAGGTGCCACCATTTCTGGCAGTGAACATTGGACATTAACAACTCTGGCGAAGCAATTAGATATATCTGCTAGATGCCCTGAACAGAGAAATTGTTTTTGTTTGATCTCTGTAATATTTTTCTGCTCATGTGAATAATAGATAAACATAAAATTTTGGTGGTATGCTGATGTCTAAATAGCTGGATAACTTTCACAAAATAGTATAGCAACTTTCACTTCAAGTTCTATTGTTGGCTTATGGATCTTTTCCACCATGGACTAATAGTTTTCCTTGCCATTTATGTATCTCTTTCATTATATCTGCTTTTATTTTGGGTAAAGTAACCATAACTTTATTTCTTTTCTGTACACAGGAAATAATAGCAATGGAGTGGTGGAGCACAATGGAGATGGTGACAGGGTTGGTGGGCGTGGATATGGTGGGAGGGATGGTGGGCGTGGATATGGTGACAGGGATGGTGGGCGTGGATATGGTGGGAGGGATGGTGGGTGTGGATATGGTGGGAGGGATGGTGGGTATGGATATGGTGGCAGGGGCAGAGGTCGTGGAAGAGGACGGGGTTATCGTGGCCGTGGAAGAGGTTATGGTGGTGGATATATGCAACAACAGTCAGGTGGTTATAATGACTATGGTGGTGGAGCATTTGTTGGCCAAGGCAGTGGTAAGATTTCTAATTATGTTATTGTAACTTCAACTCTTGCTCAATAGATTTTTGAGATGTTATGAATAAAATGTGAAACAGGTACAGAATAATGTAGAAAACCTCTTTTCTTGCTGATGATTGGCGAGCTTTGCATTAAAGAAAGCTTCTAATTGTCTCCCTTGTACAGTTGCCACATCTTTCTCTCATTTGCATTGAATCATGGAATTCTTCCACAGTTTTGCTGCATGGTACTGCGCAATTCATTTTATATGCTGGCATGATTTTTTGTTTGTTGATTTAACAATCCAAATCAAGCATTTTTTATTTTCTTATAACCACATCTCTGAAAATATTTTGACTTCCATCTTTGGAAGTATCTAGAAACCAGTATAGCTTTTTGTTCACATTTTATAACTTTTGCCTTTTGTTTTGTTCCTTGCTTCTCTCTCTTTTCATAAATGCTTGCTGGGTTTAGCATTTTAAAATAACGCACATAGTATAATCATGTTCTATTTCAGTGTAATCATGTATCACAAAACTTGTTTACCATCACAGCAATGCCATTCTTAAGAATTTGAAAAAAGAAAAGGAGAGAGGAAACGATGAACAGTGAGTTATTTCTTGGATGTCTCTGTGATGAGTTCATTGTGTCAAATAAGTGATGCTGGAGTGCACAATAGTGTGCACAGTGAACTGCTGAAATTGTGTAAAAATGATATATGCTCTCCGGGTTATTATCGTCATCTGAAATTAAAACTATTTGACAATGCAGGGCGAGGACGAGGCAGGGGCAGGGGTCGTGGGCGTGGCCGGGGTTTCAGATTGGACGGTCCAGCCCAGCCAGCTGAGTGAGCCCTAGACTCAGTTGTAGAATTTGGTTAGAAATGGATGCCTGCTCTGTTGATTTTGCCTTATCCTAAGTGAAACAAAAATTAAACAGTGGATTTCACTAATTAATTTCCAGGCATATTAGTTATAGTAAGCTCCTGCACGTTGTGTGTGGTGGCCTTGTTTTTGTAGTTTGAAGGTAGATTATTCTTGTTTACTGCTGACAAAAACTTGAAAAGTTGTATACTTTATTCTCGTGTAGGGAATAATAGAGCAGAACATTCTTCCAGTTCTATTTCAGCGTTTGTGTTTTCATAAGTTGTATACTTTAATGGTTTTTCTTGTTATGAATGCAATGCCTTTTCCCATGTTTTACCATGGAAATTCATTTCTATGTATTTGTAATTAGTCATTCTGGTAAATAACTTGCGAGCTATATAGATTTTTATTTGAAAAAAATCATAAATATATTTGGATTAGAAACAATTCTTTTATTTGAAAAAAAATTATTATAAAATTAAATCAAAATTAACTTCTAATCTAATCTAATTGAATGTTATTTTTTTTATAAAAAACTTCTAATCTATACTGCCTCTTGTTTTGAGCTAGTTTTTATTTTATATATCTATATTTGATTTAAATATTAGAAGCAGACTAAAATTTATTATTTAGGCCTTAGTTAAAAAATGAATCGCTTAGGCCTTAGTTCGTCTTAGTTAAAAAATATTTAAGAGTGTTTTATTTTTTAAAGTGTTTTTAATCTCAAAACATATTAAAATAATATAAAAATATCAAAAACATATTAATTTAAAATAAAATAAAAAATAAAAAATTTACAAATGATTTAAGAAGCACTTAGTGCCAAACACTGCCGCGCAGGTTCAATTAGCTCACAAGAAATCCTTGATACTTTTGAGCTTGCATAGCCCGAACCACTTGCTTCTCAACGGAAGCACTTCATTGTTAACTTACTTCATCTCCCTCGATTCTCAGGTTCGGCATGGTCCCTCGCTTCGCGTGGTCAGGCAACTGAATTAAAAAATTGCGTTTCGAGGATTTGAGTTCTTGAATGACAAAAGGTTAATGGAACCCAAAAATGAAGAATCGTGATGTGGTTGCTTCCGAGTCACAATGGCATCAAAACAGGCAGACCCTAAAGCTGAAAATAAGCCATGTGGTTTCTCTGGGCCGAACAAGTTAAGGCCAGCTTTGCCTTCTGCCCTGGCCTTTGGGCTGCACAATATGTTATGATCCAACGCCGCTCTGAGGTTATCAAGTCAGGCGGTGGTCCAAACTTTTAGATCTTTATACCTCTTCGGATGGATTCTAATGAAAGGTTGATTTTTTTCTTCACTGCCTGGTCAAATGTCCGCCAGATGTATGGATTGCTACGATCACGAAGCAAGTAACCAGCAATTTGACCATATCAATAATATGTTTACTATGATTTAGCCCGTGCATTTAATATCTGGTTTTAAGATTCTGTTTTGTTGATATCTTCTATATATTTTTTCAGTGCAAAATAAATACTGAAAAGTAAATTGATTTAAAGTATTTTTTTAAGCAGATTACAAGTATTTTTTATATCTGAATAATGTTAATTTGAAATAAAATATTCTAACCATCATAATTACCATCAATAACATTAACTCTTTTCATCAAATAAAATTTGTTAACACCAACATCAAGCATTTTAGTCACTAAAACCGGTATCAATAATGATTCTCTCTCTGTCGTAAAATTCAATTTCTCATCTCTTAAATTAGAGATTGAAAAATAAAAAAAACTTAAAGTTTTGGATCAAAATTATAATTTATTTTGAAAATTAAAGAGACCGGTGGTTATAATTCTAAAACTATAAGGACTAAATTGAATATTACTCTAAAAATTTAATGACCGAAGAGCATTGCCGATTCAACCAGAACTCCCTCTCGCTTTGTGGGAGGACAGATTGGATGTCGATGTCTAAATTTATTGGTTCCCAATCCAAGTCTCCGGTCCTGATTCCTGCATTTTCATTCCATTGCGATTCTGAAGCGCTTAGTTTTTTCTTTTTTGATCCACGGTAAAGAAAATTATAGAATTTGCTGAAAAATCGCAGGAACCAAATACAGACTCAGTTGGCGTTGAACAAGGAGCTCGGTTAAGCAAAAGCAAAAATACAGAATGACAGGCCACAACAATATTCTGAAACAGCATGCTAGTTCAAAATGCAAATTAAATCCATCTGGAAAAAAAATTGTTCAGACTTTGCGCAAACATAAAAAAAACAACACAATTGTCTCGAGCCGAAGGAACAGAAAGAAACCAAAATCGACTAAATTTACTAGAATAACTAAAAATTCCAGATCGCATAATTATGCCTTCAGGCGTCCATAGAACTTCTGTTTCTCCTGTGTTGTCTGGAAACGACCATGTCCGAACTTCGAGGATGTGTCCACAAACTTGAGTTTGATTTCCTCATGAGCCAATCGAGATGTCTGTTTAAGCAGTGTTTGACGGAGTGTAACCACCCTCTTCTTAGGTCCAACGCAGCATCCCTTGATCATCAAATAGTCATCCTTCACCACACCATAGTGAGGGAAACCACCGATTGGAGTGATGTCCTTTTCAGTCCTGTTCCAGAAAATATCAAATACGTTGCCAAGCAAAAATTCTAGAAGCAACCAAGTTCAACTCATCAATGAACTTAAGTAAGCATATGATAGCAGATATATCAAGCAAAAAATAAAATGGCCAAGTATCATGAGTGAGACACCATCTTCGGGATAGATACAGCATTGCTCGCATTTCATAAAGAATGTCGTGAAGTTCAAGGAGCATGTTAATTACCTGTCATACTCCGTTATGGCAGTGTGACACTCCTGACCGGTCTTGCCAAGCTTGTAGATCTTCTTGTTCAATTCAGTACGGTGGTGGTATCCATTCTGACCAGCCCTGGCAACAGTGAATGAGACTCTTGCAGGGTGCCAGGCACCGATACAAGCCACCTTTCGGAGACCCCTGTGGGTCTTCCGAGGCAGGCGAGTGACACCCCAACGAGTGACAACACCTTCATAACCCTTACCCTTCGTGACACCAATAATATCAATCATCTCATCCTTCTGGAAGACAGCATCAATTGGGACTTGCTTCTCAAAGAAACCATAAGCAAAATCCACCTTCTGAGCAATTGTGCCACCATTAACCTGGATCTCCATCAAGTGAGCTTTCTTCTGCTTCAATCCTTTCATCTTTCTGATCTGTAACATGTTAAAACGGTAAGAAGCAATTTTTACACCAGAACAAATTAAAAAAAGAGAAGCTGGAACACACAGGTCTCAAAAAATGACTTGCATACAAATTTGAACATAAAAAACAAGTGAATTGTTAACTTCAGAGATAATACCTGAGTGTGAGCCAAAACACGAATAACAGTTGCATATTTCTTCAACTTCTCAAGCTGTGATTGGATGCTCTTCTTCCCTTCATCTGTCTCATACTGCTTTGAGTATTTGTTGAAAGCCCTCTTCTTTGACTTGCACCAGTTCTTGTAGAACCTTCGCTTGACCTCTTCACTCAAATGCTGAGCCCAAACAGTGTTCAGAGTCCGGAGGCCAGATGGTGTCTTCAAGTAACCCACAACTCCAACAATCACCATTGGAGGTGTCTCAATGATGGTTACAGCCTCACATGTCTCCTTCTTGTGGAGCTCTACAAAACAAGAAGCAAAATACACAAGTTAAATGAAAAATACCTTGTCCATGCTGGTTTTTAAAAAGTGATAAACAAAAGAATCTTAAAGAACACTGGAATTTATCACGTTAAGATGAGATGAACAAACAAAAAGGTTTCGCGAAACCAAATATTGAAGATCATAACACCATATGACTATGACTTAAAATTGAAAACATACATCAAAATAAAATGAACAAATTTTCAGGGTTGCATAATGTTTACTTCTCAAAGATTATATCTTCAAAAAGGAAAACATTTATAAGACTTAAAACTTCAATTCACAACGTTCACAAACTTAAAATGGGTTAATGAATATCTCGCTTACTGGATCCAGGTTTTTCGACCTCTCTGACAATGTGGGTCATGCCAGCCTTGTAACCCAAAAAGGCAGTAAGCTTGCAAGGCTTATTAGGGTCATCCTTGGGGAAAGACTTCACTGAGCAGAGTCAAAACAAGAATCAAAAGTTCAATTGTCAGAAGACAATGAGTGCGCAATGATATTAAAACCCAAGAAACACATCGCTTAAGGATAAAGATACAACTAATAACCTTTTCCTCTGTGACGGGCAGCTCTCTTCCTTGGAAGAAATCCAAGGGAGCCATGTCTTGGGTGCTCGAACTTCCTGTGAGACATCCTTCTTATTCTTCACCACAAAATCAAACACATATTGATTAACAAACTAGAATCTAATTAAAAACATATATAAAGATATAAATATTTAAAATTGACCCTTAAGCATCAATATTAGTGCATAGAATAACAAGTTCTTTTCTTTTCTCTGTATTTTATTTTATTTATTTAGTTAGTTGTAACCAAACGTGAATAAGCATGACAGCGAACTACATATAAATACTGGATCTTTCAACCGAAGAAATATACCTAAGAAAATCTTCTATCTCTAAATAGTATTCAAGCAACAGAAAACGTAACAATTGTTGCAGAATAAAAGGCAGGAAACTCAATGTCGAAAAACAACAAAATACATCCATGATACAAAAAGCGAAACGATTTTCATGCTCTTACACTATGATCTGCTGATTACTAGAAAAACAAAACAAAACAAATCAAATCAAAACAAACAATGAATCATAGATTGAAATAAGAAAGAAAAGAAAAAAGAGCAAGACAACTCTTAGTTTCGATCATTTCCACAGAGGCAAAGATAGTTGAAAGTTGTAACTACATAACAATGAGATTGGAAAACCTGTTTTATTATGTTTTTCAAGACAGTCGAAAAGTTTTGCAAGATTTTCTTGGCAACCAAACAGGAAAAGAGAGGAGAAATCTGAGAGACGGAGAGATGAGATACAAACCTACTGCTGCGGCGACACACACAATAGCTAGCTCTAGAGCTGACAGAGGGCGTCAATAAACCCTAGTTGGTCTTTATATAGTACTTCTTCTCGCATAAAACCACCTCATTTTTTCGGGTTTTTTTTATGTCATTGAAATAATAAATTCGATATAATATCTAATTATCATTTATAAATTAAACTTATTGTAATGGTTTAAAGTTACTGATTTAAATTATGTTAAAAAATAATTGCAAAGTTTAGATAATCGGTTTAACAATTTGCTAATAATGGAATGATTTTTAATTTAAAGGTGAATAATTTATTTATTTTAATTTTAGAATTTTATAGCTTTTCAAAACAAATTTTAAAAAATTTATATTAAAATTACATCTAACAATATGACCTGATGAAAGACTCGGGTCTTAAATTTATATCATTATATTTGAGTTTTTTTAAATAAAATGTAATTTTAGATAAATTAAAAAAAACTAAAACAATATTATTTTTTAATAAATATTTTTTAAAAAACTTACTTGAAATTAATTAAATCATGTTTAATTTAAGTAACTCAATTAAATTTTACTAATTTAACTTTTAAATTAATTTAAAATAAAACTCAATTAAACTTCGAATGTAATTTATTGAATTGTTTTTTTTTTTTTTTTTTTATAAAATGAGCCATGTTTAATAACAATA
>Ga0307515_10024355_pt1 | contig 10550 bp, 13 predicted proteins | sample 17_EM_MG_FD_194513 | JGI IMG/M metagenome (GOLD analysis project Ga0307515, IMG submission 194513) | Populus trichocarpa ectomycorrhiza microbial communities from riparian zone in the Pacific Northwest, United States - 17_EM | ecosystem: Host-associated > Plants > Roots > Unclassified | place...
ATTAGGGTATACACCACTCGTTCGCTCCTTATTTCCTCCATAGATCGTGATAAGGACAACAAATTCTTTTCATTTTCAACCTAATCTCCACCTTCTCCCATATAGTGCTAGCACTCTATGCTTTCTTTTAATGCTAATGCTATACATGTTTTTTCTACCATTATGAACAACAATCTTATCAAATAGCCATGACCTCCCTAGTAGAATATGACATGTATCTATTATTACCATATCGCACCAAACACTATCAAAGTATTTTTGACCTATAGAAAAAAGAAACAAGGTAGTGGTTATTCACAATTATCTCGGTATCTATATTTATCTATGTTAGCTTGTAGGGTTTAAGGCGACTTTTAGTTGCCAGCTGAAGTTTCTTTACTACCTCTACGGATACCACATTCTCGCAGCTCTCACTGCCTATGATCAAACTATAGACTGTCTTTGATGGTGCATGTAGAGTGGAGAATATTGTTATGCCTTTAATCCTTATTTAAATCACCTATAGGTGTCAAGAAACTTTATGGTCATAAGGGTTGTACCACCATCTCCGTGCAAAACATCCCCATCACTATCTGAATCATCTTTATTGTTAGAAAAATTCTCCATGTTTTTTTATTTGGGTAGGTCACACATTACAATGAAACCATTCCTCCACTTGGGTAGGTCACTTATTACAATGAGACCACTCTTTCCTTTTTCCACCTGGGTAGGTCACCCATTACAATCAGACCACTCTCTTTTTTCCCTTTGGGTAGGTCACCCATTATAATAAGACCATCATTTTTTCTGGGCAGGTCACCCATTACAATGAGACCACTCTTTTCTTTTTATCTGGGCAGGTCACCCATTACAATGGGACCACTTCATATTTTTCATTTGGGTAGGTCAAATCAGGGGCTTAATTGCACAAATATTGAAGTTTGATGGGCAATTAGGGATTTAATTGAAGAAATCCAAAACCAAGGACCAAAGTGAAAAACACGTGTAAATAGAGGGGTGGTAATTGACCGGATCAGGGACTAAATTGAAGAAATTGGAAGTTTATGGATCAATTAAGGGTTCAATTGCATAAATTCGAGACCAAGGATCAATGTGAAAAAGGTGGCCAACTTCGGGATCGACAATTAAATTTGGCAAGGATGCAATTGAATTGATATTTAAAATCAAAATTGTTATTGAGGACTTCATTGAATAAATCACAAATTGAGGACTGAGTTGGATGTTGACATGTTTTTGGCACCATTTCTTTTAAATGAAACGGCGACGTTTCATCCACTGTTTCAAAAAAAAAATACCCAAAAGGTGTCGTTTTGAACGACATTGTGGGTCTTCTTCTTCCCCTCGACACGCGAAGCAGGGGAAGAAGAAGATTTCCTTCCCCTGCTTTTCTCTTCCCCCTTTCTCTGAAACAACTTAAAAAGATGCCGACAAAACCTACCCACTTGCTTGCCACGTGGTGGAAAAATAGAGGGGACGTACCCCTTGGGCGGTTGCACAGTGGCCGCCCCGGCCACCCTACCCCTGAACCAAGACTGGATAGGGGTAGTAGGGCTATCTCTTCCCCTGTTTTTTTGCCTATAAATACAAGGGAGAGAGAGAGCAGAAGGGGGAGCAAAAGGAAAGAGCAGAACAGAAGAGGGAAGGAGCTGAAGACCAAAAGAAAAAAGAAGAGAATAACAGAGGAAGAAAAGAAAAAAAAACAGAGAAGCAGATGAGAGAAGAAGAAGGACCGCCACCTGGAGCCACCGCCATTTCGCCACCAGCATCACCGCCAACGACAGCAGCCACTACAAGTCAGCTTCCCCCTCCTCTTCAACCTCCTTCTTCTTCTTCTGCGTTTTCTTCTCCACTGTTCACGTTGCATGTGAACAGTGGAGTGGCCCACTGCTGTCGGCCCAGCCCAAATGGTTGGGCCTGGTCCGGACCAATTAAAAAAAAATCTTTTTTTGAAAAATTGTAATTTTTCCGTGTATTTTTCTACTAAATTTTGCTTAATATTAGTTTGTATTTTTATACCGTAAAAATACAAATCTGGTATTAAAATACCCGGTTTCCATCAAAATGTAAAAAAAAAAAAATTTTGTTTTATGCATACGCCCAAGTCTCAAAGCTAAAAATCATATTGTATTTTCATACAATAAAGAAAACTTCAAAGAATAAATATGTTTTAGCATGCATTTTGGCTTTAATAACCAGTTTATTAAAGTCACGAGAATTTGGCCAATATTTCAAAAATTCCAAAAAATATATTTTTTTGTTTTGTTTTAGTATCAGGGTTTACAAATTTATATGTAAAACATATTTCTGATATTAAAAAAGTATTTCTTTTAACGACATAGAACAGTTAGGTTATTACCTGATAAGATAAGGATCTCCTTACAGAGGAGGATTTTTTTTAAATCATAGACAAACCAATAATTAGAAACCACAACAAGACCTTAGATTTTATTAGACAATAAAACAATGCAGTTTACCTTAGGTAGGGTGTAGTTAGGGTGTTAATACCTTTCATTTACGCAACCAGTCTCCGTACCCGATCTCTGAGACCAGTTAGGGTTCCTAGTGACCAGAATACTAGGTGGCGACTCCCATTCAAATTTTCCACTGATAAAATACAAGAATTCCTCGTCTTCCTATATTTGCCAGATAAACTTACATATACCCTGAGGGTGGACGATCGTCGCGACAGTGATGAAGATATTGATAAAGGTCATAGGGGTTTTTCTAAATATAGCAAGACTAGGCCTAATAGACATTCTTATAAGAGGATTAAATTTTGTTTAAACATTTATGTCATAACTTTTAATGGAGATTTTAGTATTGAGTAATTTATGGATTGGCTTACTAATTATGATAGAGTGATGGAATATATGAGATTGTCTAAGAAGAAAATAAGGTAGTCTATTAAGATGTTATTGAGATGAACAACGTTTTCATGGTAAAAACAAGTCCAAGATACTTTGTTGGTAAAAGTTAAGATGTGTATTTGAAGTTAGTTGCTGCATGAAATAATTATTAAGGGATAAATTTATTCTCTTAGATTACAAGTATAAACAAATAAAGCTCAAATCTTCTAATTATAAGGAACTAGTTGATGCAATCAATGATCCCAAAGATAACTTAAAGTCGAAGTCAACCACAAAGGATATAAAGCGCTTCAATTAAAGCATAACATAACTCAAGAGTTCTTCATAGAATGGAATTCAAATTCTTTGGAATGGTAACTCCTTAAACCATCCTCACCTCAACAAGACAAGTATAGGCATGATCCTTTTACACTATACTAATTAATGTTATCTAAATAAATCCAAGTAACTTGGGGGCAATTAGATAATCAGTTAATCTCTTGGTTCTGACAATGTGATCCATTCTCCCTAGCCAAGGTGGTTGGTGGCTAATGGTCAGTGCCTGATACTTACAAAGGCCCTCTTTGATGAATTTAGGGACTTTTCGATGCTTAAATAAATACATTTTTTAGTGAAAAAGCTATCATACTTTAGAGAAAGACTCTGAAAATATATATACCATAGAAAACAATGATTTTGAACCTCGTGTTTGAAGGATTTATGGTCTAATTATAGCTCATGAGTTTTGTTTCTTTCTAGAAAAAAGGGGGCTAAAGTGTATGCTAAACATCTTTGACTCATTAGGATAAAATATCTCTAACTCATCATAGAGTAAAATATCTCTTACTTATCAGAGTAAAATATTTTTGACCTATCAGAATAATCATTGAGCCTAAGATTCTTCAGAGCTAAAAAAAGCATTAGCTTGGCACCTAGCTGAGTCCAAAGACGGTGGGTGTGATAGTTTGTCAGAACCATACATGTCTAGACTAAGCGCTTGGTTGTGCCTAGAGACGGTGGGTCTGACAGCTCGACTGACCTATACATGTTTGGGCTTAGCGCTTGGTTGTGCCCAAAGATATTAGGTTATTACCATGTCTTTGATTATTTTGTTAGAAAAAAAGGTCCAAGTAAAACCAAAAAAATATTGATACATCTCTAATAATGATGGAGATGAGCCGAAGAAAAGAAAGAATTATGCTTTCACAAAAAAAAAATAACTTGAATGATGATAACGAGCTGAGTACAAATAAGCAAAGAGCTAGGAAGATGTTTCAATAAAAAGAGACAAACATGACTTGGGTAACATAATGAATGACACATGGGAGCATACCTTACTGAAAAGTCATGAAAGGATTTTCACATGTCAATAAAGAAAGAATTTCATTAATAAAAGATACAAATTGTAAAGTAACAATGATGATTACATGTTTTCAGTCAACAAATCAAATACATGCTACTTTGTGAATAAATAGACTAGTCACAATACTATATTCAAAATATCTATTATTTTAGAATGACATAGTTCAATTTGTGATAGTTAAATTAAGAATGACTTTTTACAAGTAAACGAGACTGACATGAGACACAAATCCCATTAACTTATTCTAAATAATTTTCATTGTAATAATTATTTAATTGTTAACATTTTTTAGAAGTTGATAGTATTATAAAACTATGTTTCAAGAAGTATACAATAATAAAATAATATAATTAATAAAGTGTAAATAGAATATATAAGAACAATGGAGATTTGGGGGATGAAGAGAGAGCACTTTTTTTGCATATGAATTTGTAGTTATGTGTGTGTCTATCATATTCTCTCAACAATGCTCCTATTTATAGGCACATGTATATAAATGCTTGTAAGCTCAAATGTCATAAGAAGATGTAGATTCAAATAAACTTGGAGAGATTCAAATGAACTTGATGATGATGAATGAACATAATAATGAAGGGGTGTAGAAAGACACTTAGGCATCCATATACAATGTATGATTTTATAACACTCCTTCTTGGATGTCTATTGTACAACCTTACGCATTGAAAACTGCCTCATTAAAAACCTTGCTAGGAAAACCCAATGGGACAAAACCTATACCAAGGAAAAAAGAGTGCAATGCGTATTAACTCCCCCTCACGAATATATCATCTCAAGTCTTTAAGCTGTCTCATTCCAATATTGCGCCGCAATTCGTCAAACATTGTAGTTGGTAATGCTTTAGTGAACAAATTTGCTAGATTATCTTTCAAGCAAATTTGTTGAACAACAATGCCACCACACTTTTCAAGGTCATGTGTGAAGAAGAATTATGGTGAGATGTGCTTTGTCCAATATCCTTTGATGTTTTGATATATCCTCCTTTTAACTAAGATATGCATGCAATATTGTCTTTATACAGTATGGTTGGAGTTCCTCTACTGGAGGATAAACTATATGTTCCACGAATATGTTGAGTCATTGATCTCAGCTATACACTCTCACGACTAGCTTCATGGATTGCAAGTATTTTAGCAAGATTAGATGAAGTGGCAACTAATATTTGCTTTGTAGATTTCCATGATATAGAAATATTACCACACGTAAAGAGATAACCTGTTTGAGATCAACCTTTATGTGGATCAGATAAAAATCCTGCATCAGCATACCCAACTAATTCATGATTAGCATCATTTGAATAAAATAAACCCATATATGTATTTCCTCGTAAATAACAAAAAATATGTTTAATTCCATTCCAATATCTCCAGGTAGGAGAAGAAATATATCTTGCTAGCAAGTTCACAGAGAATGCTATATCAGGTCGCGTATTATTAGCAAGGTACATTAGCACACCAATTGCAATAAGGTATGGTACTTCAAGACCAAGTAATTCTTTGTTATCCTCATGAGGTCTAAAAGGATCCTTTTTTTCAAATCAAGTGACCGAACAACCATTGATATACTCAATGGGTGTGCTTTATCCATATAAAGTTTTTTAAAGACCTTTTCTGTGTAAGTTGACTGATGAATGAGAATTTCATCTGCTAAATGTTCAATTTGCAGGCCGAGAAAAAAATTTGTTTTTTCCCAAATCTTTCATCTCGAACTCTTTCTTTAAATAATTTATTATATTTGGTATCTCTCCATAAGTTCCAATAATATTTAAATCATTAACATACACAACAAAAATAACGAAATTAGATTCTGACTTCTTTATAAAAACACATGGGCATATAAAATTATTATTATACCCTTCTCTCAATAAATATTCACTAAGACGATTATACCATATGCATTCTGATTGCTTTAACCCATATAAGGACCTTTGTAACTTGATTGAGTAAAATTTTTCGGGATTTGAATTATATGCTTCAGGCATTTTAAATCCTTAAGGGATTTTCATATAAACATCACTATCAATTGACCCATATAAATAGGTTATGACTACATCCATTAGACACATATCTAGCCTTTCATAAGTTGTCAAGCTAATGAGATACCGAAATGTAATTGAATCTACTACATGAGAACATATTTCATCATAATCAATGCCAGGTCTTTGTGAAAACCTTTGTGCCATAAGTCATGCTTTATATCTTATGATTTTATTTTTCTCATTTTTGTTTTCGCACAAATACCCATTTAATTCTGTTTGGATTGCTTCTTTTCATTTTGACAAATCATTTCTACTTCGACATTTTATGACAGATTTAGGCTCAAGATCCTTATTTTTATTAATGATATCAAGCAATATATTATATGAAAAGATATTGTCGATAATTATTTCATTACAGTTCCATCGTTTCTTTGTAGAGACATAACTTATTAAGATGTCCTTATTTTTACTGTTTTCAGGTACCTGAACCTCTTCTAGGGTTTTATGATCAGTTATGTCTATCTCCTCATGAATATTTTCTTTCTCAATAATGCCAATTTGATTATTTGCTCTTTTGTTTTAGGATTTTTGTCTTTTGAGCCAGTTGGTCCACCACGCTTATGGCATGCCATAGACTTATTTCCTATAATTTCAGTGGCTTGTCCTACTGGGAGTTCAATTCGTGCTGGAGCATTTATAGCTGGTATATGAGATTTGGTTTTCGGTAGTTGATTTGCAATGTCTTGCAAATGAAGTATCTTTTGAACTTTTGTTCACATTGTTTTATACAAAGACCAAAATTCAATAATGACAATGCATTCCATGAAATATCTTTATCCAATTGTTTAATTTCTCCCCCTAATGCTGGAAACATAATCTCATCAAAATGACAATTGGCAAATCATGCCGTAAATAAATCACCTGTTAAGGGCTCAAGATATTTAATTATTGATGGGGACTCAAACCCAATATATATTCCTCGCCTCCTTTGAGGACCCATCTTTGTACGTTGTGGCGGATAAATTGAAACATATACCGCACAACCAAATATTCTTAGATGGGTAATGTTTGGCTCATGACCGAAAAACCAATTTTAATAGGGAGAATTTGTGGTACGTTGTTGGCCTAATGTGTATAAGTGTTGCTGCATGTAAAACAATGTGCCCCCAAGTAGAGACAAGAAGTTTTGTTCACATGTGTAGTGATCTTGCAATTAACTGGAGGTGTTTAAGAAGTAATTCGACAAGACCATTCTGAATATGAATATGAGCAACATGATGTTCAATGTTTATCTTAAGTGACATGCAATAATCATTAAATGCTTGAGATGTAAATTCATTAGCATTGTCAAAGCGAATAGTCTTGATTATATAATCTCGAAATTGTGCTCGTAATGTAATACTTTGACCAAGTAATCTTACAAATGCCAGGTTGCGAGTTGATAATAAACACATATGTGACCATCTTGTAGATGCATCATATAGTCTAAAAAAATAAATTCAAATTCATCATATAAGCTGAAAGTTTATTTGTTAAACAACTAATCAAAAAGAAAGAAGAAAACATAATTTCGGGTTTGTGGAGGAGAAGGGGCGTTTTTTCTCTCTTGACTGGTTGTTCTCCCTTCTCTTCTCTCATTCTTTTTATATCCTAGGAAACCCTAGTCTCTATTTTACAAAATAGTCCTCCCTTAAGTAGACAGTTTACATTTAAGTACTTCAATAACTATTTTCCTTAAAAAGGAGAAATAGCCTTGCATGAAATCTTCAAGCTTTGACTTAGAGGAGCTAAATTGTTGAAATAAAAACTTGGATGTTGGTTTAGATGCTTTGGTACGTAATTTGGACTCATTTATTCACGAAACCTGTTTGCTGGCAAAATTCAGTTGTCATCTTTGAAAAATCATATCTCCCTTATATGACATAGTTTTCGGCTGACATTTGGATTGTTGATAGGTCTTTGAGTCAGTAATCTAAAACAATTGAATTTGCAATGGACTTTTGTAGCTCAATATATTCAAGTCGGAATGGCCAAAGGTCAACCCTGGCAGATTGCGAGATTTGACTTGGAAGGCTGCGATTTCCATGCTCTTCCTTATTTTATTTTCTTGCCTTAGATGTCCAGAAAGGTATGGATGTTAGCTTTTTAATGCCACTAGAATCACTGCATTTTAACCTCTAGATCTCACACTCTGCACAAAACATCGACTGAAGGTCTAATCTACAATTAGCTCCAGTTTACTCATTTTTGCATCTTTCATCCAAAAGTGCCTTCAAAACATAAAACAAAGAATATCAAGACATTTTATATGTAAAACATAGGTAAAACACTAGTTAAATGTGGGTGAAACTATCGAATAATATGGTTTGCATAACTTATGCCTAAGAATGGTATGTATCATTGCACTATCTACTAAGCATATATCTCCACCACTGATATTGAGTTTATTTATAGCATGACATGAATCCATATTCTCTTGATGAAAAGAAATAAATATATAATAAGTTCATAATAAGACATAATTATTATAACATAATCTTTTTCATTAAACAAGCCAACATGAAAGGAAGAAAACAAAATACATTGAAATATACTCGCATAAAGGAAACACACTGAAAAGATAAACATAATTTTAAATTCTGACATTGTTATATTAACTAATTATTATCATTATGATAAATATTAACCTTCTCATCAGTTTGCTTAAAAAAAATTGCAATGTCAAGGTGTGTCATATCCAAAAGATAAATATCATCATTACCTTGATGTGGGTGAGAAAAATTTATTTCTATGTTCTTCTCCTTTCTTTTCAATGAGGACTGATATAAATTAACAAGATGTTTGGTCGTACGATAAGTATGAGACCAATGTCCTTTCATTCCACATCGATAACAAGCATTTTCTACCTTCTTGGTATCTCCGCTATGCATATTGTGCCCCCTTTCTTGTTTCTCCTCATTTTGTGAGGGTTTGTAAGAATTTTATGAATTACGACCATTATAGTTGCGATAATTAAACCGTCGTCTCCCATGGCCACGTTCTCGGCCTCTATTACGACCACGATCATAATTACTATTATATCTTGTAGCATTCACTTCAGGGAATGGAGATGAACCAGTTGGTCGTGATTCATGATTTTTCATTAAAAGCTCATTATTTTGTTCAGCCATAAGGAGACATGAAATCAGTTCAGAATATTTCTTAAAACCTTGTTCTCTATATTGCTGCTGCAGGAGCATATTCAAGGCATGAAAAATAGAGAATGTTTTTTTTAACATATCATCATCGGTGATATTGTCTCCATATAGTTTCAATTTAGAACTGATATTAAACATTGCAGAATTATATTCATTTATTGATTTAAAATCCTGCAATCATAAATGTATTCAATCATAACGAGCTTTTAAGATAATAACTGGTTTTTGATTGTTATATCTTTCTTTCAAATTTTGCCAAAGAATAAGAGAAACTTTGATTGTTAGATACTCTATGTTCAACTCCTCATGGAGATGACGACGTAAGAAAATCATAGCTTTTGCCTTGTTTTGACTAGATGCTTCATATCATCTTTAATGGTGTCTCCAAGAGCCATGGCATCCAGGTGAATTTTGGCATCTAGGATCCATGACAAATAATTCTTATCCATAATTTCAAGTGCCACGAACTCAACTTTGGCAAGGTTTGTCATTGTTACTTCATAAAAAATCAATATTGTTAGAAATTTGGTTATATATATATATATATCTTGGAATATAAAAATAGATTTTAAAATATAGAAAATATTTATAAAAATATAAATATAAAATAAAGATCAATACATGGCGTTGTTACACTTGAGAATAATTTTAAGATTTTGTCACAGGTTTCCATTCTATATACTTGATCTCAAAACAAAATGTAGAACATAAAACAACAATAGAAAAACATACCTTTTACTTTTTATCAACAAACCAAATATGATTATCTACTTCAAGATGAAATCGATGAGAAATTCATGCTTCTACTTTATACTAAATATGATTGTCAGCTTCAAGATGAAAGCGAGGAGCAATTCATACTAATAACTTATAATAAAACTATGTTTTAAGAAGCATACAATAATAAAACAATGAACTTGATGATGATGAATGAACTTGATGATGAATGGGTGTAGAAAGACACATAGGCATCCATATAAAATATTTGATTTTATAACATATAGTTTTATTTTAGTATGAAAGAGATATATTAGGATATTAGCTCAATGCTATTGCTTTGAACAAAATTTTCTTGTTCTGCGAGCAAGTCATTGTCGGCTATCTACCAGGAATCAGAATTTTAAACAGTTAAGGAAAGTAATGCTAAA
>Ga0307515_10024356_pt1 | contig 10550 bp, 3 predicted proteins | sample 17_EM_MG_FD_194513 | JGI IMG/M metagenome (GOLD analysis project Ga0307515, IMG submission 194513) | Populus trichocarpa ectomycorrhiza microbial communities from riparian zone in the Pacific Northwest, United States - 17_EM | ecosystem: Host-associated > Plants > Roots > Unclassified | place...
GAGCAGAGCTTCGAGCAGAGCTTCGAGCAGAGCTTCGAGCAGAGCTTCGAGCAGAGCTTCGAGCAGAGCTTCGTGCAGAGCTTCGAGCAGAGCTTCGTGCAGAGCTTCGAGCGGAGCTTCGAGCGGAGCTTCGTGCGGAGCCTCGTGCAGGGCTTTTGCAGAGCTTTGGTAGAGCTCCGTGCAGAGCTCCGTGCAGGTCTCCCCTGAGCTTCGTTCCGCAGAGCTCTCGCAAAGCTCCACAGCTCTACGCAGAGGGCTGGCGGCGTGGGCGTGGACGTAAGCGTTCAGCGTTGGTGTTTACTGAGCGGCTCGGCGGTGCAGAGGTAGAATTGGGGCGTCTACGGCGACGAATTCCTCTTAACGTCGCGCACGTATAAGGAGCTAAAGATCTTATAACTTATAGAGTAGGCTTTTCTTTATAATTTGGTGTAATTTTTATGTCGACAGGTGTTGTAGAAGGGTAGATTAATTTCGTTAAAGTTAATAAGGTCTTCTCATATAAACCGTGTTTAGGTTTTCCTACAAATCTCGCCAAAGTCTCTCAGACCAAGAAAACAATTGCCGTCCTAAATCAGCCTAGCGGACGGTGCGGATATTCCTATATCCGCTCAATCGATTTCTTGGTCTGAGCTTCTGAGGTAAGTCAGGGATCTCCCTGTGTGGGGCTATGCTTGGTAAACAGAAACTACCAAGAAGCTTACTTCCTTTCATTACTGTCTCTCCGTCGTAGGATTTTGCTAGGCTCCGACATAGCCAGAGGTGACTTTCCATGTCATTGTAAACGCACTGGATACTGACTTCCGTCTACCTTAGAAAACTTTAGAAATGAGCGCAAGGCTCTCCCCTCATGATATCCAGAACTTCACTTTCCACCCGAGAGATCGGCAGACAGGAAGTCAGCTCACAAACGAGCAATTGGAGGCTTGCAAGCGATGCCATGATGAAATAAAAGACTGCCTCTACAGTTTCGAAAATAATCTCAGCGTTCACTTCCAATGGACACGGCGGGAGTTATGCTGCCCTACACCGGAGCTCCTAAGTCTTAGCGAAAGGGTTTTCGGGGAGGCGCAGTGGAGAAAGGAAAACCTGTCGACACAAGCATGGGCGGAGGGCTCTCGCGGTATAATAAGCCTGAAGAAGGACATACAATTTCCTGAGCAAGTCGACGAGTCCGACTTGGCAGCTCTTACGCCGGATCAATTCTACCAGTTTGCTAATAACATGCGACATGAGCTAATTAGCAGGTTCGCGGTTGTCAGCCATCATCGGCGTGCCGTTTCAAATCCTCTCATTGACACCCCCATGTGTATGAGCGGTGCTGCCGAGAAAGATATCATCCAGGACACTCATGACACCAGCAGTACCTCGAAAGATCTAGGGCTTTCTTCATCAGCCCCTGAGCTACTTCAGCAGCCTACAACTAACTTAAAGGATCTATCCGAAACTATGACGATTGCTGAAGACTCTAAGCTAGAGAGTCAGGAGAGCTCGTCCGAACTAGACACAGAACGCTGGGCCATTGAGTATATGCGCGGCTCCTTACCCCAAGCAACGGCTGAGGATCGCACGGTTGGCTCACCTGTAGAATCGATGCCGGCGTTGGAGGAAGACCTGCAGTTTTCCATGGATAACTTACACTTCTCTACGGGCCGCTCTCCTGAAAACCATTATTCTCAACGACATATATTCAACGATGATTCTGATAATCTTGTACCGTTGTCTCGGACTAACTCAGAAAAAATTGAAGATGAAGATTTGCCGCTCGGAAGTGCCGGATCACCTGCACCCAGGCAAATACACCACAGGTCAAACGGAGGTATCAGCATTATGACGAGGATAAAGCCACAGAAACGGCTCGGCCACCGAGCAGTCAATTTTATTAGTCCATCTGGAAGCAGCTTTAGGACGCCGCACTCGCAGCTCAGCGGTGAAAGTATGTATCATTCAATGAGAGAAGGTACTTCGGAGGGTGAGATTGGCTTGTATAAAGCCGGATTTAGGTATACTGGTGTTCCTCATAAATAAACCTCTTGTCCGATATCAGCCTAACTATCCCGTTCTTTAGTAGGGTGAGTTCCTGGAACCACTACTTGCGATCGAGAGGGTTGATTCCGGACCCGTTTCACGAAATGGATTGGTCTGGTCGGGGGCAACATGCTGAATTTAATCACGATGAATTTTCGCAAATTCCTCTTGTTACGGAGAGGATTCTTGGACATAGCAGGACCGCTGTGGTTGAGAGCGTTCGCTGTAAGAGAATCCGACTTGCGAGAAAGACCGTCAAGTGCGATCGACGTCTTCGGAAAGAGGACGCAATTTCCGAAGTCGAACACCTACAGAGGCTTGGGCACCCTCATATCATCCGTGTCGTGGGTACTTATATCTTTGGAAAGGATCTCGCAATCCTGCTTTATCCAGTGGCCGAATTCACTCTTGACTCATTTCTAGAGTCAACATACGATGACGATATCCTGCCAGAGGACCAGAGTGTACGCTTAATCTCGGTATCAAACTTTCTTCGATGTCTCGCAAAAGGGTTGTCATTCATCCACAGCAAGGCCATGAAGCATATGGACATTAAGCCAAAGAATTTACTTGTGCGGGATATGCGGCAGAGTAGCGTATGTAACCAAGGAATGTACAAAATCTATATCGCAGACTTCGGGATTGCTCGCTCTTATCGATCCGCTCTTGAAGCTGAGACAGAGACACCAACCTCCTACACAAGAACCTACGCGGCGCCGGAAGTCGTTATGCAAGAGAAGCGGGATATGAGTGTAGATATATTCTCCCTAGGATGTGTCTACACGGAAATGCTCGCCGTCCTCGCTCAAAGGAATTCTGGTCAACGATCCCATGCTGATCAATTAGATGAACTTCGCTCGACGAACAATGACGGAGATGAATCCTTCCAGGCAAATTCTGAGCGCATCCAGGGTTGGCTCGCGAAGCTGATTCTGTCGAGTTACGGCTTCGAGGAGCCTACGTACGGCTTCGAGCCGCAACTACGCAGTCATCGAATCGCAAATCTGATAGCTAAGATGCTTTGCATCAATCCCTCTGATCGGCCGTCTGCTCAAACCGTGGTTGACGCTTTTCCTTATCTCAACTTCTGCTGTGACGTGAATGGTGGTGCCGAGCCCTTCGAGGCTGCTGAACGGTCGACAGCTACTCGGTCACTCTATGATCGGGATCTGTCGGTATTAGAGAAGTCCAGGCGTTTCTACAGATGTTCGATCGAAGGGTGTGTAAAATTATATCGAGTCCAGGATCTATTAAAGCTTCATGAGGAGGTTTGTAGTCCCCACCAGCTCACTCTGCCCGAACTCAAAATACTAATTTGTGTAGTGCGGACATGGAGAGATGACAAATAGGCACGTCCAAGAACAGCTAATGGATACGAGTGCTTCCGATAGCCCGACCACATTAGGGTCTACAAAAACTGCACTTATTCCTAGTATATCGGAGGGCAGTCAGTCTAAAGTATGGTATACAGGAAACGTGCCTATTCCTGATTCATCAGCGTTCAATCGTATTATGGACGGGATGCACAGCGGAAATCAAATTTTCTAATTTTCCTACGCCAACTTACTTTGACTCTACCAGCGCAGTCTACAATAATCTCTCCTGTCTCCCAAGATACGGGTGATATGGCAAATTATGCACTTATCCCGGCCCCACAGAACGAGATGTCAATAATCCCGGAGCCATCGCTAGTGGCGCTTCACCGGTCGAGAGGTTAGTCTAACAGGGCGACTAGGTAACAGTTCTTGATATCTTGTCATCTTGATCCGCCAAGCTAACCTAGTAGCTCGCAAATACCTAACTCGTATATGATGCAATTTATGGTCAATGGGAGATAGCGTACGTAATCATTCCACAACCTCACAATGGACCAGGCCGCGCACTAAGAACCGGCTTTGCGACGAATCGCTTTCTAAGAAAAATTCTTTACATCTATCCAGAGGTCTTTACAGTGATACTCTCATGAAGTTTTCTTAGAGCCATTTCTCCGCCATACAACAAATCATTGTCTCAACAGCCAGTCGCGAGATTAATCCTCAGCATTTCTCACCTCCGTAGCGCCAATAGATCCCTGAGGTATAACACATTTTGTATAGACAATATGAACAGTAGCCCGAGTAGCGTTGTTAACCTTCTCTCTCCCCAGAAGTTGAACACAATGATCGGTATAGTTTGCCGCAGAAATGAAGCTGACGATGGGCCTGTCCTTTTCGAACAGCGCCCGTGGTAGTAATCTCCAAGTGTACAGACAATGATTCATATGGTAACTGTATTCAGTGTAAACAGGGCTGGTTACGCTGAGGATGCTGATGTCCTGCGGTATTTCGTCCGTATGGTTGTAGTCACGGTACCGTTTCCATGGCTGCTGCAGTGTGTCCAACAGTCAGCGGACAGCGAGCTTTGAGACCTTATAGCTGACTGACTGCAGCCAAGTGGATCGCTCGCTGCCCGTTGCGTCAAAATCAGATACGCTGACTGTTACGCTGTCAGCTCGCTATCTGAATTAGGCAATTTGTATAAAATTTACGGTGTTTTATTACGGATTTTTGGCAGCACCCTATATATAAAAATATTAACGTTATCCAATTAAAAGCCGACCTTAATTTACCTAATATAGGTTTAAATATGGGCACTACTAATTATGCACCCCCTAAATACTATATAGAGACTCCCCAATTTATATACATATACCCCCCGCCTAAGCAGGCTTAGATCCTTCCACTTTAGGTCAGAATATTATATTATTATTCATTGCTTAACGTCCGATTCGGATCCCTATTGGGCCCACGCGGACTACTCCTTATATACATATGGGGAGAAAACTCTATTTAAGAAAACCCTGTAATTCATCTCCCTGCCTTTTAGGACTCGCTTACAAGGCGCCTACAAGGCGCCTACGAGTCACCTATGGTGCTCTACTACCTTACTTTTTAACCTTCTTAGGAATTACTGCTGCCGTAACAAGCCTACGGACGCGCTAGTATTATAAACTTTACTCTACCACTATAGAGTTATTAGGGGGCGCCTATTACTTGCCTCCCCCGCCTTTCCTTACTATTTCCTTTATAACCTAGAACTAGTTTAATATATTTTAGCTAATAAGCCACTAAGTAACTACCTTAAGGCCTTTTTATATTAAGAGTAGTGTATTATAGTTCTCTGTGCTAGCTACTAAGAGTATTACTTTTTAGTTAGTGCGTAAGGGGCATAATAGTATTACGTATTTTAGTGTCTATCTTAACTAGCTATATTTATATCTTAGGCTACCTATTAGGATACCTACCTAGTAGAGCCAGTCTTTTAGTCCCATTATTCCTATTCTTAAGAGTATTACTATTATATTTTCTACCTTTATTAGGCCTTCTCAGAGCCCTAAAGTATTTACCCCCTATAGCGTTAATTATACTACGGCTTAGGTTTCTCTTACCTTAATTAGCCTCTGTACTTTTAACTCCTATATACCTCTTTAGCATTAGTCTAGCCAGTATTATATTATAGTAGATAGTTTCCTAGCATTCTTTTATACTCTACTTTAGCTTCTTTCTTTTTCTTACTATTATCTTTGCTAGCCTCTTACGCGTTTCCCTTTCTCCTTTATATAGGCCTAGGCCCTAAAGCAGTACCATTCTTCTTTTACTTTCTTTACCTATTTCTCTAATATGTCTTCCCTACTTTAGGGTTATTAGTTTATTCTCCTATAGGGCGCCCTAAGGTCCCTCTATAGTTTATTTAGGCGTATCTTAATATACTTTATAACATTAGAGTTATATTTATTTTACGCCCTTTATATTATAGCGGCTTTAATATATAGTTATAGGGGGGGAATATTGGCTTCCTTTTTAAGCAGTACTGTGGCCGTTTACTTATATCCGCCTATTATACTCTAAAGGCAGGCTGTTTAGACCTTTTAGAGTAGTTTAAGGAGTAATTTAGGGGGGCCTTTTTTAGATTCTCTAATGGCCTAAATACTAGACCTATACGTTATAGTTGGCCGGATAACTGCTATATATAGTAGGCGTAACCTCTAGAAGCATAAACTCTATATAGAATCAACGATCCTAAATAATGTAATATACTATACTTAGCCCTTATAGGCCGCTTATGCTGTATATACGCTCTATTAGAGCTTGCTGTCTACCTATACTCCTAATACCCTTAGGCCCTAAACTAGTTAACCCCTAAAGCCTTAAATGCGAATTATATACTAGAGATTTATAGATTAGTTGCGTTTTCTTATAAAGTAGATTAGCTAGTATTTCTCTAGTAAGAATTAAACTCTATATTGTCTTGCCTATTCTATATAGGTGTTATAAGCTTTCTCTAGTATTCTACAATTCTTTACGGCTATTAGCCCGTATATAATTAGGTTTATATTATTAATAAAGCCTATCCCCTAAGTCGCCCCTTCCTTAAAGGAGTTAAGTATGTTGCTTATAAAGAAAAGGAAGAGTATAGGCGAGAGGGGTAATCCTTATAGTATTCCTGTTATAACTGTAATAGGGGGGCTCTGGTATCCGCTAAAGACTAATAATATTTCTTTTTAACCTATAAACCCTTAAATAAATTATATAATCTATTCTAAGAAGCTTTTTGCCCTAAGGATATATAGGAGACGCTTATAGGGTATATTATTATAGACGCCGCTAATATCTAGACTAAGCATTAATACTATAAAGTCCCTTTATATTACCTATATGGATTTAATAGTGGCAATAAGTAGCGTAAGTGCTAATAGTGTTAAGCGGTTCTTTCTTGCCCTTATTTAGCTTTATAGTAGTAGGTTATATTCCTTAACCGTATCTACTATGTAGTCCGCTATTACCTTTTCTAAGATCTTACTAAGGGTATTTTTTAAGGCAATAGGGCGGTAGCTTCCTGGGATTAAGTAATCTGCTTTACCTTCTTTTTATAAAATAACTATTATTATAGATCTTTTAAGTTACGGGTAGTAGCTGTTATAGCTTAAATAAATGCTTCTAAACCGAAGCTTAAACGAATGCTGTATTACAAAGATACTAAGCTAAAGAGAAGGAAAAGGGGTCGCTAGGACCGATATAAACAAATATATAGGGTGAGCCGCCAAGGCGCTAGCTTTGGGCGGGCCAATCGCAGGTCGGCAGAATATGGCAGAATTTAGCAGGTAACGTACAATAGCGCCGTTACATCACCCCCCTCTTTAAAAGAAAAGCCTGCCCTTAGGCTTAGTTAGAAATAGGGTAGTACTAGGCTTATAAACGTAGGATTATAAAATATAAGATAAGGAGATAAAGGGGATATAAGTACGTCCAGACTAAGTATAAAGGGCGGTTGTGGGCTAAGTAGAAGCACTAGGCCAGAAAGAGTAGCCGCTAAAAGTCTTGGCACGGATCTAACTAATTAGACAACTTCGACCGGTAGTCAAAGTTCCTTAATATCTAAAATTTTACGGTATTAGTAGAAAACGGCAGAATATGGCAGAATTTGGTAGACAGCTGTATTAGGGCTTTGGGGCGTTTTTATCCCTATATTCTTCTAGTAACTTATCGTCTTTATTATACTAGCATTCTATTTATTTGTCTAGGTACTTTAGGGGTCTAGGCGTATTAGGGTATTAGTTATAGAATTCTTTAAGCTTCTAGGGGCAGCCTATAAAGTTCCACGTAGGGTACTAGGTTAGGTTAGAATTGTAGCCCTTCTATTAGACACGGTATTTTAGCGTTCCCCGTACTATCTTGCAGGCTAGTATTTTATTAACCTCCTATTTATTATTACCGTTTACTTAAACTAGTAGGGAAGGCTCGTTCTTTTATCTAGGTAATAAGTTATTTATAGCTTTCCATAGCTTATCTGGCGAGAAGATAGAGTAAACCCTAATTAAATTTGGGAGCTTTATCTTGTACGAGTTGCCTATCTTCTTAAGAACCTTATACGGTCCTACTATCTAGTAGTCTAGCTTACGGCTAGGTCGTTCGGTCTTCTAATTCCTTATTATAACCTATACTATATCGCTAGGGGCAAAATCGGGCTCTTAACGGTGTTTGTTCGCTTACTATTCCATTAACCTCTAAGCTTTTTCTAGGTTCTTACGGGCTACCGTCCAGGCTTCCTCTAATCGTTTGGCGTACTGTTGGGCTTTAGTATAGGATAGCTTCTCTTATACAGTCTGGGGTTCTTTTAGCCTTTTTTAGTTAAAGCTTATACGGGGTAAGTATCCTATTTCTAGCTAAATTGGGGTAAACCTTATAGAGTTATGGGGTAGGGTTGCTTGCGCGTAGTCTATTAAGGGTAGTAGTTTAGACTAGTTGTCCTAGAAATAGTTAATAAAGGGCCTAAGCCTCTGGTCTAGGTACTAATTTACAATCTCTGTCTAACCGTCTATCTGGGGGTAATAAGCCGTAAAAAGCTTTAGCTTAATGCTTAGGATCTAGGTAAACTTATTCCAGAAGGCCGATATAAACTATAGCCTATAATTAGATATAATAGTATTTAGTAGTCCGTAGATTTAGTAGACGTAATAGATATATAGCCGGGCTACCTCTTTAGCATTAATGTTCTTGTGACAGGGAATTAAGAACGGGCGTTTACTAAAGCGGTTAACTATAACTATAACTATATTGTATCCGTTACGGTCCCTAGGTAGTTTATAAAAGTCTATAAAGATATACTACTAAGGGCGCTCTAGTATTAAGAGTGGCTTAAGTAGTCCTAGGGTCTTATCCTATAGGATTATAGCTCTCTAATAGTCTTCGCAGTTCCGTATATATCAATTAATATCCGCAACTATTCTCGGCTAGTAGTAGTAGTAGTTAATAATTTTACGGGTCTTATTCTTGCTAGGGTGTGCTATCCCTTACATAGATGGATTCGTGCTCAAGAGTGTGGCCCGTGCTTAGCCAATTATATCGCTTCGGTAAGGCTTTCTGCCAAACTAAATATTCGCCCAAAGCTTCAAATATACATAGAAAAGGCTTATCTATATTTAATTTGTAATGTTAACCTACTTAATATAGGTCTCCCGATACGGGCCTATTTTATAAAGTAAAGTTAATTGTTTACATTAGTGTTAAAGAAGTTAATGTTCTTTAACGTCGTGCACGGGCCACAATCGCATCCACACCATCTATGCAAGGGATAGAGACTTAGCAGTAAGCTTTGCGGATTAGTTTAGTCCGTAAATTATTAACGTTAGGGACTATAAGCCGCTCCTAGTATAGGAGTAATCCTTCCTCCGTCTTAAAATTGGGGTCTTCTTTTACGGCTTATTCGCGGAGGGCCCTTAGGGTATTAGCCATACGGTTTGCAGTTAAGAGGCGGTTAATTAGCCCTATTAGCTTATCTAAGGACCCCTCTATTAGTATTAGCTCGTTTTACTAGGAGTCTAGCTCCTTAAGGATCTACAGGTTAAGCTGTTCTGGATAAAAAAGGGCGCGCGTCCAATATTAGGTCTTTAGCTTATCCTAGGGTCCTATATCTTATTCTCTTCGGGTTAAAATATTAGCCTTAAAGTTTTACTTACCAGAATAATATATAATCGTAAAGAAGAATTAGGAGAGTATTTTAGCCTACTAGGCCTATTATTTAGTAAGCTGCTTTATAGTTATAAAGTACTCTAGGGCTTTGTAATCTATATATATCTTAATCCGGGAGTTTATACCTTTAAGCTCTACGCGCTATTAGGAGAGTAATTAAATAATAGCTAGTATTTCTTTATCGTGTACTTTATAGTTATACTTAGCCGGGTCTATTATCTTTAAAAAGAAAGTTATAGGGTACTATTCGCTGTCTAGATATAACTGTAATAGGATTCCCGCTACGACCCTATTAGAGGCATCTATTTCTAGCATTAATTTAAGGTCTAGGTTATAGTAATAAAGGATTAAGGAAGAGATAAGCCGATCCTTTATCTCTTTAAAGGCTTTTATATAGCTATTATTAAAGATAAAAGGCGTATCCTTCCTGGTTAGTTATATAAGAGGTTTTGCTATAATTTTATAGTTATGGATAAACCGTTAATAGAAGTTATAAAAGCTAAAAAAGGATTGGATTTCTTTTACTATATAAGGGGGCTTTTAGTTATAGATTACCTCTAACTTCTTAGGGTTAACCTTAATTCCTTCTGTAGTCACAATAAACCTAAGGTATTTTATACGTTTTACCCTAAACTCGTATTTCTTAATATTAACTTATAAGCCCACGTTCCGTAGTCTCTCTAGGACCTTCTTAATATAAACTTAATACTTAAGTTTATCGTCTAAGTATATAAGGATGTTATCTAGGTATACCGTGCAGAATTTGTTAAGGTAATTAAAAAGAACGTCATTTATATACCTTTAGTATATAGCCGGTCCGTTTATTAGTCTAAAAGGAAGAACTTTATATTTATAGGAACTATAACGGGTACGGAATATTGTTAAATCTTTAGATGTAGGGTTTATCCTAATTTAGTAGAAAGCTTAGCGGATATTAAGTTTAGTAAAGATCTTTACCTAGCTTAAACGTATAAGGGTCTCGTTAATTAAAGAAATAGGATATTAGTTTTTTTAAGT
>Ga0307515_10024357_pt1 | contig 10550 bp, 2 predicted proteins | sample 17_EM_MG_FD_194513 | JGI IMG/M metagenome (GOLD analysis project Ga0307515, IMG submission 194513) | Populus trichocarpa ectomycorrhiza microbial communities from riparian zone in the Pacific Northwest, United States - 17_EM | ecosystem: Host-associated > Plants > Roots > Unclassified | place...
CCATTAAGTATATAACGTAGTTCTAAACGCTAGTAATATAAGTTAAGTGGAATAATAGGGCGCTTATAGCACAGTATAAATAGGGACTTAAGGCTAAAGTTTAGGACGTAATTATTCTAATAGAAGATGCGGATACCCTAAAGGAATTAATAGATTAAGTAATAAAGATTAATAATAGGATCTACTAAAGGGAATAGACTAAGAGAGGTTAGGATAGAGTTCTATAGTTATATAAGGCGTAGAGTATATATTAACTAAAGCTAAGTTAAAAACTATAGTATGGTGTAAAGCTAATAGACCTAAGTAGTACTAAAGAAGCCTATAAAAAATGGAGTAAGATACTATAGAAACTAAAAGGATAAGGATTAAGTAATTAAAGGTCTAGGAAGTAAAGGCTAAATTAGGGATCTTAGTAGTAGAAGATATTTAGGCAGACTCTATAATAAAAAAGATAGTTTAAAGAGGGAGCTTATATAAATTATAGAAAATAGGGTTATTTTGCTAGAGATTATAAAGATAGTTAAAGTTACTATATAATAAAGGGAACTAGACTAGTAGACGGTATATATATATAGAGGGATAATAATACACTATAAGGAATAAAGGATTGTTTAATTAACCACTTTATGTTTTACTATAATAACGCGTGCTAAATTTATAAGAACGCTAAGTATAGCGTAAGCTATTAGCTATAGGAACCTAGTTTAGAGAAACTAAGAGCTACCTAAGACTATAAAGAGTAAGATAGGCTCTATAAATGCGATGAAGATCTAATAGCAACTTTTAGTATAGTATTAATAAGGTAGTACTTAGAGAGGGACTTTAGGAAAAATCTATTTAGCGATATTAAGAAAGAAGATCTTAAGATATTAGTATTAGAAGTAAAGACTAAGACCGCTATAGAGTAAGGTTTAGTAACGGGTATTATAATACCGTTAGATACGGCATCTATCGCTTTATAAGATAGTAAGAAGAGCGTCTTATAAAGACTAAGTAAGTAGATAACTGCTAGTGCTAATTTACCACTTAATAAAGGCAAAAGGCTAAAGGCTTAAGATTTTTAAAACAAGATAAAAGATAACTAAAATTTTTAAGACAAAATAAAGTATACCTAAGAACTTATAATAAACGAAAACCAATAGAGCAGGGCAATAGCTTAGTTTAGGAATATACGAATAAGCTTAGGATAGAGTTTCCTATAGGTATTAAATTCTTAAAATAAGATAGATAAGATTTAAGACTCTTAAGACGAGATAAGAACATTATAGATGCTAAGTTAAACTAAGGCGGGAGCTAAGCTTAAGCTAGAAGCAAGCTTAAGATTAAAAAATCTAAGGGATTAAGAATTTAAAGTATAAATAAGGACACCTATAGATAAGAGGCAAGGAGCTTCTTTATAAATTAGAGAATCTGTAATTTAGGTAGCGGTTAGACTAAAAGACAGATATATAAACCTAGAAGACTTACTAATTAAATATAGTGTTTAGCCTAAAAATTAAAAAGTTAATACTAAGATTAAGAAGTATAAAGACTTTAAGGATCTACTTATAAGACGTAAAAGAAAAGAAACTATAGAGGAATTTAGAGCAAGAATTACCTTATAGTAAGAGCAAAAACTAAATAAGAGATCTAGTTTACTAGGTTGTATAAGGGATAGAGCGCTAGTATAAAGAATTACTAATAGGTTAAGAGCAGGCATACTAAAAGTTAAGTGGCTTACTAAACTGGAATAAGAAGAGGATTTAGGGATTTTAACTAGGTTTAAGGAATAATATATAAAAGGCTGTTATAATATAGTAATAAGAAGATACTTTCTTATAGATAGAGCGTATATACTTAAATAGCTATACTAAAAGTAGTATAGGTAGTAACATAATAATAAGTAGGAAGATTTCTATATATAGTTAAATAAAAGAGTTATCTAAGACCACCTAATTACGGAAAAGGTTATAACTTATATTAAAGGAGCCTTAATTATAACGTTAAAAGATCTAAAGAAGTAATTAGAGGACTAGAGAAGTAAAAGACGAATTTTAGTACCTATAAATAAAGTTATAACACTTAGATTAATATAAGAAAGGTTTAAACTTAAGGATAAAAATAAGCTAAGAGTTAACCTAAGATATTAAGCATATTATATACTATTATAGATAGCATATATAGATAATACATATAGTATATATAGGACACTAAAAGATAAGAATTGGAAATATTTAATAAGAATGTATTAGATAATAGATAAGGTAAAATATTAAAATACTAAGTATATATATGGCTAGCACCTAGTAGAAGTTTAAAAATAAGGGGACTTAATACTTTAACTAGGAAAATTCCTTACGGAAGAATACCTAGATAGATAATAATGGTGGAAATATCTAGAGAATACCTATTTATAGCATATTAAGGATAAAAAGCAAACTAAGTATTAGCTTAAGTTAGACTAAGTATAAATAGGATCTAGTAGCTAATAGTTAGGAAAAGTAGAGGCCTATAGAATTAGAGGGAACTAGTAGTAGAGCCTTAGACCCTTAAAGGAATTTAAGAAAGATACCTAAATTTATAAGTTAAATAGCAAGATTAATAGTTTGAAGTACTAATAGATAGTAGAGTAATAAGGAACTATATCTTACTAATAGCAGTTAAAAGAATGGGACTACCATATAGGAGAAAGGAGCACCTATATTTATTAGTAACAATTTTAGAAGATCTAATAGCCTATAGAGATAGCATTATTAATCTTAAAATAGGACCTATTTAGCTAACTATTAAAGGAAGATAAATTAGGATGTTTTTTAATATCCTACTATTAAGAAAGGATAAGGTAATATTAGGGATACCTTAGTTATAGGAGTATAATTTAAAGATTGATTAGGTTATAGGTTAGGTCAATATTAAAGATACTTAACGCCGTAAAGTGTAATAATAAGCTAAGTTAGTATAGTATTAAGTAGGAGCGACCTATAAAGAAATAGAAAAAGGACTAAGCTATATACTAAAGAAATATTATAAGTATAGTAAGAAACTATAGTTACCAAAAAATAAAAAGCTGTTAAAGTATATAGTATAGGATTATAAAATAGAATTGGAACTAGGAATAAGTTTAAGGTTCTTTCTAATCTATAAGCTTACTAAAGAAAAAGGTAGAGTATTAAAAGAGTTTATCTAGAAGAACTTATAAAAGGGATATATTAAACCATCGCAATTATTAGCGGGTTATCCAGTATTATTTGTCCTAAAGAAGAATAGCAAGCTAAAGCTATATATTAACTATAGACAGTTAAACAGCATTACTAGGAAGGATAGGTATCCTTTACCCTTAATTAGCAAGATTTAAAATAGAATAGGTAACGCGCAAATCTTTATAAAGATAGATCTAAGATAGGCGTACTATTAGATTAGAATTAAAGAAGGCGATAAATAGAAGGCAGCCTTTAGGTTAAGGAAGGACTATATAAACCATTAGTTATACAATTTGGGCTTATAAACGCACTAGCAACGTTCTAAAAGCAAATTAATAATATATTAGGAGAACACTTAGATAAATTTGTTATAGTATACCTTAATAATATTATTATCTACTTAATAACTAAGGAAGAATATAGGGAATACATTAAATAGGTCTTAAAGAGACTATAAAAAGAATAGATGCTAGTAGTAATTAAGAAATATAAGTTCTTTACTAGAAAGACAGATTTTATTAGATTTATTATTAAACTAAGCTAACTTAGCATAGATCTAAAGAAGATTAAGGCTATAGTAAATTAGTAAGAACTAGAGAATATTACGTAGTTAAGATTATTCCTAGGGTTTTGCAATTACTATAAAAGGTTTATAGCGTAATAGTTAAAGGATATTAAGCCATTTACGCGGTTAATAAAGAAAGAAGAATTATGGGTATAGGGAGAAGAATAATAAAAACTATTTAAGGAAGTTAAAAGATTATTTACCTAGGAGCTAGTTCTTAAGATCTATTAACTAGGACTAGAGACGGTTATTAAGATAGATATATTAAACTTTGCACTAGGGGTATACTTTATATAAAAGCATCCAGATAGATAGCACCTAGTAGTATATTATAGTTAAAAGATAACACTACCAGAATTAAACTATAATATCTATAATAAGGAGTTATTAGGTATAGTTACAATACTAAAGGAATAAAGAGTATTCTTATAAGGCACGGAAAAACTATTTATAGTTAAAACGGATTATAAGAACCTAATAGGATTTCTAATAATAAAGGAACTTAACTAAAGATAGGTTAGATGGGTAGAGATGCTTATAAAATACTATTTTAAGATTTAGTATACTAAGGGTACAGATAATATAAGAGTAGATACTCTAAGTTAAAAGGCTAAACTATAAAATAATAAAAAGCCATTAAGGGCTTTATTGCGAAGAGATATAGACGGATTAATTAGGTATAATTATCTAAAAATTATAGCAACTTAGGAAGGACTAGATAAAGTCTATAAGATACTAGAAAGCTTTTAAGTATAAAAAATTCTAAAAATACAGCTAGAAGATCTATAGACGGATATATATAAAAACTAAGAAGTAAAGTATATCCTAAGAAGCATAGCAGAACAATTTATAGAAGATTTTTATAAAGAACTAACTTAAGGATATAATAGAGCTATAGGCTTAGTATTAAGACTCTAGGAGGAGTATATTATTAACGGAATTTAAAAGATAGTTAGAAAGGTCACTAAGGAGTATCTAGATTGCTAAAGAAATAAACTAATAAGGTATAAGCTATATAGAGGGCTACAACCTATTAAAATACTAGAGAGACTATAGGAGGTTATATTATGGGACTTTATTATAAAGTTGTTAAAGTTAAGAGATCCTATTACTAGATAAGATTATAATATAATCTTAGTAATAGTAGATAAGCTTATAAAATGGGGATACTTTATAGCATATATAGAAGAAATATTAGCGGAAGATATTACTAGAATCTATATTAAAGAAGTATTTATAAGGTATAGAGCACTAAGTAAAATCATATTAGATAGAGATTTAAGATTTATAGTAGCATTTTAGGAGGTATTCTTAGTAGAGCAAGGAGTTTAAGTAGTAACTTCCACCGCATATTATCTACAGACAGACGGTTAAATAGAAAGGTTAAATTAGACACTAGAACAGTATCTAAGACATTATATTAATTATATATAGAATAATTAGGTATTACTATTATTAGTTATATAGTTTATATATAATATAACACCATAAAAAGGAATAGGTACGTTACTATTTAAGGCGAATTATAAATATAAACTAAGAATATTGCTATTACTATATTAAGTAAAGAAGACAAGTAGTATAGCTAAGTAAAGGATAGAGATATTAATAAATCTTTATAAAAACCTTACGGAAACAGCTAAGGTAGTATAGTAAAGAATAAAGAAATACTATAATGCTAAGAGATCTAAGGGACTAGATCTTAAGGAGGGAGATAAAGTGTAGCTACTATATAAAAATTTCAAGAGTTGACGACTAAGTAAGAAGTTAAACTATATTAGACTAGGACCTTTTAAAATTAATTAAAGGATTTTACCGGTCACGTTTAAATTAAACCTACTAGCTAAGATAAAGATCTACCCTATATAGCATATTGCTATGCTAGAGCTAGTATATAGGAAAGTTAAGCCACTAGTTTATAAAGCAGACACGTATAAAGGATAAGAGGAAGACAAATAGTAAGTTTTAAAAATCGTTAGTTATAAGGATGTTAACGATAAAATATAGTATAAGGTTAAGTAGATAGGCTATAATAAAACTACCTAGAAACTACTAGAAAATTTAAAGAACGCTATAGGAAAGGTATAGGAGTATTAGAAGAGAATAGGTTAGGTAATATTAAAGAAGGATTACTAAAGAATAAGTTACCTAAGGGGGACCTAGGAAGAGCGATTGCCGAATTACTTAGAGTTATTTCCTTTACTATTAGAAGAAAACCCGTTCTTTTATTACTAAGTTCCTGCAGACCTTATTCTATAAGTTTCTACTTCTTAAAATAGACCTTTTTACGAACCCGTTTAAGACGTAGAAGATAAGTAGAGGCTAAAAGACGAGCTTTAAGAGCACGCTGTTAAGCAGCCGCAGCCTCTTGTTCCGCCTTTTGCGATTAACGCAATTTATTAAGAGCGCTTAAGAGCTTACTATTAAGCTTTACAGTAGTAGATTAAATATAAGACCCTATAATAAATTACTTAGGGAACTTAATAACTATTAAGAGTTATAGGACGTGTATACTTAGCGTTAGATATAGAGCGAATATTATAGGATGAATAAATATTTGCTTTAGTATACTCTAAATAGGAAGAGGGTTACTAAGATAAAGGACTTGCCAGCGTAATATAAACTAACCCCTCTTTTATATAATAAGAATATGGAGATAGCATTATTTTACCTAGCGATAGTATAGTAGTAATAGTGCGAGTACGCCGAACTATAAACGAAAGAGGAATCGCCTTAGAAGGTATTATAAGTAATAATGTTAACTAAATTAATTAGATGGATATTATACCTCTAGTAAACGACTTAGAGATACTTAGAATCTTTAAGGACAAAAATAGGAAGGAGGGAGATAGTATTACGGACGCTTTAAGTATAATATTATAACTACTTAGAGAGGAGTTGGAAGAAGCTAGTTAGTTAATATAAGCACGGTCTAGGATGGATCCGGTAGAACTATATAACAAGGAATAGTAACTAAGTTACGTGATGTAATCTATATAATCTGTATAATTTATATAATCCGTAATAGAGCAGACAGAGCACGCGTACCTTACGTATAAGAAGGATTTTATAGGAGTATGGTTGTGTATTTAAGGACCCTTAGTCCCTACCTAGATAGTTCCTTCCTTGTAGTAATTCTTAGAATACAATTAGAGTTAATCTATTGGGCAACCACTCCACCAGTTATTATTACGTTGTTAACTTTACGCATTACCTACACACCTAGCCTAATAACGAACCCACCGTAGTACTTGCTATAAGGTTCCGTTGCACCCTAGCTAAAATGCTAATACTTTAGTTAAATACTACTAATATAGAGCTGTTAAATTCCTTAATTAATTAAAGACCCTAATTTAAACTCGTTTTAAAAAAAGAAGCCTATTTAAGATAGAAAATCTATAGTAATATAGGCAACGTTAATATTATAAAAGGTAGAAGAACTAAGAAGCTTTTAATATGTTAAGTAGCTTACCTAACAAATATTAAGCAATTAGATACCCTTGCTACCTTTTATAAAGCCTTTACTACTAAAAGTAGATATTACTAAAAGCGATTATACTGTAATAAGCTTCTATTACTACCTCGCAGCTAGAAGGAGCTTTAAGCTTACCTATATAAAGATAGCTTTGTAAAAGCCACTAATAAGGAATATAATAACCTTAAATAGCGAGGGATATTTAAGGAAGTTAAATGGACATTACTGCTTAACATCTTACCCGTTACCTAGGTCTTTACTTATAAGTTTAACACTAATAGATATCTAGTTAAATTTAAAGCCTGTCTTTGTATACGAGATAACTTACAATATATTAGTAAAAAGGATATATATACAGCAACTCTTACGGCTAAAATATTTAGAGCTATAATAATAATTATCGCTACATGCAACCTAAAGACTTAGTAGTATAATAGAGTTAATGCCTTTACCAACAGCCTTATTAATAAGATAGTCTATATTAAGTTTCTAGATAGCTTTTAATAGAAAGGTAGGTATCTGCTCCTTTAAAGAGCCTTATATAGCCTTTAGTAATTACTACTACTTTAGCTTAATAATTCTTAACTACCCTAACGACCCTAGGTCTAACGGCAGTTAATAGAGAATCGTGCCTATTTTATAACAACTAGCTAATTATGTTTTTCTATATTAACGATATTATAGCAGCCTACCGCGTAAAAGACCTACTAAAGCTTTAACTCTTTAAGGAAGAGCTAACAAAGAAGTATAAGATTAAGAACCTAGGAGAACTAACTTAGTTTTTAGGAATTAAAATCCTCTATAATTAACCTTAACGGAAGCTTTAGCTCTATTAAGCTTCCTATATTAATAAGATTACTAGCACCTTCTATTTAAAAGATTTTCGTCTAATATATACGCTAATAAGTATAGATAATATCTATAAAACGCCTTAGGATCTAGTATACATAAAACCGCTAGAAGTATACTAGTAGTATCTAAGCCACCTTCTAACCTTAAAGCAATTAAATATCTATAAACGCTAGAGACTAGTTTAACTTATATACCTAGGCTTAATAGGAACTCAGTAAGGTTACTAGTATTCTACCTAATACCGCTAATATAAAGGAGCTAAATAAGCTAGCTAAGAAAATAGCCAACTTGCGGAGCATTATTAATTTAATAAAGCCCTTCCGTTGCCTCTCTAATAAAGAGTATAAGTTAAATGGCGAACGTATACGCCAAATAAATATTAACGCCCTAGTTAAGAAGTCATCACCTAATATTAATAGTACTACTTAACAGCATTTTAACCGTTAGATCGCCGCAGTTAAGAACTAATTTAAGGTTAATAATGCTAACTATAACTGTAAGCAACGCACGCGCTAGGCCATTAAAGGTTTTATAAAAGAAAAGGTAATTACCTAACTAGTTTATTACCGGTTAGGTACTAAGGATAAGGGTCCTTTACTATAGGATAAGTTTAAGACTATAGTCTAAGACTAGATTAGGAACCCTATAGTAAAACGCTTTAATAATACTACTATATACTATATAGCTGTTATAAAGGAGAACTAGAGGTTTAACGTCCTCCTAGCCCGTATATATAGCTTAAAGGACCTCCCCCCATATACCCCTTTTATTAATTCTAAGTAATAGGTAGACTTTTAGTTCTTATATCTTTTAGCCTACCTATAAGCAGAGCTCTTTTAACAGAACTTTACCTAACGGGTAAGAACCGCTAAAGACCCTCTTTAATAAAATCTACTATATAGAGTAATTACTTAATACTATAAAGCTCGCGGAAGATTGTATAAGTAGTAGCCGCAAATTATTGTATATAAAGCGCGGTTATAGTATAGGCTCTATAGAGTTAGGTTTAGGGAATAGAACCTAAAAAGGGTAATACTTTAAGTAAACTTTTACGGAAACCACCTAAAGGCCAGATCGCTTAGGGGACCCCCTAAACGCTAGTGCTATATAGGCAAGTTAAAGGACTATAGGCAGCTACTATAAGGAATACTAGAAGTAGGTTAATAAGAAAAAGTCTGCCTAACCTTTAAAAAAAAACCTAAAACCCTAGTAGTATATCTCTCTTAACTGCAACTAGGGCCTAATATAGAGAGAGAAAAGAAAAGAATTATGGTATATATTGTGATAGATACGCCTTAGGGTAAAGTCCGTCTATATACTTTATATAATAATAGGTATTAAATTAACCCTATTAATTAAGACGTTATCTATAGATTTAACCTACCTATATACTACGCGCCACGTTTATATATTTCCTTAATAGCAACTAGATAATAATCTAGGATACTTATAATCTAATAGTTGTCACTAGCAATACCTAGGGTACCCCTTACACTATTAGCCTACAGACCTTTTAGGGTGGTTTATTTAATAGTTATAATATAGTTTTTAGATAGGATTAGCTTATAAAAGTAGATTTATTAATTAACTTCCGTTCTAGATAGTTTATCTAGGGTACTTTAAACCCTAAACGCCTTTAAATAGTTACCTTTAATACTCTCCTAATAAACATTAAGACTAGTAAAATAGTCTATTTACTATAGCTAGAAAACTCCTTTTTTTACGCCGGTTATAAATATAATAGAGGACCTATTATTACTGGTAGCGAGTACGCATATAGACCCTTTGGATATAAAGATACCGGTTATAAATATAATAGAGAACCTACCGTTACTGGCAGCGAGTACCTATAGAGACCCTCTAGTGCTAGCGCAGATCACCTATATATAAGGAGGAGGTAATTAAAACCCTAAAACTATTAAGCATACTATAACAGAGCTATATATACTCTTAGTGCGAGTATACCTATAAAACATATATTAGCTATACCTTTCTTTTTACTAGCTCTTAAAAGTATACTACTATATAATAGTCGCTTTAACCTCTATAGCCCCTAGCCTACTAAATATATATAAGGAGGAAATTAATATCTTTTCTAATAAGCTAGTAAGCATACTATTATAAAACTCTGAGTATAACTATACAATTAACTTAGAAGAAGGCAAGACGCTACTATAAATACCCCTCTATAACCTCTTGTAGAAAAAGTTATAAATCTTATAAGAGTACCTAAATAGTACTCTTAAGAAGGGCTAAATTAGGCCTAGTAAGTCGCCTACTAAAGCGCCTATCCTTTTTATACTAAAAGCAGACAGTATAATACGGCTATATATTAACTACAAACGCCTAAACAAGATTATAATTAAAAATTAATACCCCCTACCGCTAGTCGGCAAACTCTTTAATAGGCTTAGCTATATAAAGATATTTATAAAGCTAGATCTTTATAATACGTACTATAGGATTTATATTAAAAAAG
>Ga0307515_10024358_pt1 | contig 10549 bp, 9 predicted proteins | sample 17_EM_MG_FD_194513 | JGI IMG/M metagenome (GOLD analysis project Ga0307515, IMG submission 194513) | Populus trichocarpa ectomycorrhiza microbial communities from riparian zone in the Pacific Northwest, United States - 17_EM | ecosystem: Host-associated > Plants > Roots > Unclassified | place...
CTGTAGCCCCGAACGTAATTGATCATCCGTGTCCAGCTCATAAACAACATCAACAAGCAAGCCGATGTGAGACTCGAGGCACCGGACGGTGGCGGATCAGCGGTACTCAAGACCTTGTTGACGGCGATGTAGTTCCCGACGCATTTCTTCGACGTGGTCCTAAAAATACCTCGGCCCACTTCGAACCCCCCAGAGGTACCTACGGATCCAATAGCGGCTCCGAGCCACCCCCGGTCGGCCATGGGTTCATCCCTGCTCAACTCGTTGTTCGCCATCCCTCGTTGTATGGACTCCTTATGTGATCTATATGGATTATGGAAAAACTTGTGTCCTTATATCTTGCAAACTTATCTGCCATACCGGTGTGGGGACGTGCCGACTGGTGCCGGTGGGTTTCAAGCTCAGAATTAACTCCGTCAGTCACCTGCTTCGGCCCGGCCGCGCGGGGTTACAAATCCCGGATTTCCCTTGGTTCCCATTTCCGTTCCGTTACTTCCACCTCTTTTCCCCTCCAAATGGAATGACGAGATTCGTTCTACAGCTCATGTATCTGCTCAATTTCACCCTGACTTGGCACTGATTTGCACGCGACACAAGACCGCATAATACGCTACTCCGGTGCGTCCATCTCGCGCTCCTTCAACACCCCCGTGGGTTTGGCCAGTGCTAGATCTGGATCATCTACTGCGCCACCCTAGATTCATCTAGTGAATATTGCTGTTTGACTCTGCGTCGATAATCCTTCGGGTTGGTCAAACCGCGAAAGTCCGAGCTTGCCACCCATCTGCATCAGAGGCCGCGTTTGACATCAGTTGTTTCACGATTGGTCTGTCTCGGTCAGCTTTCTGATCCTTGAGAATTATGGGTGAACACCTTACACGAAAGCCAGCCTCATTCACAACACGTTGTCTGAGGCCCAGTTGAATCGTGCCTCCTCCATGGCCCCCCCATAAAGGATCCAACCGTTGGCGCTAGGGGTTATCCCAGCACCGATCCATCATCCCCATATACCTCCTACCTGATCCCCCCACCTCCGTTCTTATGGCAGATGAGCCGGTGACTTTTGAAGATGCTAAAAAACGCATCGATGAGATCGCCGAGGTGACACAACCCGTGATCCCGCCTCCCGATTCTGATCATACTACTGTTCCAGGAGCTAGCGCGTGATGCCTCGAAATCGAAGGGCCCAATTATAATCAGACTTCGGAAGCTGTGTGGTAAACATCGGGCAGTCCCAACATCATATGAACTTAAGGGCGTCGAGAAGGAGGGGAAGTACGCACAATGCATCTCCAAGTCCAAGTCGACCGAAATTTGGAAGGGAAGTTACAAGGGTGAGGTGGTAGCCCTCAAAATTCTCAGGGTGTCTCGAGATGATCCTTATATGCAGAGGTCCAAGAGTGTAAGTGGGTCGTGCGACCTCCAGAGGGTTACTTGCCGTTGTTCTGACAGACGGCATAGCGGTTCTGCAAGGAAGTGGTGCTGATGAAGCAACTCGAACACAACAACATTCTCCCGTTCTACGGGGTATCAACTACAGTTTCAGAATTTTGCCTAGTATTTCCCTGGTACAGCAACGGAAGTCTCATGGAGTACCTGAAGGGGAATCCAGGTATCAATCAATTCGAGCCGGCCAGTACATCAGACAAATCACGTACTCCTGACGCTTACCTGCATTTGAGAACAGTTATCGGATGCTGCCACTGGATTGCGCTTTCTGCATACAAACCGTCTGGTTCACGGCTCCTTGAGACCGGTATGCAGAACACCATTCTTATTGACGAGAATTAACGCTATCGACAGAGTCACATACTCGTAGATGACAGCGGTACAGCTCGATTGGCCACTGCAGGTCGCAGCTCAATTGTAGCCACACCTGGTACTTCAATTGCGAACCATATCCAGTCTGTGGTGGACGGAGACAACGTCGACGACGACTACCGGTATATGGAACTAGAAATTCTCGATGAATTTTACGGGGGTACCATTGATAGGATTCTTGCAACGAAAGAGGGCGACGTATATGGAATGGCCATGGTTGTCTATGAGGCGAGTTCCTGCTGTCTGGTATTCAATTGACCGGAGGCTAGATCTCATGTTGATTTACTAGGCCCTGACGGAGAATATGCCGTACTCCGGATGGAAAGAAACCGCGGTACTAGAAATGGTACGGGTCGGGGCACATCCTCAGAGACCCTCCAGGATCGACGAAACGGTCTGGGAATTCCTCCGGAAATGCTGGAGCAAGGATCCTGCGAAACGCCCGTCAACCTCTCAAGTCTGCGATGCCTTCTCGCGATTCTGTCTTCTTCCCAAGTTCGCGCCTGCTCCTGAGGGACAATCGGCGACAGAGCTACCGGGGAAGGTGATGTTGATGTTCAGGAGCATCAAAGTTTCGTTCGACAAATCGAAACAACAGTCGTTCTCTGTCAAGCTAAAGTACGGGAACAAGGAGCACACGACTTTACCGACGAAGCTTTTTGATACTTCTGGTGGACACACATGGTTTGGCCCTTCTCCATTCCTACTCTCTTTACCCTCACTGAGTCTGACACAGGAGCAGTCCGGAGAGCTGGTCGTTTGAGACGGATAGATGGCATCATGGACAGACTGTGTCTTTGGAATTGATCCTGCGGACAGGTATCTTCAAGAAAGACAAGATTTGCGCGAAAGGGGGATTCTCTGTAAGCCCATAATCACTGTGCAGCTCCCAACGTAATTGATCATCCATTTCTAGCTCATAAACAACATCAAGCAAACCGATGTGAGGCTCGAGGCGCTGGATAATGGTGGATCGGCGGTACTCAAGATCTTGTTGGCGGCAATGTAGTTCTCGATGCGTTTTCTCGACATGGTCCCAAAATTTCCTTGGCCCACTTCGAACCCCCCACAGGCACCTGCGGATCAAGTGGCGGCTCCGGGCCACCCCCGGTCGGCCACGGGTTCATCCCTTCTCAACCCATTGCCCGTCATTCTTCGTTGTATGGACTTCATATGGATTATGCGAAATTTGTGTCCGATCTTGCAAAAGTATCTGCCACATTGGTGTGGGGGCCTGTCATACGTGCCAACTAAGCTCAGAATTAACTTCGCCACCACCTGCTTCGGCCCAGCCACGCGACAGATTGCCATTGACCTTCGCTTCTCCATTACTTCCACCAATTTTCCTCTTCATAAGGCAGCGAATCTATGAAGGGGCGAGGGCCTAGAAATTTACGACATGTCTGTTGTGGGCACCACCGCCAAGCATTTTTCCAAACCGTGCTTTACTCAGTACGGACGCGGGATCCGGCATTTAAGGTATCTCGATGACGGGGAGAAAATCACGAGAGGTGAAGGGTTAGATCTTCAGATCTTCAGAGATCATCGGGCTGCCGAGCCCCCGGGAGGATACCTCTGGGAATCCTCTCATGGTCACGCTGTTACGAATGATTAATGAATATGGCTGGACACTTGGCCCGGGGGGGGGACGAGTCGTGTGATTGCCTCACCCATTAAGAGATTCTCAGAGGTCTCGTGGACGCTTTCTTAAGTGTGTCGTTCGATCGTAGGCTACCAGAACCCGCCACTATAGAGCTGGACGAGTGACCTGTGGACAATGCTTTGCTTTCCCGGTCTTCAGATATATGTACACCTTCTGTTTACCAATTACACTCAGTCTCGTTCGATTTTGGGTAGTGACCGTGTAATCCCCCGCGACCTCTACTTGTAGCTATATTTCTATGCTGACGTACCATCGACCATCTTCGTGTATACACGCCCATGCACATCACGAGAGGCTGTTTCAATCGTGTGGGTGCCCGATTAAGTAACACGGAGAGCTGAACGTTAGCCACCAATTCCCCGACGGAGGCGAAGATTATACACCCAAAGCGGGGGGCATGCGATCCAACAATCCCGGCGCCATGGATATTACTTTCCAACTCTTCGACGCAAAGCCGCAGTTTGTCAACGCAATCTGCGCGTGCTTTGAGGCCGCAGCACGAGAGAGTGAGAAACGGTGACACTTGTGTCTCTATAGCTCTCGATCCTCGCTCGACGACTTCCATGCCATCAGCGACCCGACCCCACCAACCGGCCCGTCCCAGAGGGCGACGAGTAGGGAAGTAAGATCATTGTTTCTCCCGACGGTCACGACGGGCCCCAGTTCGCTCTGAGTGTCCGTGGTGACCAGGGTGGCGGCGAGACTTGATGCTCGCCCGTGACTTATCTGGAAAGGAACGTCGGCCCCAATCGACAATCATCGTGCTCGTGAATCTTGGCAAGTCCGCAATCGGGGGATGTATCCAGCGCGGTTCGGCGAAACCCTTTTAATACGGACACAGCAAGAACAAGCCAAGTCAACAAACAGAAAATGCAGTTCCTCGACAAGTTCCTCGCTGTCGTTCAGGCCACTCCTGTCCCCGCAGCTGGTATGCCCGACAACGAACAGCTGGCAGGGGGATTCCGTTCGACTGGCTATCCATTTCTCACGTCGATCTCACGACCAAAATGCGGGAGCCATGGGGTACGAATGGTCTGCAGGGTAGCGGGAGAAAATGTAGGATATCATCAACAAGTGATAAACGCTACAAAAAGAATGTACGTCTGGTAGTTTCAAGCTGAGGCTGTGGCACCTGGTCAGTACGGTACGACAAGAAGCGGACCAGGATCACTCACCTTCCATTGCCATTGGTATTCATCAACCGCTGGCGGTTTGGTTTCCTTCCTCGGCTTAGATTCTGACTCCCCATCTTCCACGCCCTCTTCCCCTTTTCCGTCTTCATCGACTTCTTCCAGAGGCGGCTGGCCTGTGCCTTTGCCTTCAGGTTGTCCCCCGTCTGTCGTCATGTCATCAAACCCGTCAAACTCCAGCTTCGTTGAGGGTTCCCAAAATTCCTTTACGGCAGGCAATCCCGTTCTCAGTGACCTCAACTTCAAGGTGAAGCGGGGTCCTATCTCTTGCAACGCCGCCTTTTCTGTTGATCTGAAGGCATACCTGGACGCCCACGAATCAGCTTATCGTTACAAAGTCACGGGGTGAGAATGAAACCAACCTGTGACGCCTGAAGAATAGGAAATCTCGCTGGTTATGCAGCGTGACCACCTGTCGGCCTTGGAACTGGGGCACGGGAGGGAACATTGTTTGGAACATCCTCCCAACGGTGTGCCCCAATCTTGTCACGAAGTTGTTCAAAACAAGTTCAGGAAAGTGAGCTGTCGACCGGGCGTGACCCTGCAATTTAGTGATGTTAGTGATTGTCTTCGACGAACGGCGTCTTGAATGGACTCACAGAAATGCGTTTTAAGAGTTCGATCGATGTCAACTTGAAGTACGCGGTTGGGCCGTTCGGGAGATGGATCAAAGTGATTGCATCTAGACACACAGGGTGAGATTAGTACTCCACAGCCGACAAATCACTTACTCGGCTTCTTCACGTCTTCATTTACAACCAGCACCTTCTGATACCCTCTGTCTGCGGCCCACCCCGCAATCCTGCCCATCTCGAATCCTCGTCCCTTCTTCCTCCTGATAAATTCTGCCCCGGGGAAAATGTCCACCAACTCCTCGCAAAAGTTGTACGTCACTTTTGTCGCCTTGGGTGAAGTTGTGATCAGGACCTTCGGCGGGGAATTTGGATCCCATTCCGAGAAGTATGACGCGAACGGATCCGAGTCTATATCGGCGGAGGTTTCTGGGGCCATGGATACACCGTCCGTAGGTACTGTTTTTGAGCCATTCGAACCCTCAATAAATTGAGAGGAGGTGGGGTCCGCATTCTCCCGTGCCTGCCGTGGATCAGCGGTCAATATGGAAGGGTCAAACTCCCTTTGGTTGTCAAGGGTCTTGGGGACATTCTGGGCCAACCTTTTCTGAAGTGGAAATAAACATTGTCCAGCCAATAACCTCGGTAACTAGATGAAGGAAGACGCACTTTCTTCGCTGCAGGATCTGTTAGTTCAGCCTTGGCTATTGCCAGCCTAGACTGTAGCTTTCTTTGACCCTTTTCTCGCTTAAGCTTCCTAGCTATCTCCTGCCTCTTAGTCTTGTTCTTTATGGAGGAAGGCTCAAAGCGAGTTGAGGGCATTGGTGGAGAAGGATTGAAGACGATCGACTGGAGTTCGCACGCTTGCCGCGGCTCCGAAAAAAGCGCAAGATCACTTCCACCTGACTACACTGTACCAAACCATGTCTATTGGCAGTGGTCTCCGAGAAAGATTTTCATGAATAAGTTGAGATCCCAGTCCGTTAACCCCCCAGACTTCTAATCGTCCGCCGAGTCGTCCACCCACCCCACCCTTGGAGTCTGCACTTGCATTGGATCACTCAATTCCGGGTGCCACAAAGTCTGTAACGTCACACACTTAGCACGAGGTGGACCCGGAGGACTTTGGATAATTTCAGGAACTACTAGGGAGAAGGGCCACTGGATAGTGGCGGTGCGTCACTTGGGTCTGGGACCGATCCGTACGGCTTTTCGTGCGGAAACGCCTTCACCGAGGTCACCCGACGAAACGGTCGCCTAACTTCTCCGGAACGTGCCCTCAGCTTCCTCCCTGTTCTTCTTCACTTGCGTTCTCATCTCCCCCTCGAATTCTCTCTCTCACGTAGCCGTGAGAGGCTGATTTTTTGCTGGTGGTGATTACGTAATGATATATAATCACGAACGTCCGTCCTCGCTCACCCGACAAAATGGCTCGACATGGAAAGCGGCGGTCTCAACTATGAAGACAGCGGTCCGAAGGGATGCAGAGATGAGGGTTGCGAGACCAACGAATGGTGAAGTTACGACGGGACCTGGAGGTCTGGTGCAGCTCATGAGTGACTGTGTAATCGCATTCAATCCATGATTTTTTCGACTTATCGCTGCAGTGATCACTGGCGTGCATATATTAGGCTGGAATCCGGCCTCGAATTTAGAGGCGGGGAGGATGCAGTTTAGAAGGGAAGGCACAGGGAGGGAGGACGCCTCTATCTCATCCTGATTTGGCAATGATGATTTGCACGCAGCACAAGACCGCATGACACGCTACTCCGGTGCGTCCAATTTGCACACTTCCAACGCACCCGTGAGTCTGGCCAGTACCAGATCTGGATCATCTACTACGTCACCCTATTTTCATCTGGCGAGTATTGTTGTTTGACTCCTCACCAGCGATCCCTCTGGTTGGTCAAATTGCGAAATTCCAAACTTGCCACCCCTTATCAGGGGTCACGTCTGACATCAGTAAACGTATGTTGTTTCACGATTGGTCCGTCTCAGTTAGCTTTCTGATCCTTGAGAGCGATTAATGAATTCCTTACGCGAAAGCCAAACTCATTCACAACACGCTGTCTGAGGCCCTGTTGAATCGTGCCTCCTCCGCGGCCTCCTCATAAAGGATCCAGTTGTTGATGTGAGGGAGCCATCCTAACGCTGATCCATCATCTCCTCCGTACTCTCCATCTGGTCTCTCCAACTCGAGTTGCTGTAATGGATGAGCCGAAGACCATTGAAGATGCTGAAAGGCGTATGGATGAGATCGCCGAGGTGACAAAACCCGCGATCTCGCCTTCCGGTTCTGATCATACTACTGTTCCAGGAGCTAGCCCGTGGGGTCTCAAAATCGAAGGGGAAGAGTATAATCGAACTTCGGAAGCTGTGTGGTAAACATCGAACAGTCCCAACATCATATAAACTCAAGGGCGTCGAGAAGGAGGGAGAGTATGCACAATACATCTCCAAGACGATCGAAATTTGGAGGGGAAGATACAAGGGTGAGGTGGTGGCCCTCAAAATTGTCAGGTTATCTCGAGGCGATCCTTCCATGCAAAGAATCGAAGGTGTAAGTGGGCCGCACGATCTCCGGAGGGTTACTTCCTGCAGTTCTGACAGACAGTGTAGCGGCTTTGCAAGGAAGTGGTGTTGATGAAACAGCTCGAACACAAAAACATTCTCCCGTTCTACGGGGTGATGACTACAGACTCCGAATTTCGCCTAGTATTTCCCTGGTACGACAGCGGAAACATCATGGAGTACCTGAAGAAGAATCCAGATATCAATCAATTCGAGTTGGCAAGTACATCAGGCAGATCACATACTCCTGGCGCTTACCTGCATCTGAGAACAGTTATCGGATGCTGCCAGTGGATTGCGCTTCCTGCACGCAAACCGTCTGGTTCATGGCTGCTTGAGACCGGTATGCAGAGCTCCATTCTTGTTGACGAGAATTCATGCTATCGACAGGGTCACATACTCATTGACGACAGCGGTGCGGCTCAGTTAGCTACTGGGGGTCGCAGCTCAGTTGTGGCCACACCCGGAACCTCAATTGCGGGTCATGTCCAATCTGTGGTGGACGGAGCCAACGTCAGCGACGACTCCCGGTACACGGAACCGGAAATTCTTTCGCTCGATGAATCCCACGCGGGCAACGCCGATACGATTCCTGCAACGAAAGAGGGCGGCACGGGTAACACCGACGGGACTCTTGCAACAAAAGAAGGCGGCGCGGGCAACGCCGATAGGATTCTTGCAACGAAAGAGGGCGACGTGTACGGAATGGGCATGGTTGTTTACGAGGCAAGTTACCACTGTCCGGTGTTCATCTGACCCGGAGGTCAAATCTGACTTTGATCTACTAGGCCTTGACGGGGAATGTCCCATACTTTGGGTGGAACGATCCCGATGTACTGGAAAAGATACGGGTCGGGGAACTTCCTCGAAGACCCTCCGGCATCAACGGCACGGTCTGGGAGTTCCTTCAGAAATGCTGGAGCAGGGATCCTACGAAACGCCCATCGATCGTTCAAGTCTGCGATGCCTTCTCGGAATTCTGTCTCCTTCCCAAATTCACACTCAGCCCCGACGCATGGTCGGCGACAGAGCTACCGGGGAGGGTAAAGTTGATGTTCAAGAGCATCAAAGTCCCGTCCGAAAAATCGAAGCAGCCGTTTTTTGTCAAGCTACAGTACGGGAGCAAGGTCCAGGAACACACGACCCCGCCGACGAAGCTTTTTGATACTTCCAGTGGACACACATGGTTTGGGCCCTGTCCATTCCTACTCTCTCTGCCATCGCTGAGTCTCACATAGGAGCGGTACGGAAAGCTGGTCGTTTGATACGGATAGACGGTATCATGGACAGACTATCTCCGTAGAATTGACCCTGCGGGCGGGTTGGCGCAAGAAAGACAAGCTTTACGCGACAGGGAAATTCTCCGTAAGTCCGTAATTGCTGTGCAGCTCCCAACGTAATTGATGAACCATGTCCAGCTTATAAACAACGTTAACACACAAACCAATGTGAAACTCGAGGCAACGGACAGTGGTGGATCAGCGATACTCCAGGTCTTGTTGACGGCGATGTAGTTTTCGACGCGTTTCCTCGACATGGTCCCAAAAATTCCTCGGCCCACTTCGAACCCCCTCAGAGATATAGCCTCCAACCCAGCAGCGGCTCCGAGTCACCCACGGTCGGCCACTGGTTCACCCCTTCTTAATCTGTTGTTCGTCATCGATTCATCCCTTGTTCTATGGAGTCCTTATATGTTTTATATGGATTATGGCGAAACTTGTGTCCGATCTTGCAAATGTATCTGCCACACCCACTTGATCGAAACCTGTCAAAGGTTCTGAGGTCCGGGACCTCCACCGCTCAATACGTCACCAAGCGCACCAAAGTTGTGCATGACGTGGTTCCCATGACCAGAGAGGAACTATACCCGTTCGTCTACCTCAACGAAATACAACCCCCAAACCGCTTCCGGCTATACGAGTCCATTTGTTTCTTGACCGTCAGAAATGCAATCCACCAAGCCTTGCCGACCTCCCTCCTCTGCTTCCTCTCGTAGTGCGACCCATCTTTCTCTTCCTCTTCGAATTCATCGTCGTCCAGGTCAAACTCCTCGATTCCCTCCAACCACCCCCAGTTCCTCCTCAGAAGTAACAACCACCATTTCATGACTTTTATGGCCTTCTCCATCCCAACGTCTCCGGTGCTGTCACCGTCCATGCAACTCAGCAACCACTTTGAGAACCTTTCGACGTCCTTCTGATTCGGAGGGTGTCTCTTGAACCCTGTAACCCATTTCTCTACCAACCCTTGGATATCGTTCGCTTCGGCATAAGAAACCCGCTGCCCCCTTTTCTCGCCTGGCATCTTCAAAACCGGCTGAGAGAGATATCTCGCTTTCGGTGGGGGCAAGCGGGGGTATCGTATCACCATAGTCTTCTTCGGTCTGATGACCACCTTGCTATCGTCCGTCAAGACAGGCAGGACTCCCGTCTCTATCGCGATCTTCGCCCCAGACAATTGCTCCCTCCGGATCTCTGGCGGTAGAAGGTTGAAGACCTCAGGGTCGATCCCTAACGAGCGCAATTCGTTCGGTGAAGCGTCGTAGACAGCATGAGATGGTCCCACGCGAGTCCCTTTGAACTTCTTCGGTTTCTCGAGCCATTTATTGAGAGCCTCCCAAGGATCTTTCCGTGGAACTACTGCTCCACCACGCTTCGGTGCGAGTTGTTGAGCAATACGTTTGGAATTTTTGGGTACCATGTCTCCCCAGGCCACCCGTTTTGCGGGGGCTG
>Ga0307515_10024359_pt1 | contig 10549 bp, 9 predicted proteins | sample 17_EM_MG_FD_194513 | JGI IMG/M metagenome (GOLD analysis project Ga0307515, IMG submission 194513) | Populus trichocarpa ectomycorrhiza microbial communities from riparian zone in the Pacific Northwest, United States - 17_EM | ecosystem: Host-associated > Plants > Roots > Unclassified | place...
TGATAGAAATACAAACATAAAAATAAAAAGAACCAAATAATGTAAGCGTCAAACACCAAAATTTGTGCCTCTTTAATAATAAAAATTGCATAATGAACGACACTCCTTTTATGTCTACATGAACAGTGTCAACATAGATCAATAGATATTTTATTTTACATTGTAATAGTAATTTCACTTTTAATTTCTCATCTTTTTGCAAGACGTTCTTTTGCTTTATTTTCTTCTCATTCATTGCTTCTTCTCTACCACTTTAGTGCCTTGGGTCTGGCTTGGTTGTCACAATCACGCCAAACCCATAAGCACCATGAGTCCAACAATCATTCGAGGCCCAAATGCCTTGAGTATGACAAATAAGCAAGGCTCAAGCGCCTTGAGTTTGCCAAACCCGCACACTTGGGTCTGACAACCGTGTCAGACCGAAGCATCGGGGTCAAAAAATTTAAATTTTTTCAAAAACACGATTCAATTGCAAAAACAAACACTACCTCATTCAAGCAGGATTTTTCATTCATATGCAGTAGAACTTAACTGCAAACTCTTTTTGTTTGTGCAACTTATTTTATAAATTTGTTATATTCAAAGACAAAAGAATGGAAAAAAAAATATTGAGTTCTAAATGATTTATTTCAAGTCTTCAAAAAATAAACTTTCATTTTTTATGTGCATTGTGGATGAAAATATATATAATGAAACTAAACACATATAGTCCAATATTGTTAAAAAAAATATAAAATAATGTTGTCGTCGGTTGAAAAATCATAAAGGATCACCCATTAAATAAATATTTTTTTTTGCATTGAGTTTGATTAAAAATATATAAGAAAATAAAGATTCATAAAAAAAGTGAAATAAAGAAGAGAGAAAAAAAAGAGAGAAGATAGAATTTCTATTGAAGGAATAACAAATTCATAAATATAAAAATGAATTATTTCATTGGGAAGATATGATTTGAATTTTTAGATGTAAAACATTAAATTATATTTTTGTGATGATTTGTTGTTCATAAATAATTTCTGAATTTGAATTTCTGTTTATGATACTTCAAGTATAATTTAAATGTTTTTTTCTTATAAAAAATAAAAAAAATTATAAATCTTAATATTTTAATTATCACCTACTCAGACTTGGGGTTGACATTGCTGCCAGACCCAAGTCACTTGGCCTCCAGACCCAAATCGCATGGGTCTGGCATGACCGCCAGATTCAAGGTAACCCAAGTCACTTGGGTTTGACATAGCTACCAAACTTAAGGCGTTTAAAATATTCTCTATATTCTTAATATATATTTTTATATTTTTTTTAAAAATTAATGTTGACCCGCTGCAGAATACGAACCAATATACTAGTTTTAAACAATAAAACATCAATTCTAAAACAACAAAAATAAAAAACCCCGGGTTAGCCACCAAACTCATCCTATCCGCTTCTTATCACACACTGTTGAGTAAACATACACCATTGCACCCGAGTTATTAAGCTTGCCCCGACTTGATGAGTTAATTTAATAAACTCTTAGTTTGGGGCTGGTTTTGTTCGAGTCAATAAAAACCTGTTTATTTTTTAAGATAACATTGTTTCAAAGTTTTTATGAAAACAATGCTTGGGTTAATATAAGATTAACCACCGAACCTCCAGCTAGAGCCTTGAGCGGGCTGTCCTAGACCGGTTGTCATAACTATGCATTGGACACCTCTCTTAAAATCCTCAACGTCCAAACTCAACATCATCACCATTAAAATCAAGGAAGCATCGTAACTTACACTATACAGCTCCATACTATAGCTGCCCCATGCAGTGGCGCTTTCGTAATTCTATTCCTTAATTTACACCCCGTCTCTCTCTCTCTCTCGCAGATCAACACACACAAGACTCGCTTATACAAAACCTCTCTCTCTCTCTCTCTCTCTCTCTCTGAATTTAGAACCCGTTCACCTGGATCTCTAGCTCTCGCGATCTGCAAAAATGGTTAGTTCGTGATCTATCGTTGTTTTTTCCATTCAATTTTTTTCTATTCTCGTCCAATTTGTATTGTCGTTTTGTAGCCTTCACTTTCGAGTTCGAGTACGCGTTAGATCTGGTTGAAATCTGCTTTGATTTGTTACTCTTATCTAATTACGCTTCTAATTGTATAAACTCATAGCGTCTAATCACACAATTGAATACTTTTCTCCGTTGATTTAATCAAATGTGGGACATTGGAATCAGTTCCGCTCTGTTTGGTAGCTCGGAATCGGAGGTTCTCGATGCCCGCATTGATTTCTTAGTGACCAAATGGAGTGTTCAGGTCTTGAATTTTACTGAGATCTGGTCTTAGTTACGGGTGAAATTTGAATTTTTGGATTTTTAGAGTAATGCAAGTTTTGGAGGTGTGTTTGGTTGCTCGGAAAGTGAAGGAATATCTGGAATGTAGAATTAGTTTTCGTTTTGACTTGGTTGTTTCGAAATTCTGATTTTTTTCTTATTTCATTGTTCACAAAATGGATTAACGTGGATTTGGTTTTTTCTGGATTAATTTGAGATCTGGTATATAATTTTGGGACTGATGTGTTTGTTTTGTTCTGTATCAACAGCCTCTCAGACTCGAAATCAAGGTATTCTTATATATTTGCAGCTTTAATTTCTCAAGTTTTTCTTTTTAAATGATTGTGTGAGTGATATTCTTGTTTTTGTATCTGGATCAGAGGAAACTTGCTCAAAGATCGGAGAGAGTAAAGTCAGTCGATCTACATCCAACAGAACCATGGTAAATTATATTCTTCTTTTTTTGCATTTTATTTACTTAATTTGTTAGTCATTTGATGCAAAGAGAAGTAATTTGTAGATATGTTAGTCTTAACTTGATGTATTTTTATATTTGTGATTTGGGTTTCTGCAGGATTCTAGTGAGTTTGTATTCAGGGACTGTGTGTATCTGGAACTACCAGTCACAGGTATGGGAATGTAATTGTACTAGCTTTGCTTCATGATTGTGGTTTATTCACCTTTGCAATGACAAAGAAACTGTTCAAAGTAGGGTGATTCTTGTTGATGGTCATGATAGCTTTTTAAAAAATATGTTTATGTTTGAACAGTGAAGCATCATGATCAGTAACTTTAGTTAACTTTGAGCGGGTATGGGCTTCCAAAATCGATGTTTTTAATGTGAATGCTGATAATTCTCAATCATCTTCTGTAATTATTTTAGAGGAAAAAATATAAAAATATTTTCCCATGCAAGTTGCTGGCTGTTATGAGTTGGGCCTTGAAAGGTGACCTGTTTATGAAAAACTGAACAAGTTACATGTAATTGGGATCAAAACTTGTCATGCTTTCTGTCAACCTGTGAAGCTGGTTACCATTTGAATTTGTTTTTATCAGATGGGAACAGTGATGAAGTAGTAGACTATTAGGGGTAGGAAAAGCTGCAATGTCATGAGTTGTTTGCCCCCTTAGCAAATTGGATTATGGACCATGAATGGAGGAAGCATAGAACACGTCCACCATATCAATAGGGAGTGTTACAATTTATTTTTCCATTTCTGTAGACAAAAGTAAGTTTGAAAATAAACTTGCTGCTGGCTATCTTGTGAGACGCTTGTCATCAAATGTATTTTTATTTTGCTACACACGAATCAGTGGCAAAGTTTCCCTTTGTTGTTTTTGATCTGTAAATTTTCTTAAAATTGATTATTTACTTGGAGGTTTTTATTTTTTCCCTTCTAACATAAATATCCTTGATCTCCTCCAGACCATGGCGAAGTCTTTTGAGGTCACTGAGTTGCCAGGTATATGATAATATTTGCTTCCACTGTAAAAAGTTATTTTTACAGCATGTTTTTCTTTGAAGAAAGTTATTTCTATTCTCTGAAGTATGTTTTTTTCTTTTTTATAACTATCAAGTCTTCTGAAGTTTACATTATGTGTCTGCAGTTAGGTCAGCCAAGTTCATAGCACGAAAGCAGTGGGTTGTTGCTGGAGCTGATGACATGCATATTCGTGTGTACAACTACAACACAATGGATAAGATTAAAGTTTTTGAGGCTCATACAGATTACATTAGATGTGTGGCCGTCCATCCTACCCTTCCCTATGTGTTGTCATCATCTGATGACATGCTTATAAAACTTTGGGACTGGGAGAAGGGATGGGCTTGTACTCAGATATTTGAGGGACATTCCCATTATGTGATGCAAGTTACTTTTAATCCTAAAGACACCAACACTTTTGCAAGTGCATCCCTTGATCGCACCATAAAGGTAACAAGGGATGTTCCCTGCTGCTAATTTTTGTATATGCTTTACATGCTTCACTTGGCTCACTTTAATTGGGTATTTTTTGTTTTAGATTTGGAATCTTGGCTCTCCCGACCCAAATTTTACTCTGGATGCTCACCAGAAAGGAGTAAATTGTGTTGATTACTTTACAGGTGGAGATAAACCTTATTTAATCACTGGTTCTGATGATCACACTGCGAAGGTCTGTCCTTTATGTGTTTATTTAGCTGTTTGTTTAACACATTTATCTTGATTTAGAATCTTAATGGGTCATTTTTTCAAGCAGGTATGGGATTATCAAACGAAAAGCTGTGTCCAGACCTTAGAAGGCCACACACACAATGTCTCTGCTGTATGTTTTCATCCTGAAATTCCAATAATAATTACAGGTTCTGAAGATGGGACTGTTCGTATATGGCATTCAACAACTTACAGGTAATCCATTTTGCTGTATAAACTTAATGTTGGTATGTCTCTGGTAACTTTTATGTGCACTTGTATAACTGTTCTACATTGAAATTGGAATGCATACATTCTGATTCAAGTAGCAAACCTCAATGAGAAGGATTTTCAGCATTTTTGCAAGAAAGATTTGGTAAAACAATTTTTATTTATTTATTATTATATCTCTTCGGTGAACCACTTGTATATTATTTTCCCTTTTAATTTTTATATATCTCCCAATCCGAGACTATGGGTTTGTTTGTTCAGGCAATATGGGCTTCCTAGAATTTCATACACCTGAAAACTATGTTCCTTCTGCTTTTGTTTAGTCAACTAGCCTCAGGATTTTAATTTTACCAGTACGGGAAATTTTCATGAATACATGCATATTTGCAGCCATAATTTGATATTAAATGGAAAGATTTGTCTCTATCGGTGAATGCAGCCGAGTAGAGGCTGGAATAGGTTGATGTTTTGAGGAGTTAAATTCATTAGGGTTAGAAGATGCAAAATCTTGAAAAGCTTAAGCTAAATAGTTGCTTTCTGTTTTTCTTTATTGTTCTTTGGTGTAAACTTGTTGTGTGTATATACATAACACACACACACATATTATATGATTTCTGTTTGCCTTTATGTTACAGACTTTAAGACATGTTTCCTTGCTTACAGGCTTGAGAACACCTTGAATTATGGCTTGGAACGAGTTTGGGCTGTTGGATACATGAAAGGTTCACGCCGGTATGTGTCTCATCTTTAGAAAATGAGTTTTTGTTGATGATGAGTAAAAGCAGAATGGCTATCAATTTCTTTGTGCAGTGTTGTGATTGGGTATGATGAAGGAACCATTATGGTCAAGATCGGTCGAGAAGAACCAGTGGCTAGCATGGACAATAGTGGAAAGATTATATGGGCGAAGCACAATGAAATTCAAACTGTGAACATTAAGAGTGTGGGGGCAGATTTTGAGGTTTGGATTCAATTAGACCACCTCATAATTGCTACTTGAGATAAAATCTTGAACCAAAAGGTTCTTTTGCTCGGCATTACATCAGGCTTTGTTCTCTATGGTTTAGGTGACTGATGGTGAAAGATTGCCTTTGGCTGTTAAGGAGTTGGGAACATGTGATCTTTACCCCCAAGTGAGTTGGCAACTCTTGTCACATTTCATGATTTCTTTTTCTTGTTTGAAACTGTGTAAATTTCCTCATGCATCCCAGTGAGGTTAACATAACTTATTTTAGACTGACAACATCTTTTTCTAAGATTTACAATTACTTGTTGGTTAAGAAAATTCAACTGATGTAGCAGCCCAGAGCAGATTGCTGTTTTTTCCCTGTAGGAAGTAAAGTCTGTAAAATGTCTCTTAAACTTGATTTAGATGCATCAGAGACAAATTACTGTTCTGTATTTTCTTGTTCCTTGCATCCATTTCTCTTTTCCAACTTTATTTGTGGGAGCAGTCCTTGTAACATGTATGTGCATAGTTGCATTATGGACTATTTATCAAGGTGGAAAAGCAGCTTGTAACATACATAGATATAGCATTAAATGTGTTGGGAGAAGGCCAAGGAAAACATCTGCTGATTTGTTCTTGTAATCTATCTTGGAATGTCCATGTGTGGTGCATGGGTGACTTATTTTTTCTGCTGCACTTATTTTACAGAGCTTAAAACACAATCCCAATGGGAGGTTTGTTGTTGTTTGTGGAGATGGTGAGTACATCATATATACAGCTTTAGCATGGAGAAACAGATCATTTGGTTCTGCACTTGAATTTGTGTGGTCTTCGGATGGTGAATATGCTGTTAGAGAAAGTACATCAAAGATTAAGATTTTCAGCAAAAATTTCCAGGTCTGTACTCTTTCTTAGCTTATCTTATACTTGCTATTTGGTTAATTGTATTGTTCTGGAGAAGTGGGCATTTTCTCAAGTTGGTTGGGGCAGAGAAAACAAATGTAACATGCCTTGCTAATTTTAGGAAAATTGTTTAACATTTATCTCAGAGTCACTAGTAATGTGTATGCTTTCATCTTGTGACTTGTGTAATCATGCTTTGGCTTATAAATCCTGGATGATAACAGAATTGTTTAGGTTTCTCAACATTCGTTGTTCTAGCTGTTGTGTTAACATCTTAACTATTGTATGTGAAATATGGGGTTAAATGATGGTGATTTCTTTCAGGAAAAGAAGAGTGTCCGGCCAACCTTTTCAGCTGAGCGTATTTATGGAGGAACCCTGTTGGCCATGTGCTCAAATGATTTTATTTGTTTCTATGACTGGGCTGAATGCAGGTTGATTAGGAGAATTGATGTTACTGTGAAAGTAAGTATCATGGGTTTTGTTGCTGTCTTGACAATTTTTCCAGACAACACATTTCTATTCCAAGTTCCTTGTGTAGTAAATGTTAATACTGATCTTGAATATATCAGAATCTCTATTGGGCTGATAGTGGAGATTTAGTGGCCATTGCTAGTGATGCATCATTCTACATCCTCAAATACAATGTGAGTCTCCCTATTGATCTCTTGATTTGTTTATGTATTCGCTTGCTGTCTTCATTATGCCTGCATTAATGAATTTTAAATGATGTTTGTTTAATTTTGCAGCGTGACATAGTTTCATCTTATTTAGATAGTGGAAAACCTGTGGATGAACAAGGTGTTGAGGATGCATTTGAGCTTCTCCATGAAACCAATGAACGTGTCAGAACTGGCTTATGGGTTGGGGATTGTTTCATATACAATAACTCCTCCTGGAGGCTCAATTACTGTGTTGGAGGCGAGGTACCTTGCATCCTTGTGCTTGCTGACTTGATACATTCAAATACGACTCCTTTCCTTGGATTTTAAGTTGCTGTATTTATAGCTAACAAAATTGTTTTAGGTGACCACCATGTATCATTTGGACCACCCCATGTACTTGCTTGGGTACCTTGCTAGTCAAAGTCGGGTGTATTTGATAGACAAAGAATTCAAGTAGGTAGTTTTTCTCTATCTGTTTTTGGAATTTATATTATTTTGCTTTTAACCTCTCTTTCGTGTTTTCTTCTTCTGTCCTCGAGCAGTGTCACGGGGTACACTTTACTTCTTAGCTTAATTGAGTACAAGACTCTGGTGATGCGGGGAGATCTGGAGAGGGCCAGTGAACTCTTACCTTCAATTCCTAAAGAACATCATAATAGGTACTCACATTTGCTAGTTCTTAGATATTGGCAAATGGATATTTATATTTGTTCTCCAGAAAATGAGTGATTTGACAGTTGGCTACTTTGAAATATTGTTATTTTTGGGTGTTCAACATCATTATTGCCTCATGCTTGTCAAATTATAACAAAATAGAATTAGTTGCTTAGATATTGCTAGGAGATTCTTTTTAATTTCTTCATATTTATGATAATCTATGTTATATTTTGTTTTTATTGGCTATTTTGACTTCAAGATTCCCTACCTTTTGCTGTAGAAATATTAATTTCATGTGCGACAGATTTCTTGAAACTTTTGCTACATTAGCACTGTTTTTTTGTTTTTTATTTTTAATAAAACCATTTCTTTGTCATCATAATTTGTGGTCCTTTTTTATTCTTAGTATAAAGCATCCAGATGTTGTGTTTGTGTTTTGAATGTTCTTGCAATTTCAAATTTGAGAGATTGTTATGTGGTTACAGGGCTGGCTCTTCATATTCGCCTTCCCTTTCCCTTTGTAAACGTTTCATAGAACTTCATAATTTCCACCATGTGCTTTGCTTCTTGTTGGTTAAACTATGAAGTTTGGGTATTGAAGCTCTTGTTTTCTGATGGAATATCAACTTTGATTGCTAGTGTGGCACATTTCTTGGAATCACGAGGTATGATAGAGGATGCTCTGGAAGTAGCTACTGACCCTGATTATAGATTTGAGCTAGCTATACAGCTTGGTAGATTAGAGGTTGCAAAGGTGAGGCTAGTTGATGTTATTTTTGGTTAGTCTATACAAGCAGTCATGGAAGCTTTTTTCTTAAGTCGCCATCTCCTTTGGATAAAACGACAACCTTGTGTCTGCTCTGAATAGGCATGCCTTTCTTTTACAGGAAATTGCCATTGAAGTGCAGAGTGAGTCAAAATGGAAACAGTTGGGAGAGTTAGCTATGTCCAATGGAAAGGTATAATTATGGTCTGATATACTTATGGCCTTCACTGCAGTAAACTAAAATTCTTCGTGCTTATCCTATGTGTCCTGGACATCATATATGCTGAGGTGGAAAACAGAATGCAGAATTATTATCTCACTTAACTGAGAAATGTTCTGGGGTCTTGGAGACAGCTGCTTAAAATAATAATATTTGTTTGTATACATTTTTTTGCTTGAGGCCGGGGCAGTTAGAAGAAATAGTTTGATTTAACAATCCTATAGACTAAATGAGCAAACTTCTGTTGGATTTTAGATCAAGTTCATACCTATATGAACTTTGAGTTTTCACATTGTTGCTTATGGTTCCTGTCACATTTCAGGAAGCTTTTCTGGTTACTAGTCTACTCTTATATCTCTTATTTTGAGTTGCTACTGCAGTTGGAAATGGCTGAGGAATGCATGAAGCACGCAACAGACTTGAGTGGTTTGCTGCTGCTGTATTCTTCCTTAGGAGATGCTGAAGGGATATCAAAGCTTGGATCCCTGGCAATAGAACAGGGGAAGATTAATGTTGCATTCCTTTGTTTATTCATGTTGGGCAAAGTTGAAGACTGCCTCCAGCTGTTGGTGGAACGGTAATTTTCTCAACTACTTAAGATGAGAACAATGGTTCTTTTGATTTTAGACATTGAAGCATTATTCGTGCAGCAATCGGATACCTGAGGCTGCTTTGATGGCACGATCTTATCTTCCCAGCAAGGTTTCAGAGATTGTGGCGCTTTGGAGGAAAGACCTGAACAAGGTATCCTGTCATTCTTGTGTTTTCGTTTCACTTAGAATCTCTTGGGTCTCTGGCCCTTCTGCTATGATCCTCCTATTCTCGTTTTCTACATGTATCCAATTATGTGAATTCAATATCTTACATCCTGTTGAGGGGTGCTTTGATTGATTTACATCATCAATAAGCTTCAAGCAAATTAGATTCAGTTTAAAAGAAAGTAAACTGTTACTTCAAGTGACATTATACTGTAATTCTAGGGCTGGAATAAATTGTGATAAAGCTAAATTTATTTTATTTCTTTTCCCTGAGCAATGCTTTCTCCCCATCACTAGGCTCTGTAATACAAAGAACACCAATTACCAGTTAAAAAACTAATATATATTAATCTATTATTATTGATATATATTCCTTGTTATCCTATTTAAAATTTCTGAAGTAATGATTTTTTTTCTTAAATTAAAGTAATAGGTCTGTAGATATTGTTTTGTTCACACATAGCATGAGTCTTATGGTCCTAGTTTGTGTTGTTTTATAGGTCAATCCAAAAGCTGCTGAATCTCTGGCTGATCCTGAAGAATATCCAAATATGTTTGATGATTGGCAAGTTGCTTTATCTGTTGAATCTAGAGCTGCAGAAACAAGGTGCTTTTGAAGAGCACTTGTGTACACTCTCCACAAATTCACATATGGCTTACAGCATAACACAGAATTTTAATGTGAATTTTTGAATTTTCTGATAAATAGCATATTAATGGCTCTGATATTGCTTCTGTAGGGGCGTGTATCCTCCTGCAGAGGACTACCAAACACATGCTGATAAACCTCACATCACCCTTGTGGAGGCTTTCAGAAACCTGCAAATAGAAGAGGAGGAAACTCTTGAAAATGGAGACTTTGATCATGAGGTATTTTGTCAATAGGGTTTTAAATCCCTTTTACATTTCAGCTGCCTTTCTTTGT
>Ga0307515_10024360_pt1 | contig 10549 bp, 1 predicted proteins | sample 17_EM_MG_FD_194513 | JGI IMG/M metagenome (GOLD analysis project Ga0307515, IMG submission 194513) | Populus trichocarpa ectomycorrhiza microbial communities from riparian zone in the Pacific Northwest, United States - 17_EM | ecosystem: Host-associated > Plants > Roots > Unclassified | place...
TAGCAGAATTACTTAGCCCTTTAGCCGCCTTACTATAAAGGACCAGCCCTTTTACTTTAACACCGTATATAGGTAGGCTTTTAATAAACTTAAAAAACGGCTAGTCTCCGCTCCTTTACTCGCCTACTTTAACCTAAAACGGCCCTTAATGCTAGAAACGGATGCCTTAGATAGTGTTATTGCTAGCGTTTATTCCTAGAAGCAGACGGACGGAGAATAGCACCCTATTGCTTACTACTTAAAGACTATAGTAGATGCTAAGCTAAACTACCCAATTTATAACAAAGAAATATTAGCTATTATCTATAGCTTTTAGCACTAGCAAGTATAGCTAGAAGGGACCCCCGAACCTATCTAAGTAGTTTTAAATCATAAGGCCTTAGAATATTTTATAATAACGAAAGCCCTTATAGCCCGGCAGGCGCGCTAGGCGGATATCCTATCTTAGTTTAACTTCCTAATTATATACAGGCCAGGCGCTACTAACCGTGTAGATACTCTTATAAGACGTAAACAGGACCTAAATAACTAGATGGCCGCGAAGATCTTATTATAGACTTAGATGCTACTATAACCAGAGCACCTTAACCCTCAGAACCGGGAAGAACTAAGTACTAAATCTTTAAGCGCCGAGATATATCCCATTAACCCTATAGAATTTAACCTTATTAATAAACTACTGTAAGCAAACCGTATGGACCCTTCTCTATAGGAGTACCGCGAAAAGGTAAAGGATATTACCAGCCTATAGTTCCTTAAAAATGGACTACTTAAGCACCGGGAATGGCTAGTAGTAGCAAAAGAATAGAACTTACGAACCCGGCTTATTACCAAAGCATATACCTAGGTCTCTACGGCCCACCCTAGAAAAAATAAGACCCGTAAAATTATTAGTGACCGTTACTACTAGCCTGGAATAGTTATAGATATTAACCGTTATATACGGAACTGCAACGACTACCGTAGGTCTATGGTTCCACGAGATAAGACCCTAGGACTATTAAAGCCACTCCTAATACTAGAGCGCCCCTAGCAGTATATCTCTATAGATTTTTATAAACTACTAGTGGACCGTGACGGGTACGATATGGTTATAATCTTAGTTAACCGTTTTAGCAAACGCCCTTTCTTAATCCCCTATTATAAGAATATCGATGCTAAAGAGGCGGCCTAACTATATATCTATTACATCTACCAAATTTACGGACTATTAGATACTATTATATCGGACCGCAGACCATAGTTTATATTAGCTTTCTGGAATAAGTTTACTTAAATCCTAGGAATTAGGCTAAAGCTTTTTATAGCGTACCACCCCTAGATAAACAGTTAGATAGAGATTATAAATTAATACTTAGACCAGAGACTCCGGCCCTTTATTAACTACTTTTAAGATAACTAGGGCAAACTACTACCTCTAATAGACTACGCCCAGGCGACCTTACCCTATAACTTTACGGGATTCGCACCTATCTAACTAGAAATAGGGTATCTACTATAAATAAGCTTTAGCTAGGATAGACTAGAAGGACTATGGACTATATACAAGAAACTGTCTTATAAGGAAGCCTAGCAGTACACTAAGCGCTTAGAGGAAGCCTGGACGGTAGCCTGTATAAATCTAGAAAAGGCCTAAAAATTAATAAAATAGTAGGTAAATAAGTATAGGCGCGAGCCCGACTTTACCGTAGGTGATATGGTCTAGGTTATAATAAAGAACTAGAAGACGGAACGGCTAAGTTATAAGCTTAATTATTAGATAGCAGGACCGTATAAGGTCCTTAAGAAAATAGGCAACTCGTATAAAGTAGAGCTCCTAGATTTAATTAAGGTTTACCTTATCTTCTTACTGGATAAGCTACGGAAGGTAGTAAACGACCTATTACCTAGATAAAAGAACGAACCCCCCCTACCAATTTAAGTCAATGGCGACGACGAATGGGAAATTAAAGAGATACTGGCCTGTAAGCTAGTAAGGAAAACGCTAAAGTACCGCATTAGTTGGAAAGGCTATAACCCAGATCCTACCTAGTACCCTATATAAAACTTTATTAGCAGTCCCTATAAGCTTTAAGAATTCTATAGCCGTTACCCTAATAAACCGGGACCGCTAAAGTACCTAGATAAATGGATGGAATACTAGTATAATAAAGATAATAAGCTACTGGAAGAGTATAAAGATAAGAACGCCCTATAGGTATAATATAGACATATAAAGCCTAAGGGTAGGCTTTTATAGAGGGGGGGGTAATGTTACGGCACTGGCAGAAAGCGGCAGCTATGGTAGACGTTATAGTAGATATAGGGCTTACGTAACTCTTACGTAACTAGGGATTGTATATAACTCCTCGCGTTGCTGCTTATCCTTTCCTTTCCTTTTCTTTAACTTTAGATTCTCGTTTATAGACAATCCAATCATATAGGCTTGCGCGTCCCTTTTGCCGTACCTATACCTTAATTAACTGAGTCGCTAACAGAGATAAAGTATAGCTACTATATAAAAATTTTAAGAGTTAATAATTAAGTAAGAAGTTAAACCATATTAGACTAGGACCTTTTAAAATTAAATAGAGGATTTTACCGGTTATATTTAAGTTAAACCTACTAGCTAAAATAAAGATCTACTCTATATAGTATATTATAATACTAGAGCCAGTATATAGAAATGTTAAATCACTAGTTTACAAAGTAGATATATATAGAGGATAAAAAGAAGATAAATAGTAAGTTTTAAGGGTTATTAGTTATAAGGATATTAATAACGAAATATAGTATAAGATAAAGTAAATAGGCTATAATAAGACTACCTAGGAACTATTAGAGAATTTAAAAAACGTTATAAGAAAGGTATAGGAGTATTAAAGGAGATTAGGTTAGGTAGTATTAATAAAAAAAGATTACTAAAAAATAAGTTACCTAAGGGGGACCTAAGAAAAGCAGTTACTAAGTTATTTAGATCTATTTCCTTTTTAGCTAAAAGGAAATCCGTTCTTTTATTACTAAGTTTCTATAAACTCTATTTTATAAGCTTTTACTCTTTAGAATAAACCTTCTTATAAACCTTTTTAAGATAGATTAACTAAGCGGACGCCGCAAGATAAGACTTAAGGGCCCGTTGCTAAGTATTAGCAGCCTCTTATTTAGTATTATAAGAATAATATAACTCTACTAGAGTAATAGACAGTTTATTATCTAGCCGCGTAATAGTAAATTAAATATAAAACCCTAAAATAAATTAATTAGGAAACTAGATAACTATTAAGAGTAATAAATTATATATATTTAGTATTAAAAATAGAGTAAATATTATAGGACGAATAAATATTCGCTTTAGTATACTTTAAGTAAGAGGACGGTTATTATAAAGATAGGTTCGCTAACGCAACGTAAACTAACCCCTCTTTAGAATAGCGAGAATATAGAAATGGTATAATCTTACTAAAAGATAATATTATAGCGATAGTACGAATATAACAAGCAGTTAAAGAAGAAGAAATTGCTTTAGGTATAATAAGCAATAATATTAACCAAATTAATTAAATGGATATTATACCTTTAGTAAATAACTTAGAGAGGTTAGGGATCTTTAAGGACGAAGATAAAGAGGAGGGAGATGGTGTTATAGACGCTTTAAGTATAATATTATAACTACTTAAAGAAGAGTTAAAAGAAGCTAGTTAGTTAATATAAGTACGGTTTAAAATAAAGCCGATTAAGCTATATAATAAGGAATAGTAACTAAGGTTATATAATGTAATCTATATAATTTATAAGATCTATATAATCCGTAATAGAGTAAATAAAGCACATATACTTTATATATAAGAAGGATTTTATAAAAGTACGGTTGTATATTTAAGGACCCTTAATCCCTACCTAGATAGTTTCTTCCTTATAGTAATTCTCAGAATATAATTAAAGTTAATCTATTAGGCAACCACTCCACTAGTTATTATTACGTTATTAACTTTAATTTGCATTACCTATATACCTAGCCTAATAACAAGCCTACTATAGTACTTACTATAAGGTTCTGTTATACTAGGCGCTAGGATAGTATATTAGCGGGATTTGCTTTACCTAACTTATATTTAATCTTAAAATTAAACTTAGCTAGTTTTTTAGCGGATTAGGCCTAGCGAGTAGATAAGCTCTTAGTGGTTATAAAGTACCTAAGATTATTATAATTGCAAAGTACGCGCATTATATACGCGGCGTGTTTAAGGTAATAGCGCTACGTTTTAAAGCATTGCACTATAGTAAGTAGTTCTTTATTATACGTATTATACTATACTTTTAGGCTAGTAAGCTTCTAACTATAATAAGCGATTAGGTACTAGTAGAGTTAATCTTCTTACCTTAAAGGCTATAGAAGTATACCGCTATAGGTATAGTTAAAAGCGTTAGTAATTACTATTAGGGGTAAATTAGGGTTAAAGTGGCGAAGTAGAGGAGTTTATATAAATATAGCGCGTAGCTTATAGAATGCTTACTATACGTTATTAGGCCGGGACTAAGGTTAATACCATTTAGTAGGCCCTTTTAACTTACGCTTTTACTTCTTCTCCCTATCTAACGTTAGGTTGTAATATACCTATATAAGATATACGTATAGGGGGTATATAATATTCGAGTAGTTCTAAATAAATCGCTTATAGAAGTTAGCAAAGCTAAGAAAGACCTAGATATCCCTATAGGACTTAGGCTTAGGCTATTCCTTAATAGCTTTTACGCGGTTAGGGTTTATTAAAATACCCCTAGGGGTAATAATAAAGCCTAGAAACTTAACGTACTTAGTATAAAAGATATATTTTAATAGTTTAATATATAGGCCCTAAGCGCGGAGCTGTCGCAGTATCTACTTAACGTGCTCGATATACTTATCCTTATTATTTAAGTAGATAAGAATATTATTTAGGTAAACTATATAGATGGTATCTACTAGGGGTTCTAAAGCTTTATAAATATAGCTCTAAAAAGTTATAGGGGTGTTAGTAAGACTAAAGGGCATTACTAGGTACTTAAAGTAACTATAGAGTATCTTAAATACGGTCTTTTATTTATCTCCCTTTTTAATATAAATCCTATAGTATGCATTATAAAGATTTAGCTTTATAAATATCTTTATATAGCTAAACCTATTAAAGAGTTTACTAACTAGCGGTAGGGGATACTGATTTTTTATTATAATCTTATTTAGGCGTCTATAGTTAACGTATAGCCGTATTATACCGTCTACTTTTAGCATAAAGAGGATAGGCGCTCTAGTAGGCGACTTACTAGGCCTAATCTAGCCCTTTTCAAGAGCACTGTCTAGGTACTTTTATAAGATCTGTAACTCCTTCTATAAAAGGTTATAGAGGGGCATTTACAGTGGCGTCTTACCTTCTTCTAAGTCGATTATATAGTTGTATTTAGAGTTCTATAATAGTATACTTGCTAGCTTATTAGAGAAAATATTAATTTCCTCCTTATATATATCTAGTAGGCTAGGGGCTATAGAGGTTAAAGTAACTATTATATAGTAGTATGCTTCTAGGAGCTAGTAAAGAGAAGGGTATAGCCAATATGCGTTTTATAGGTATACTCACACTAAGAGTGCATATAGCTCCGCTATAGTATACTTAATAGTTTTAGGGTTTTAATTACCTCCCCCTTATATATAGGTAATCTGCGCTAGCACTAGAGGGTCTCTATAGGTACTCGCTGTTAGTAATAACAGGTCCTCTACTATATTTATAACTAGTATCTCTATATCTAGAGGGTCTATATAGGTACTTACTGCTAGTAATAATAGGTCCTCTATTATGTTTATAACTGGTATAAAAAAAGGAGTCTTCTGGCTATAGCGAATAGACTATTTTACTAGCCTTAATATTTACTAGAAGAGCGTTAAGGGTAACTATTTAGAGGTATTTAGGGTCTAAAGTACTTTAGATAAACTGTCTAAAACGGAAGCTAATTAATAGATCTGTTTCCGCGAGCCAATTCTATTTAAGAACTATATTATAACTATTAAATAAGCCGCCTTAAAAGGTCTGCGGGCTAATAGTGCGAGGGGTACCCTAGAAGTCGCTAGTGGTAACTATTAGATTATAAGCATCCTAGATTATTATCTAGTTGCTATTAAGGAAATATGTAATAGGTTTATGTAAATATAGCGCGTAGCGTATAGGTAGGTTAAACCTATAGACGATGTCTTAATTAATAAGGTTAATTTAGCACCTATTATTATATAAAGTACGTAGGCGGACTTCGCCCTAGGGCGTATTTATCGCAATATATACCACAATACGTTTCTTTTTTTCCCTTTATATTAGGCCCTAGTTGTAGTTAAAAGAAATGCGCTACTAAGGCTTTAGGTTTTCTAAAGCCCGAGCTAACTTCTCTTTATTAACCTACTTTTAGTATTCCTTATGGTGGCCGCCTGCGGTTCTTTAACTCGCCTATATAGCACTAGCGTCTAGGGGGTCCCCTAAGCTATTTAGCTTTTAGGTAGTCTCCCTATAAGTTTACTTAAAGCGTTACCCTTTTTAGGTTCTGTTTCCTAAGCCTAACTCTATAGAGCCTATACTACAACTACGCTTTATACGCGATAATTTACCGCTATTACTTACGCGATCTTCCGCAAGCTTTATAGTATTAAATAATTGCTCTATATAGCGGATTTTATTAAAGAGGTCTTTAGCGGTTTTTACCTATTAGGCAAAGTTCTAGCGGAAGAGCTCTACTTATAGGTAGGCTAGGAGATATAAAAACTAAAAGTTTACCTATTATTTAGGATTGATAAAAGGGGTATAAGAGAAGAGGTCCTCTAAGCTATATATATGGGCTAGGAAGACGTTAAACCTCTAGTTCTTCTTTATAATAGCTATATAGTATATTATAGCGTTATTAAAGCGTCTTACTATAGGGTTCTTCTTTTATAAGACCTTTAATGGCCTAGCGCGTGCGTTACTTATAGTTATAGTTAGCGTTATTAACCTTAAATCGGTTCTTAACTGCGGCGATCTACCGGTTAAAATGCTATTAAGTAGTACCGCTAATATTAGGTAGTGACCCCTTAACTAGGGCGTTAAGATTTAATCGGCGTATGCGTTCGCTATATAACTTATACTCTTTATTTAAGAGGTAATAAAAGGGCTTTATTAAATTAATAATGCTTTATAAGTTAGCTATTTCCTTAGCTAGCTTATCTAGCTCCTTTATATTAGCGGTATTAGGTAGGATACTAGTAACCTTACTAAGCTCCTATTAAGCCTAGGTATATAAGTTAAACTAATCTCTAGCGTTTATAGATATCTAATTATTTTAAGGTTTAGAAGGTGGCTTATATACTACTAGTATACTTTTAGCGGTTTTATCTATACTAAATCCTAAGGCGTTTTGCGGTTATATCGCTAGCGTATTACTGTTAGGTATAGGCGTTAGTTTTTTTTAGAGGTATTATAGAAAAATTAAACCGGCTACCCCCCTAAGGGGATTAGTAAGGATTTAAATATAAGATAAGGATATAGATTGGGAGTTTAATAATAGAATAATAGGGTATATCGTATAGATAGAGAAAAATCCTTAAGGGAAAAGGAGGAGTTTATATATAAGGTAGGAAGGGTTTTCCCTAAGTATATATAGAGCACGTGCCTTACGGGTAAGTTACCCCTAGGTTACCTTAGGGTCGCCTATACCTTACGGCTATATAACTATCTACTTAGGTTTTACCTAACACCTTTAGCGTTTATATAGTAGTAAAAACTAGTAATATAGCCTACTATAGGTCTAGGGTAAGCTTATAAAATAGGTTTAGTATTAAATCTTTCTAAGGAATTTAGGCCTAGCCTACTAGTATAAAAAGTAGGTCTAAAAGGTTAAAAAGGTCTCCGTTATTTTTATATTTAGGCCTCCATAACTAAGGTAGGCGTTTTATACCTTAAAGGGATCCTTATAAATAAAAGATAAGTAGTTAATTATTTCCTCTTTAAAGGTAAAAGGGTTTATTAAGTCCTTAGTGTGTTACGGGCGTAGGTGCGTCTATATATCCCCGCTAGTACGGCTAAAGATATAGGCCACTCGGGCCTAAGGGGTAGGAAAGTGGTTAGTATTAACTTTAAGCTTATTCTATAGTTAAAGCTTCTAGTTATTAAATATAGGGTTTATTCTATTTATAAGTAATAGGGAGTCTATAACCTTTATAAACTATAATAGGGCTATATAGAGCTTTAAGGACTATAGTAAGTCTCTAGGTGTTTAATAATTTATTACTAAATATAGAAGTAGGAGTATCTCTAGCTTTAAGCAGCTCTTATAGTTATTTAATTTTAGTATTAGCTGCTGCCAGTTCTACCTAGGGGTTTAAAATATTAACTGTTTTATTATCTAAAGTATTTAAAGGTCCTATAGCTGCTTTACTAGCTGCTGTGTTTCTTAGCATAGTAGTAGGGGTATTAGATAATTCTAGGTAAATTCTTTAGGGGTTCTAGTCTGTGCTTATCCTATTCTTAGAGTTTATATTCTTTTTATATATTTTTTAGTTCTAGTTTTTAGTTCTTATTCTTAGTTCTTATTCTTAATTCTTAAATATATTTAAGTTCCTTCTTAGGAAAAAAGGGTAGATAAGCTTTAGATAATATTAGTAACTTAATTAATTTAGGCACAAGTACGGTATAAGGGACGCGCAAGCCTATATAATTGGATTGTCTATAAACAAGTATCTAAAGCTAGAGAAAGAAAAGGAGAAGGAAAGTAGCTCCGCTTAATATTTTATAAGATCTTTGCATTATATAACCGCAATATACGGTAATCTATAGCAACTTACTAGTATAAAGGACTGTAAAGTTCTGCTATTTTCTGCTAGTGCCGTAATAAAGCACCTAAATAAGTAAATAAAGTGCTAGTATAGTAAAGATAATAAGCTACTAGAAGAATATAAGGATAAAACGCCCTATAGGTATAATATAGATATATAAAGCTTAAGGGCAGGCTTTACTAAAGGGGGATAATATTATAGCACTAGCAGACAATAGTAGAACTTTATAGTTATATAACTAGAGGACCGTATAAAAGAACCCTACTTTAACTATATAACGGAACCTTGTAGTAAGGACTACGATAGGCTCGTTATTAGGCTAAGTATATAGGTAATATAAGTTAAAGTTAATAATATAATAATAACTAGTAGAGTGGTTGCCTAATAGATTAACTCTAATTATATTCTAAGAATTACTATAAGGAAGAAACTATCTAGGTAGGGATTAAGGGTCCTTAAATATACAACTATACTCCTATAAAATCCTTCTTATACATAATATATATATACTTTATTTACTCTATTATGGATTATATAGATTATATAGATTATATAGATTATATTATATAACTTTAGTTACTATTCCTTGTTATATAGCTCTATTAGCTCTATTTTAGACCGTGCTTATATTAACTAACTAGCTTCTTTTAACTCTTCCCTAAGTAGTTATAATATTATACTTAAAGCGTCCGTAGCACTATCTCCCTCCTCTTTATCTTTATCCTTAAAGATCCTAAATATTTCTAAGTTATTTACTAGAGGTATAATATCTATCTAATTAATTTGGTTAATATTATTACTTATTATACCTAAAGTAATTTCTTCTTCCTTAACTACTTGTCGCATTCGCACTATAACTATAATATTATCTCTTAGTGAGATTATACCGTCTCTATATTCTCGCTGTTTAAAAGAGGGGTTAGTTTATATTACATTAGCGAACCCATCTTTATAATAACCGTCCTCTTATTTAAAGTATACTAAAGTAAATATTTATTTATCCTATAACGTTCGCTTTATCTCTAATACTAAATATACGTAACTTATTACTTTTAATAGTCGTCTAGTTCTCTAATTAATTTATCTTAGGGTTTTATATTTAATTTACTACTATATAGCTAGATAATAAACTATCTATTACTCTAGCGAAGTTACGCTATTCTTATAATGCAGAATAGAAGGCTACTAATGCTTAGTAATGGGCCCTTAAGTCTTATCTTACGGCGTCTACTTAGTTAATCTATCTTAAAAAGGTATATAAAAAGGTTTATTTTAAGGAGTAGAAACTAGTAAAATAGGGTTTATAGAAACTTAGTAATAAAAGAATAGATTCTTTTTTGGCTAAGAAGGAAACAGATTTAAATAGCTTAGCAACTACTCTTCTTAGGTCCCCCTTAGGTGACTTATTCTTTAGTAATCCTTCTTTATTAATGCTGCCTAACCTAATTTCTTCTAATACTCCTATACCTTTCCTATAGCGTTCTTTAGATTTTCTAGTAGTTCCTAAGTAGTTTTATTATAGCCTATCCACTTTACCTTATACTATATTTTGTTATTAATGTCCTTATAACTAATAATCTTTAAAACTTACTATTTATCTTCCTCCTATCCTCTATACGTGTCTACTTTATAAACTAGTGGCTTAATATTTCTATATACTGGCTCTAGTATTATAATATACTATATAGGGTAGATCTTTATTTTAGCTAGTAGGTTTATCTTAAATATAACTAGTAAAATACTTTA
>Ga0307515_10024361_pt1 | contig 10549 bp, 5 predicted proteins | sample 17_EM_MG_FD_194513 | JGI IMG/M metagenome (GOLD analysis project Ga0307515, IMG submission 194513) | Populus trichocarpa ectomycorrhiza microbial communities from riparian zone in the Pacific Northwest, United States - 17_EM | ecosystem: Host-associated > Plants > Roots > Unclassified | place...
AAGGTGGGAGCTAAGCTTAAGTTAAAAGCAAGCTTAGGATTAAAGAATCTAAGGGACTAAAAATTCGGAGTATAAATAAGGACACCTATAGGCAAGAGGCAAGGAGCTTCTTTATAGATCAAAGAATCTATAATCTAGGCAGTAGTTAGATTGGGAGACAGATATATAGACCTAGAGGACTTATCAGTTAAATATAGTGTTTAGCTTAAAGATTAAAAAATTAATACCAAGATTAAGAAGTATAAAGACTTTAAGGATCTACTTATAAGACGCGAAAGAAAAGAAACTATAGAGGAATTTAGAGCGAGAATTACCTTATAGTAAGAGCAGAAACTAGATAAGAGATTTAGTCTGCTAGGTCGTATAAGGGACAGAGCACCTATACAAAGAATTACTAATAGGCTAAGAGTAGGTATACTAAGAGCTAAGTGGCTTACCGAACTGGAATAAGAAGAGGATTTAGGAATCCCAATTAGATTTAAAGAACGATACACAAAGGGCTATCACAACGCAGTAATAAGAAGATACTTCCTTATAGATAGAGCGTATATACTTAAGCAGCTATACTAAAAGTGGTATAGGCAGCAATATAATAATAAGTAGGAAGATTTCTATATGTGGTTAGATAAAAAAGTTATCTAAGACTACCCAATTACAGAAAAGGCTATAACTTATATTAAAGGAGCCTTAATTATAACATTAAAAGATCTAGAGGAGTAATTAGAGGACTAGAGAAGCGAAAGGCGAATCTTAGTACCTGCGAATAAAGTCGCGACGCTTAAATCAATATAAGAAAGGTTTAAACTTAAGGATAAAGACAAGCTAAGAGTTAACCTAAGACACTAAGCATACTATATACTATTATAGATAGCATACGTGGATAATACGTGTAGCATATATAAAGCACCTAAGGACAAAAATCGGAAGTATCTAATAAGGATATATTAGATGACGGATAAGGCAAAATACTAAAACGCTAAGTATATGTATAGTTGGCACCTAGTAGAAGTTTAAGAATAAGGGGACTTAACACTTTAATTAGGAAGATTCCTTACGGAAGAATGCCTAGATGGATAATAGTAGTGGGAATGTCCAGAGAACACCTATCTATGGCACATTAAAGATAAGAAGTAAACTAAGTATTAGCCTAAGTTAGACTAAGTATAAACAGGATCTAGTAGCCAATAGTTAGGAAAAGTAGAGGCCTATAGAACTAGAGGGAACTAGTAATAGAGCCTTAGACCCTTAAAGGAATTTAAGGAAAACACCTAAATTTACGAGTTAAATAGTAAGATTAACAGTTTAAAGCACTAATAGATAGTGGAGCAATAAGGAACTATATCTTACTAGCAGCAGTTAAAAGAATAGGACTACTATATAGGAGAAAGGAGCACCTATATTTATTAGTAACAATTTTAGGAGATTTAATAGCCTACGGGGATAGCATTATCAATCTCGAAATAGGACCTATTTAGTTAACTATTGAAGAAAAATAAATTCGGATGTCTTTTAATATCCTACCATTAGGGAAGGACGAGGCGATACTAGGGATGCCTTAGTTACAGGAGTACAATCTAAAGATCGATTGGGTTATAGGTTAGGTCGATATTAAAGATACTTAACGCCGTAAGATGCGATAATAAGCTAAGTTAGTATAGTACTAAGTAGAAGCAACCTATAAGGGAACAGAAAAGGGACTAAGCTATATACTAAAGAGATACTACAAGTATGGCAAGAAACTATAGTTACTAGAGAGTAAAAAGCTGTTAGAGTATATAGCATGGGACTATAAGATAGAATTGAAACCAGGAATAAGTTTAAGGTTCTTTCCAATCTATAAGCTTACTGAAGAGAAAGGTAGAGCATTAAAAGAGTTTATTTAGGAGAACTTACGAAAGGGATATATTAGACTATTGTAATTATTAGCGGGTTATCTAGTACTATTTGTCCTAAAGAAGAATAGCAAGCTAAGGCTGTGTATTAACTATAGATAGTTAAACAGCATTACTAAAAAGGATAGGTATCCTTTACCCTTAATTAGCAAGATCTAAGATAGGATAGGCAATGTATAAATCTTTACAAAGATAGATCTAAGATAGGCGTACCATTAGATTAGAATTAAGGAAGGCAATAAATGGAAGGCAGCCTTTAGGTTAAAGGAAAGACTATATAAACCATTAGTTATGCAATTTGGGCTTATAAACGCACTAGCAATGTTCTAGAAGCGAATTAATAATGTATTAGGAGAATACTTAGATGAATTTATTATGGTATACCTTAATAATATTATTATCTACTTAATAACTAAGGAAAAATATAGGGAATATGTTAAATAGGTCTTAAAGAGATTATAAGAAGAACAGATGCTAGTAGTAATTAAAAAATATAAGTTCTTTACTAGGAAGACAGATTTTATTAGATTTATTATTAAACTAGGCCAACTTAGTATAGATCTAAAGAAGATTAAGGCTATAGTAAATTGGCAAAAACTAGAGAATATTACGCAGTTAAAATTATTCCTAGGGTTTTATAATTACTATAGAAGGTTTATAGCGCAATGGTTAAAGAACATTAAGCTATTTACGCGGTTAATAAAGAAAGAAGAACTATAGGCATAGGGAGAGGAATAATAAAAACTATTTAAAGAAGTTAAAAGGTTATTTACCTAGGAGCCAGTTCTTAAGATCTATTAACTAGGACTAGAGACGGTTGTTAAGATAAATATATTAGACTTTATATTAGGGGCATACTTTATACAAAAGCATCCAGATAGATGGCATCTAGTAGTATACTATAGTCGGAAGATAACACTACTAGAGTTAAACTATGACATCTATAACAAGGAGTTATTAGGTATAGTTACAGTATTAAAGAAATAGAGAGCATTCTTGCAAGGTATAGAGAAACTATTTATAATTAAGATAGATTATAAGAACCTAATAGGATTCCTAATAATAAAGGAACTTAACTAAAGACAGGTTAGATGGGTAGAGATGCTTATAGAATATTATTTTAAGATTTAGTATACTAAGGGTACGGACAATATAAGAGCAGACGCTCTAAGTTAAAAGGCTAAACTACAAAACGATAAGAAGCCATTAGGGGCTTTACTATGAAAAGATATAGATAGATTAATTAGGTACAATTATCTAAAAATTACAGTAACTTAGGAAGAGTTAAAGAAAATTTATAAGTTACTAGAAAGCTTTTAGGCATAGAGAATTCTAGAAGTATAACTAGAAGATTTATAGATGGATATATACAAAAACCGAGAAGTAAAGTACATCCTAAGAAGTATAGCAGAGCAATTTATGGAAGAATTCTATAAAGAACTAACTTAAGGACACAACGGAGCTATAGGCTTAGTGTTAAGACTCTAAGAGGAGTATATTATTAACAGAATCTAGAGAATAGCTAGGAAGGTCACTAAGGAGTATTTAAATTATTAAAGAAATAAACTAATAAGGTATAAGCTATATAAAGGGCTATAACCTATTAAAATACCAGAGAGACTATAGGAGGTTATATTATAGGACTTTATTATTAAGTTGCTAAAGTTAAGAGATCCTATTACCGGATAAGATTATAACGCGATCTTAGTGATAGTAGACAAGCTTATAAAGTAGGGATACTTTATAGTATATATAGAAGAAATATTAGCAGAAGATATCGCTAGAAGCTATATTAAAGAAGTATTTATAAGGTATAGAGCACTAAGTAAGATTATATCGGATAGAGATTTAAGATTTATAGTAGCATTCTGGGAGGTATTTTAGCGGAGTAAGGAGTTCGAGCAGTAACTTCTACTATATATTATCCGCAGATAGACGGTTAAACGGAAAGATTAAATTAGACACTAGAGCAGTATTTAAGATATTATATTAATCACGTATAGAATAATTAGGTATTACTGTTACTAGTTATATAGTTTGCATATAATGCAATACCATAAAAAGGAATAGGTATGTTACTATTTAAGGCGAATTATAGATATAAGCTAAGAACATCGCTATTACCACGTTAAGTAAAGAAGATAAGTAGTACAGCTAAATAAAGGATGGAGATATTAATGAATCTTTATAAGAACCTTACGGAAATAGCTAAGGTAGTATAGCAAAGAATAAAGAAATATTATAATGCTAAGAGATCTAAGGAACCAGATCTTAAGGAGGGAGATAAAGTATAGTTACTATATAAAAATTTTAAGAGTTAATAACTAAGTAAGAAGTTAGACCATATTAGGCTAGGACCTTTTAAAATTAGTTAAAGGATTTTACTGGTTACGTTTAAGTTAAACCTACTAGCTAAGATAAAGATCTACCCTATATAGTATATCGCAATGCTAGAGCTAGTATATGGGAAAGTTAAGCTACTAGTTTACGAAGTAGACACGTATAGAGGATAAGAGGAAGACAAATAGTAAGTTTTAAAGATTGTTAGTTATAAGGACGTTAACAATAAAATATAATACGAGGTTAAGTGGATAGGCTATAATAAGACTACCTAAAAACTACTAGAAAATTTGAAGAACGCTATAGGAAAGGTATAGGAGTATTAGAAGAGAATAGGTTAGGTAATATTAAAGAAGGATTACTAAAGAATGAGTTACCTAAGGGGGACCTAGGAAGAGCAATTGCTGAACTACTTAGAGTTATTTCCTTCACTGTTAGAAGAGAATCCGTTCTTTTATTACTAAGTTCCTATAGACCTTATTCTATAAGTTTCCACTCCTTAAAATAAACCTTCTTACGAACCTTCTTAAGGCGAAGAAGATAAGTAAATACCGCGATTTAAGCGTTTAGAGCTTTCTGTTCTGTATTATAAGAACGTTCCAGCTTAGCTAGGGCTTATAATAACTCACTATTAAGCTTTACAGCGGCAGATTAAATACAAGACCCTATAACAAATTACTTAGGGAACTTAATAATTATTAAGAGTTATAAAACGCGCATACTTAGCGTTAAAAAAAGAGTAAACGTCGCAGGACAAATAAATATTTACTTTAATACACTCTAAATAAGAGGAGGGTTACTAAGACGAAGGACTCGCTAACGCAATATAAACTAACCCCTCTCTCAAACAACGGGAACATAGAGATAGTATAATTTTACCTAGTAATAGAATTGCAGCAATAGTGCGAGCGCGTCGTTGCGCGTATAAAGAAGAAGAGGCTTTAGGCATTATAAGTAACGATATTAACTAAATTAATTAGACGGATATCACACCTCTAGTAAACAACTTAGAGAGGTTAGGAATCTTCGAGGACGAAGATAGGAAGGAGGGAGATGGTATTACGGACGCTTTAAGTACGATATTATAACTACTTAGAGAGGAGTTAAAAGAAGCTAGTTGGTTAATATAAGTATGGTCTAGGATAGAACCGGTAGAACTATATAACGAGGAATAGTAGTATAAGTTATATAATATGCTATATAAGGAATGTAGAGAACGGACGGAACGTACGTACCTTACGTACCTTACGTATATTATATATAAGAAGGATTTTATAGGAGTACAGTTATGTATTTAAAGGACCTTAGTCTCTACCTAGATAGTTCTTTCTTTATAGTGATTCTTAGAATACAATTAGAGTTAATCTATTAGGCAACTACTCTACTAGTTGTTATTATGTTATTGACTTTACGCATTACCTACACACCTAGCCTAATAATAGGACCTATTATAGTACTTGCTATAAGGTTCCGTTATAGGCAGGCTTTAAACTTTATTAGATAGCCATTAGTATTAGTTTTATAGGTAAACGTCCAGATAATAGGTATAAGTTTAATATTAATCGTCTCCTTAATAACCTTAAACGTTCCTTTATTTTAAAGGTTAGTAAACTCCTTCTAAGCAGCAGCCACGAATTCTTTCTTATATTAATATCTTTAAAGCTCCTTCTAGTTCCTAGGTAGTAGTAGAAGCTAGTTATAATATAGCTTTTAGTAAAAGGTAAGCCCTATATTAAAGGCTACTCTTTAAGCCAGAAGGCTCTTATCCTTAGTAATATTAGTTAGGAAACCTACGTAGGCCTTTAGACGTTCTTTAAATCTCTTCCCTTTAACAATATTTTGCTCTCCTATATTGCCGACAATATTCTTCTTTGGCTTAGCTTTATTAGTTGGAATTATAATATAGTAGGGCTTCTTTTTTACCGAGGTATTTAAGGACGGTAGAGGCTCCGGTAAGTTAGGTTCTAGTATTTCATTTAGGGTAGAAAGCCCTAGAGTTAAGTCGTCTTTAGAGCTTAAATCTAGTTACTTACTACTTTTACTATTAGGCTCTTCCTAATTTCTACTAGAATCTACCTATTGTCTTCCTTTAGTATTAACTTAAATCTCGTCTAGAGTCTTATTGCTTTTATTACTTTTATTAAATAACGATTTTAATTCGTCTTAGAGGTTCTGTATTTAACGGACATTAATTATTTTTAATATTTAGTTAGTCCTTACTTAGAGTATATTTACTAGATCTGGCTATAAGTCATTATAGAGCAACTGCTTATTAAATCTTACGTCTCTTATTCTAATAACCTTCTTCTAACTAAAAATATAGATTTAGAAGATATTTGTTAAATTATACCCTACCAGATATCCTACATAGGCCCTTAGCGCGAGCTTATTTAGGCGTAGAATATTATACTTAAGAAGATAGGCCCTATAGCTATAGACTCGTAGGTAACCTATATTAGGTTTTAGTGGTAATATACCCATCGCTAACTAGATATTTTCATAAGGTATCTACCACTTAAGTCCTTTACTGGGCGTCCGATTAAGCAAATAGGCAGCTACCTTAAAGACTTTAGGCTATAGCTCTTCTAGTAAATAGGCTGCAACCCTTACGCATTAACCCTTCTATATAATCACCCCCTTAGAACGTTCCGCTGGACCGTTTTAAGACTAGGTATTAGGCGCTAATCTTTTAAAAGTAATTCCTTATTTAGCTGCCCATTCCTTAAATTCGCCTATAAAAGATGTCTCTCTATTTATATGGATTATGGCTACCTTAAAGCCGTATCGTCTTTTGATAATATTATAATATTTAATAACTATTTTAGTTAGGGACAACTTCTTAGCCATTGTTTCTACCTTATTTATCCGTGTCGCATTGTTAAGGAAGTGTACCGCGTACTTATAGCCATTATATGCGATAATTCCAGGTATCAAATCTAGGTATATCCTATAGAAAGGAACCGCCAACTAGGTCGGTTTCCTTCTCAATACTACCTTATAAGCTTTGCTTACTCCGTATAACTTATATTCTACTATTAAGGGGCCTTTTAAATTTGCCCCCGTTACTAACTAAGGTAGTTACTCTATTACTTCTTTTCCTGTATAGCCTAATCGCTAGTGCTATATATAGCCTTCCGCCTAATTTAGTAGAGGCTTTAATAAATACTTTACTAGCTTTAATTAAGTCACAAATAAAGCCTCTTATAAGTCCTTTGGCTTATTATATTTAACCGTTTTTTAACTATAGTAGTAGCCACAGCGGAAGTACGTCTCGTTATTACTAGAGAAGACAGTGTTCTCTTTATTGTTCTAATAGACTCCCTTATTATTAAGCTTTTAGAGGCATACTAGGTTAGTATAAAAGCTTAGTATATAGGCTGCTCGTAAGAGCTGCATCTATATCTTGCCCATTGGGCGGTTAATTATAACTATAGCTGTGCTATAGCCTACGATCTCTTCTGTATTTAATCCTACGTAGAGCCGATCTAACGTAGGCTCGATATTACTAATAAATCTGGCTTAATCGTTGACGATGTGTATAGTGGTTCCTAAGTTAAGGATAAAGCTGTCACGAAGCTTATAATTAGAGGTTATGTTATAGGCTCCTACTTAATAAATAGCAAAGGCTCCTCTACTAGGCTCTTAAGAGCTCTGCTTATTGCTATCCTTTAGCTTCTTATTAGCTTAATTATCCTTTTTAATTTACTTAATACGAGCCTTAATTTCGGGCGTCGTATTAGCAATCTTCTTATCTACCTTCTTCTGGATTTTATTACTAGGTTTAAACCAAGATAGGTAAGGAATTAACTCTACGATATACCAGCACTTATTAAAGTAGTAACACTTTCCGCATAGGCACTCTAGTACCTATCGCTTTTCCTTCTTCTGCTTATCTGCTGACGATTTAGGCTTTAAATTTAATAACTTACTTAACTTGTTCTTTAAGGTGGCTGCAAAGGATCCTTATAAAATCTTACCCTTCTGAGTAAGCTCCCTACGACGGTGGTTTTGGTATATTTTAACTAGCTTAAAGAAGGTAGAAAGCGTCTTCTTCTCCCACTTATAACTATTAAGCTCGTTCTTCTAATATTCTAACCAGCTTAGTATAATAGATTTAACTATAAATGCGAAGTCCGTTACCGAACGATTACCATCTACCTCAGGTAGTTTTAGCTCCTTACACTTAGTGTACACCTTCTCCCACTCCTATAACTAGACCTCAAAGTTCTAGTTCTAAGGCGCCTTCTTAAGCCTTACATATTAGGTAGCTATTTGAAGCTTTTAGGCGTGGTTAAATAAAGCAATTCTCTACTTAAGCAACACCAAGATATTATAGGTGGAGTTACATTTAAATGTGTAGACGAGGTAGGTCCATAAAATAGAGCTTAGGATCTAACTGCGTAACGTATTAAGAGCTAACAGCTGCTTTCTATATAGCTTTAAGTTGTCCTTATAGTCCGCTTTAAGCATACGGAGCTCCTCCTTCTTATCCTTATCTAGCTCTAAGAGCTTTATTTTCCCCTAGCTATTAGCATCCTTCGGTAAGGCTCAAACAGGTTCTTTAAGCCTTAGTAACTCGGTCTTGGGTGTCAATAGGTCGACATACTTTTAGAGACGATTGTTATTAGCTTTTAACTTAATAACCTTAATCTATTTGTCCCAGTTATTTGGGCTTATAAGGATAACGGATGAGATAGTAATAGGTGGGGTATCTTATTAAGAGGTCATTGTGGGTAGTTGCCTATAATTAAGATAATAATTGAAATTAATAGGAATAAAGGCTTTGGAATCAAAGATAATATAGTAGACGGCCCGGGCTTATAACTGTTAAACTGGTAATTTAGAATAAGAACTCTATTTATTAAAGAGTGCTTTAGGAGCTCTCTATATACCTAAAATAGGTAGCAAAATAAACGGACGACTACGTTGTCCGTTAGGTAATAGAAAATAGGTAATAAGACATTATATGAGACATTTAGTCATAAGTTGACAGACACCTAAGACATAGTTCGTATAGACGATCTAGGTCAACAGACGGTGGTAGATGGTGGTAAGGAACCTCGATTCAGGTCGACACCTCGTTAGTTCCACCATGCCTACTTCGCAGGAATTTTCCGCTTCAACGGCTCCTGCGAAATGACCGGAAGTCACTGGATCAAAGAAACCGGGCTGCTACACCCCCCAGCCATCCTCACCGACTCGTTTGGGGTCGGTGCGGCATACCAGGATATCTACGAGTACGGGATCCGCGAGTATACGGACGAGAAAGGCCACGTAGATTGGTTCCTGCGCCCGATAGTCGTGGAGACCTTCGATGGGTTCATGAACGACGTCAGCAAGTTCTCTGTACGCCCCGAGCATGTCGTGCGTGGGATGGATCGCGCGAGCGCGGACCCGGTGCCTGAGGGCGATACGGGCGGCGGTGCTGGCATGCTGTGTCATTGCTTCAAGGGCGGTACAGGGAGCTCGAGTCGTGTTATACCGGGGGCGGAGAAGGAGTATTCGATCGCCGCGCTCGTGCAGGCAAACTACGGCGCTATGCGTGACTTTCGCGTGGCGGGCGCGCCGATTGGGAGGCTGATTCATGAGGAGCAGGAGAGGGAGATGAGGGAGAATCCACATGATCCAGAGCCCATGGCGTAGGCGAAAATGATCGTGAGGTTAGTTGAGGCGGAAGAAAAGAAGGGTGCAAGTATCATCGTTGTTTTAGCGACAGATGCGCAGCTGCATCCGCTTCAGTTGCAGCGGCTGGCGAAACGAGCTACAGTTGGCCTGGCACGAGTGGGTAGGCAGGGCCATAATCAATCTGGGGATATCTCTCTGGCATTCTCGACGGCTAGTGAGATACCAGTACAGACTGTATTATTGTCACCAGCGTGGTTTTCAATATCAATATTGCCAATCAGATTGATCAATATTGTTACTAATCAATATTGGCGAGTATTGGCGAGTATTGGCCATATTTGCAACATTTGCAGATCTTCTTGGCACCCCATCATAAAATTTTAACTGCAATATCGTACGGATAAATTATTAAATATTATGGCTTCTAAAGCAGACTTATTCCTTTTTATACCTATATTAGACTCTCTTAATATAGAGGAGTTATTAAACTGCTAGTAAAAGAAGACTTTTAACCTATAGATACTAGTTAGTAGGGATTTGCTTCGCAAATCCTATCCCTCCGTCGTGCTGCGCAGTAGGGTGTAAGCTTTAGGCAGAGCCTCGTGTAGAGGTCTAGTAGAGCTTCGTGCAGAGATTCGCGCAGAGCCTTATGCAGAACCACGTGCGGCGTGCAGGTGTGTAGACGTATAGAT
>Ga0307515_10024362_pt1 | contig 10549 bp, 1 predicted proteins | sample 17_EM_MG_FD_194513 | JGI IMG/M metagenome (GOLD analysis project Ga0307515, IMG submission 194513) | Populus trichocarpa ectomycorrhiza microbial communities from riparian zone in the Pacific Northwest, United States - 17_EM | ecosystem: Host-associated > Plants > Roots > Unclassified | place...
AATAGTGTTATTAAATTAAGCTTTTCCTTTAGCTTTACTATAAGATTTGCCTTTACTAGCTTATCCTCTTTAAGAGCTAAGAATTAGTCGTCTCCTAAGATAATTATATTATTAGTTTATATACCAACAATTATAAATAGTGTTCCCGTAGTTATAATAAGGAAGTAAGGATTAAATATAGAAGTAGTTATTAAAAGCTTCTCTTTATAGTGCTTACTATAGGTAGCCTATTAGTAAGTTCCTGTCTCTATAATTCTATACAATAGCTTAAGCATAACTATAATCGTATTTTTAGGATACTAGTAGCGAATTTGCTCCAGAAGGTATGCTAATATTAAGCGCTAAAGGTGCGTCTCTAATTAGGTATAGGCTTAAGTAATATCTTATAAATAAACCGCTATTCCATTCTTTATTAAGGAGGGAGTTAATATAATAATAACTTACTAACTAGCTTATTAAATTATAGAAGATTATATAAGAATTATCTCTTTGCCATTATTATTATAACCTTAAATAATAAGCCTTAATTTCTTAAATAGGGTATTAGTATCTTTGCCCTTAATCTTATTAACTATCCTTAACTTAAAGATATAAACTTCATTAAACTTAGTAGGGTTATACTTCTTAAATTTAAAGACTTCTCTTATAATAAGACCGCCGATCTCCTACTTATTAGATGTTTAGAAAGGAGCTCCTAAGGTTATAATATAACCTTCCTTTTAAAGCTATTTTACGAGCTTAAAGTTAGCCTTCTCTTTAGCCGTTATAAAGGCTATTAATAACTTAACTCTATTCTTAATAGCGGCAACAAATTATTCTTTAAAATTAATAAGATGTTAGCAATTTCGTAATCCCTTTAGGCGACCTTTACCGCATTATAGTTATAGCGCATCTACTATAATTATATTAGGATTATAATCACCTTCTAGAGTACGTTAATCGTGGTTTTCCTCTAGGGTATCTTCTAGGGCATCCTATAAAGGCTTAGAATTATTATCTTTATAGTAAGGCTTAATAACAGTTAAATAGAATTAAGTAGGTCTATAAGGTATCTAAATAGTATAAGTTTAACTATTAATTATAATAAGTTGGTGTAGGCCTAACCATCCTCCCTTTTTACGCTATACGCGTACTTTAGACTAGAGTGGTAGATTAAGCATAATTAATATATTTAAGCCATTTCTTATTCCTAGTACGTTATTAACCTAGCATATAACGTAGAGACGTCGCACCTCCTTTATTGCCTTGCGAATAGCCTTAGCTTATTATATAATAGAGGGAAATAGTAGAGAATTATTAGTTATTTAAGGGTAGGCGCTAAAGACTAATAATATAGGTATAAGTCCATCTAGGCCAGCGGAATTATTAATAGCTTTAACAGCTATTTATAAGGTAAGTTTTTTACTAGCGTCCTTTAGTTCTAAAGAAATAATCTTATATACGCGGCGTAATAGTATATAATATTGCTCTACTTTTTTAATGCTATTATATACCTTAACGGGGACTTCCTTAACCTTAATTGCTATTACCTTTAACTATTATCGGAACTCTATAAATAAAAAGTTCTTTCCTATATTATAGATAATTTAATTAGGGGGTCCTAAATAGATATTAATCTAGCATAATTAAAGGGTATCCTATACGTTTCTAGCTAATATATTTTTTAAAAAACGCGCAGTTTAGAAGGAGGTTAAGAAGTTAATAACTTAGAGTACTAGCTTGCCGCTAAGATATATAACGTTAATAATAATATAGAAGTTAAAGTCGTAGTTATCCTTAAGGGTAAACTTAAATCGGCTAAGGGACTTCTGGTTTATTTAGTAGTAATAATAGTACTTTATAAGATACTTAATTGCCTTAACCTTAACTTTAGAGCCTGCTTGCTAAAGAACCCTAAGTAATTAGTAAACGGATAGGTAGCCAAAATAACGGTATAGTTAGCGTAATTCCGACTTAGTTAAGTAGCTTTAAGTAATACTCTTTTCTAGTTAATAAAGGAGTAACTAGGGGTAACCCTATTTGCGTATAACAGGTACCTAATTATCTCCCTAAATAAGTATATTCTTAAGGTTATTAAGCCTAATGCCTAACTTATTTATATCTTTAATACAAAATAGAAACAAAGTGTTTATAGGAATAATATAGAAAGTAATATATCCTAATAGGGTTTAGACCCTAATTATGCCGAGAGAGATTATAGTACCTTTACTAAAGTAAATTGTATATTAGCCTGCCGTTAATTAGTTAATTTAAATAGAGCTATTAAGCTGCTAAAGAGCTTAAACTTAAGGTTCTCCTACTATAGATACTCCTGCGGCTCCTATATCTAGTATAATACTATAAAAGACGTACGCCAAGTATCTGTTGTTAAAGGAAAACGTAAAACTCTCCTTTAGCTTATTAAAGATATCTAACTTTATAATAGAATAGAGCGTAGATTAATTATTAAGAATAGTAATAGTTTATATGCTATCTACCTTACTATACTTAGTGGAGTATTGGTTAGGGGAGTAGTCCTTAATTTCTATATCTATAAGGAGCTATTTAACCTTATTAACCTTACCCTTAAAATCTTCTACGCCTTTATATTAAACTAGAAAGCTTTAAAAGTAGGCTATAGTAACCTTATAATTTCTAACATTTCTTATACTCTAATAGAACTTATTATATACCTCTTTTCGCTTATTAAGGGAGTATCTAGTTAACTAATAATTTAGCTTCTTATAAACATAGCACTTTTTTTAGCAATTACTTTAAAATAAACCTCTATAAGGACCTCTATAATTACCTTATAGTTAATATTAATTATACCCTCTTCTGTATTCCCTACTACGGCCACTATATATTTAATTAGTCCAGTTATAATTATATTAGTTAGGAATACTTAATTAGGTAGGGTTTTTAGTATAGAACTATTAAGATTCTTATATTTGTAACGGAACCTTATAGTAAGTACTACGGTAGGCTCGTTATTAGGCTAGGTGTGTAGGTATTGCAAATAAAGTCAATAACGTAATAATAACTGGTGGAGTAGTTGCCTAACAGATTAACTCTAATTATATTCTAAGAATTACTATAAGGAAAGAACTATCTAGAGTAGGGACTATGGTCCTTTAAATATACAACCATACTCCTAGGAAACCCTCCTTATATATAAGGTACGTAAGTTCCCTACGTTCCTCTTGTCCCTTACGTAGTATATTATATAACTCGCTTACTATTCCTTATTATATAGTTCTACTGGCTCCATACTAGACCGTACTTATATTAACTAACTAGCTTCTTCCAACTCCCTTCCTAGTAGTTATAATATTATACTTAAAGCGTCCGTAATACCATCTCCCTCCTTCTTATCTTTATCCTTAAAGATTCTAAACATCTCTAAGTTATTTACTAGAGGTGTAATATCTATCTAATTAATTTAGTTAATATTATTACTTATTATACCTAAAGCATCTTCTTCTTTATACGCGCAATATTATGCACGTACTGTCGCTGCTATACTATTACTAAGTAAAATAATGCCGTCTCCGTATTCTCGTTGTGCGAAAGAGGGGTTAGTCTATATTGCGTTAGCGAATCCTTTATTTTAGCAACCTTCCTCTTACTTAGAGTGCACTAAAGCGAATATTTATTTGTCCTACAACATTCGCTCTTCTACTAACGCTAAGTATACGCGTCCTATAACTCTTAATAGTCTTTAAGTTCCCTAAGTAATTTATTATAGGGTCTTGTATTTAATTTGCTGCTATAAAGCTTAATAGTAAGCTAACTTAAGCTCTTACTAAGTTGGAATATTTTTAGAATATAGAGTAGAAGGCTTTAGAGGCCCGTATTACTGCGTCTACTTATCTTCTCTATTTTAAGAAAGTTTATAAAAAGGTTTGTTTTAAGGAGTAGAAGCTTATAAAATAAGGTCTGCTAGAACTTGGCGATAAAAAAATAGATTCTCTTTAATTAGCGAAGGAAACAACTCTAAGTAGTTCGGCAGTTGCTCCTCCTAGGTCCCCCTTAGGTAACTTATTCTTTAGCAATCTTCCCTTATTAATATTGCCTAACCTATTTTCTTCTAATACTCCTATACCTTTCCTATAGCATTCTTTAAATTCTCTAGTAGTTCCTAGGTAGTCTTATTATAGCCTATCTACTTTACCTTATACTATATTTTATCGTTAACGTCCTTATAACTAATAATCCTTAAAACTTACTATTTATCTTCTTCTTATCCTCTATATATGTCTGCTTCGTAAACTAGTGGCTTAATATTCCCGTATGCTGGCTTTAGTATTATAATATACTATATAGGGTAGATCTTTATCTTAGCTGGTAGGTTTAACTTAAACATAATTAGTGAAATTCTTTACGTAATTTTAAAAGGTCCTAGTTTAACGTAGTCTAACTTCTTACTTAGTTGTTAACGCTTAAAATTTTTATATAGTAGCTATACTTTATCTCCCTCCTTAAGATCTGGTCCCTTAGATCTCTTAACGTTGTAGTATTTTTTCATTCTTTGCTATACTACCTTAGCTGTTTCCATAAGGTTCTTATAAAGATTTATTAATATCTTTATCCTTTATTTAGCTGTGCTACTTATCTTCTTTACTTAACGTAGTAATAATAATGTCCTTGGCTTATATCTATAATTCGCCTTAAATAGTAACGTACCCATTCCTTCTTATGGTGTTATATTATATATAAACTGTGTAATTAGTAATAATAATACCTAATTATTCTGTGCGTAATTAATATAGTGCCTTAAATACTACTCTAATGTCTAATTTAGTCTTTCTATTTAACCGTCTGTCTGCGGGTAATATATAGTAGAAGTTGCTGCTTAAACTCCTTACTCCGCTAAGAATACCTCCTAGAATACTGCTACGAATCTTAGATCTCTATCTAATATAATTTTACTTAGTGCTCTATATCTTACAAACACTTCTTTAATATAGATTCTAGCGACATCTTTCGCTGATATTTCTTCTGTACACGCTATAAAGTATCCCTACTTTATAAGCTTATCTACTATTACTAAGATCGCGTTATAATCTTATTTAGTAATAGGATCTCTTAATTTTAGCAACTTTACGATAAAGTCCTATAATATAACCTCCTATAGTCTCTCTAGTATTTTAATAGGTTATAGCCCTCTATATAGCTTATACCTTATTAGTTTATTTCTTTAGCAATCTAAACACTCTTTAGTAATCTTTTTAGCTATTCTTTAGATTCTGTTAATAATATACTCCTCTTAAAGTCTTAATACTAAGCCTATAGCTCCGTTATATCCTTAAGTTAGTCCTTTATAAAAATCCTCTATAAATTGCTCTGCTATGCTTTTTAGAATATATTTTACTTTTTAATATTTATATATATCCATCTATAGATCTTCTAGCTATTCCTTTAGAATTCTTTATACCTAAAAGCTTTCTAGTAACTTATAGACCTTCTCTAGTTTTTCCTAAGTTGCTATAATTTTCGGATAATTATATCTAATTAATTTATCTGTATCTTTTTGTAATAAAGCCCCTAATAGCTTCTTATTATTTTATAGTTTAGCTTTTTAACTTAGAGCGTCTGCTCTTATATTATCTATACCCTTAGTATACTAAATCTTAAAATAGTATTCTCTAAGCATCTCTACCTATTTAACCTATCTTTAATTAAGTTCCTTTATTATTAGAAATCCCATTAGGTTCTTATAATCCGTCTTAACTATAAATAGTTTTTCTATACCTTATAAGAATGCTCTCTATTTCTTTAGTACTATAACTATACTTAACAACTCCTTATTATAAATGTTATAGTTTAACTCTAGTAATATTATCTTCCGACTATAGTATGCCACTAGGTGCTATTTATCTGGATACTTTTACATAAAGTATACCCCTAGTATAAAGTCTAATATATCTGTTTTTATAACCGTCTTTAGACCTAGCTAATAGATTTTAAAAACTAGCTTTTGGGTAAATAACCTCTTAACTTTTTTAAATAGTTCTTATTGCTCCTTTCCCTATGCCTATAGTTCTTCTTTCTTTATTAACTGCGTAAATGGCTTAATATTCTTTAACTATTGCGCTATAAACCTTCTACAGTAATTGCAAAACCCTAGGAACGATCTTAACTATATAACGTTCTCTAGTTTCTACTAATTCACTATAACTTTAATCTTCTTTAGATCTATGCTAAGTTAGCCTAGTTTAATAATAAATTTAACAAAATTGGTCTTTCTGGTAAAGAACTTATATTTCTTAATTACTACTAGCATCTATTCTTCTTATAGTCTCTTTAAGACCTATTTAATATATTCTCTATATTCTTCCTTAGTTATTAAGTAGATGATAATATTATTAAAATATACCATAATAAATTCATCTAAGTGTTTTCCTAACACATTATTAATACGCTTCTAGAACGTTACTAGTGCGTTTATAAGCCTAAATTATATAACTAATAGTTTATATAGTTCTTCCTTTAACCTAAAGGCTGCCTTTTATTTGTCGCCTTCCTTAATTTTAATCTAATAGTATGCCTATCTTAGATTTATCTTTATAAAGATTTGCGTATTACCTATCCTGTCTTAAATCTCGCTAATTAAGGGTAAAGGATACCTATCCTTTCTAGTAATGCTATTTAACTATCTATAGTTAACACACAGCCTTAGTTTGCTATTTTTCTTTAGTATAAACAGTACTGGATAACCTGCTAATAATTGTAATGGTCTAATATATCCCTTTTATAAGTTTTCTTAGATAAACTCTTTTAATGCTCTACCTTCTTCTTTAGTAAGCTTATAGATTAAAAAGAACCTTAGACTTATTCCTAGTTCTAATTCTATTTTATAGTCCTATACTATATACTTTAACAGCTTTTCACTTTCTAGTAACCATAGTTTCTTGCCGTACTTATAGTATTTCTTTAGTATATAGCTTAGCCCTTTTTTTGTTTCCTCGTAGGTCGCTTCTACTTAGTACTATACTAACTTGGCTTATTATCGCGTTTTACGGCATTAAGTATCTCTAATATCAACCCAACCTATAACCTAATCGATCTTTAGATTATATTCCTATAACTAAGGCATTCCTAATACTGCCTTATTATTTCCTAATGGTAATATATTAAAAGATATCTTAATTTATCTTCCTTTAATGGTTATCTAAATAGGTCCTGTTTTAAGGTTAATAATGCCTCCTTTATAGGCTATCGGATCTCCTAAAATTGTTACTAATAGGTAAGAATATTCCTTTTTCCTATATGGTAACCCTATTCTTTTAACTATTACTAGCAAGATATAGTTCCTTATTACTCCACTATCTATTAATACCTTAAACTATTAATCTTGCCACTTAACTTATAAATTTAGGTGTTGTCCTTAAATTCCTTTAAGGGTCTAAGGCTCTACTACTAGTTCCCTCTAGTTTTATAGGCCTCTACTTTTCCTAACTGTTGGCTACTTAATCCTATTTATACTTAGTCCAACTTAGGCCAATACTTAGTTCGCTTTTTATCCTTAATATACTATAAACAGGTGTTTTTTAGATATTCCCACTATTATTATCCATCTAAGCATTCTTCTGTAAGGAATCTTCCTGGTTAAAGTATTAAGTTCCCTTATTCTTAAACTTCTGTAGGATGCTAACTATATATATATTTAGCATTCCTAAACCATTTCTTATCTGGTGCCTAATATATTCTTATAGGGTATTTCCAGTTCTTTTCTTTTGGGTTTTTATACATATCGTATATATTATCCACACACGCTATCCACAATAGTGTGTAATATGCTAGGTGTCTTAGGTCAACTCTTAACTCGTCTTTATCTTTAAGTTTAAACCTCTATCGCGTTAATCTAAACGTTACTATCTTATTTACTAGTACCAATATTTATATTATCTCTTTCTAGTCTACAGCTTGTTCCTCTAGATCCTTTAACATTATAATTAAGGCTCCTTTAATATAACTCATCTATCCCTCAGATATTACTTAATCTAGTATAACCTTTTTATCTAACTATATATAAAAGTCTTCCTACTTATTGTTGTATTATTGCCTAAACCACTTTTAGTATAGCTTACTAAGTGTATACGATCTGTCTATAAGGAAGTATCTTTTTATTACTACTTTATAATAGCCTTTTGTGTATCGTTTTTAGAATCTAGTTAGAATTCCTAAATTCTCTTCTTCTTCCAGTTCCGTAAGCCACTTAGCTTTAGGTATACCTGCCTTTAGCCTATTAGTAACCTTCTATATAGGTATCTTTTTTCTAAAGCAATCTGGTATTCTTAGCTTTATAGATTGCTTCTGCTATACAAAGATTCGTTATTTAAATTCTTTTATACTTTCTTATGGTCGTCGCTTTTCTAATAAATCCTTAACATCCTCGTACTTTTTGACCTTAATATCAACTTTTCGATCTTTAGGCTGAACACTATATTCCCCTAGTAAGTCTTCTAAGTCTATATATCTGTCTTCTAGCCTAACTGCTGTTTATATCGCAGATTCTCTAATCTATAAAGAAGCTCCTTACTTCTTACTTGTGGGTGTCCTTATTTATACTCCAAATTCTTAGTCCCTTAAATTCTTTAATCCTAAGCTTACTTCTAACTTAAGCTTAGCTCCCGCCTTAGTTTAATTAGGCGTCCGTGGTGTTTTTATCTCATTTTAAGAGTCTTAAATCTTATCTATCTCGTCTTAAGAATATAATGCCTATGGGAAACTCTGTCCCAAGCTCGTTTGTATATCTTTAAACTAAGCTACTACTCTACTCTATTGGTTTTCGTCCGTTATAGGTCCTTAAGCTATCCTTATTCTGTCTTTAGAATCTTAGATCTCTCTTATCTTGTCTTAAGAATCTTAAGCCTTTAGCCTTTTACCTTTATTGAGTGGTAAGCTAGCACTAGCAGTTGTCTGCTTGCTTAATCTTTTTTAAATACTGCTCCTGCCGTCTTGTGAAGCGATAGATGCCATATCCAACGGTGTTATAATGCCCGTTACTAAACCTTGCTCTATAGCGGTCTTAGTCTCTACTTCTATTGCGTTATTAAGGTTTAAATACCCCTAGTTAGTTCCTTTACTGTCCTCATTGCTATTAATTAATAAATACTCTAATTCCATTGTCATCGTTGCTAATTGTTGTCCGCATATTACTGTGATATTCTAATCCAGCTTATAAAATTAATCTTATTCTTTATCTAACTCTTTAGTTCCTCTATACTCTATAGATTTTAGCTCCTATAGCTAATAGCTTATGCCGTACTTAGCGTCTTTATAAATTCGGCATGCGTTATTATAATAAAACGCAAAACTTCTAATTAAACATTCTCTTGTTTCTTGCAGTATACTATTATTCCTCTATTATATATATCTTTTGCTAATTAGGTTCCCTTTATTATATAGTAACTCTAACCATCTTTATAATCCCTTATAAAATAACCCTATTTCCCGCAATTTATATAAGCTCCGTCTTTAAACCATTAACTTTGCTATAGAGTCCGCCTAAACATCTTCTGCTAATAAGGTCTCTAGTTTAGCCCTTACTTCTTAGTCCTGTAATTACTAGATCCTTAACCTTTAGGTTTCTATAGTTTTATACTCTATTTTTTATAGGCTTCTTTAGTACCACTTAGGTCTATTAGCTCTGCGCCATACTATAATTTCTAATTTAGCTTTTATTGTTGTGTACTCTGCGCCTTATACAACTATAGAACTCTATTCTAACTTTTCTTAGTCTGTTCCCTTTAGAAGATCCTATTATTGATCTTTATTACTTAATCTATTAATTCCCTTAGGGTGTCCGCATCTTCTATTAGAATAATTATGTCTTAAACTTTAGCCTTAAGTCCCTGTTTATACTGTGCCATAAGCGCCCTATTATTTTACTTAACTTATATAGCTAGCGTTTAGAATTACGTTGTGTACTTAATTGCTAAGGTTCGCTGCGTAATATCTTAGAGTTTTCTTTTTACTGTGGTTACTGCCTCTAGGTCTCTAAACATTTATATAAGTTATTCTATAAATCCCTCCTAACTTAAGAATATAAACCGCACGTCCTAATTAGTGGTCGTTATTTTATTTACTTATATTTCTATAAGGTAAGGTTTAAACTATTTAAGTGCTCTTCCTAATAAGAATAATCCTATATAAGCTATTTAATTTATAGGTATTGCCAGCTTTACTTCTTTCTACGCTACTTTAAAATACATTTATATAAGAAATCCTTTAAGCTTTAATCTTTTTCCTAAGAATCTTTTAATCGATGGTAACTTAACCTTTACTGCGCCTATCCCGTTAATCCTTTATTTAAGTGTTACATTATTCTCTATTAACTAGTTAACTATCTCTTATAGCTGTCTAACCGTCATAGGTTATTGCGAGTTAGTATCTACTATACTAGTGTCACCTTCTAACCTTAAAGTAGTTGCCGCCGTCAATGGCGTTATGGTGGCTGCTTTTGGTAGTATATTGTTTAACTTATTAAAACTATAATTAGGTAGTAATTGTATAACGGAACCTTGTAGCAAGTACTACGGTGGGCTCGTTATTGGGTTAGGTG
>Ga0307515_10024363_pt1 | contig 10548 bp, 7 predicted proteins | sample 17_EM_MG_FD_194513 | JGI IMG/M metagenome (GOLD analysis project Ga0307515, IMG submission 194513) | Populus trichocarpa ectomycorrhiza microbial communities from riparian zone in the Pacific Northwest, United States - 17_EM | ecosystem: Host-associated > Plants > Roots > Unclassified | place...
GTGCATTACGCTTCCCCTCCCTTACCCACCAAAAAAAAAAAAAAAAAAAAAAAAAAAAAAAATGCAGATGCTTTGTCTCCACCTGCGGCGAAGAGAAAGAAGATGTCTTCCGGCTTGTTACATGACCCTTAAGGCAGTTTAAAGATGCCAATTCATTTCAAGTGTATCACCTTCTTTGAAAACCGCCCGGAAGAAGAATGAGGCTGGGGATATCTCATCGCCAGTGGTAGTCGTACATACTCCATTTTGTATATACATTACACACCTCGAACACTATCGCGTATCCCCGTATTCAGACTGGACTGAATGGGCCGCCGGGACACCCATCAGGCCGAAGACACGGATTTGACATAGCACTCGTTTGCGTTAATTCTGGGTTCACCGGAGCAGTTAGCCGACCAGAATTTGGACTGTCTTGGCGCCCGTGTCCAAGTATCGCGTGAAAGCAAGCACCGCGAGGAGAGGTTCCCATAACTTGTCAACTACACCGGCGCTGCTTGTCTTACTACCGCCACCACACTGGTCTTTTCCCAAGCCATTGACTACTGCAAGTCATACTTGAGTCACTCAATTGATGTTGGCCGCCCGGTTAAACCGTGTCCTCGCCATCATCTCACTCAAAAAATAACCCGTCTACATTTAGGTATGTCCGCCATTGACCATATATAACCGCCCGCCCTCGACATGCCAGGAGAAGTACACATCTAGTTGACGAAGACATTGATACCTACTGTCCGCACTCGATCATTGCTCGCCGTGCTCTGGTCCCGCCTTCCAGCAAAACTATTACTACCTACCTTCCTATGGAACTCATGCGAGAGATCTTGGTATATTACACTGCATCGAACGAATCAAATGGAATCTGGTCAATTGGCTTCTGCTCGTCGCTACTCACTGAGCGAAATGTATATAGTGAATTTCACCACAGTAAATACACCACATCTCTCACCACATGCTTCACCACGAAATGTGGTGATTCAAGGCCCGGTGAAGTTCACCTGAAGATCTGGTGAATTTCACTTGATGGTCTGGTGAACTTCACTTGATGGTCTGGTGAATTTCACTTCACGGTCTGGTGAAATTCAATAACAGACCTGGTGAATTTTAATAGTAGATTTGTCCGATTTATGGTGTTTTCTTGGGCTGTACTTACGGTGAATTTCAACATGTCTTGTAGTGAGATTTACAGTGAATTCTACAATACAAAACACTACAAATTTAATGCGATTTTCACCATGTTTATGAAAAAGACTGAATCAATATTTATTGTGAATTATATCTAACAAAACACTACAATAACAAGGGAAGAAAGACGGAATTGGCAAGAAGGTTTTCATATACAATGCGCAACGTCGATGGCTCTAGAATACCTGGTCAGACGCCTATGCATAAGAAAGGGTAGGTGAGGGCTCACGTACTTGGTGCCAATGGTCCAAGAAGTTCAAGAATGGGATGCTGGAGGAATTGGTTAGCGAGAGGAAAGTGACAGAGACAGAAGGCCATGTACCTCGAGATGATGCGTGAGCACAAGAAACCGCCAAAACAGGCATTTACAGCAGGTGAACAAGTGGCTGCAGGAAGAGTCTGGAAAGCTTGAGGAGAGAGCGCTTGAGAGCAGATTCCTGAGAGCAGAAAAAGGTCAATTTTTGAGGTTTTGAGCATCTGTGTAGACTGTGGGAGACAAACGGACAAATGAACGAATGGACGGATTGAAGGGCTTGCCCTGGGCGAGCTGTTCATCATGCTCCTGCTCGCATGCTGACATGGCGGTGCGGGTGGTTGAGTACATGATGAAGGACTTGAGGTTCTCTGGTTGCATGTCTGTATTTGCGTCGTGTGAGTTGTGCGGCACAACACACAGGTTCGGGAGCATCAGCATGACCTTGAACGGTGGGCTCGACGCGTTCAGGCTCAGCGTGCGGCCGATCCCCCCATGGGTGGTGGGGCAGAGTGTGAGGACGCTTGCAGAGGTGTTTGGTCCACATTGTTTGCTGGAGCAGCATAGATCGAACCTGGGTTGGAACCAGGCTCAAAGACAAAGGGTGCGTCTAGTCTGGTGAAACGTACATGTCAGGAGAGGAGGTCTATCACAAAAAAAGAACGTGGATGCACACACTGGCTCCAGAGGTGCAACAACCCACTGAGCTCCCACCTTGCGGTGAGCCTGTACATTCGATTGGACAGTTGGACCTAATAATTCTCCATTTGGGAACCGGAGCTCGAGATGGGGACTGTTGATTGTGATATTCAAGTCGGTTGATCTACAGCGATAGGAAGCAAGAATGTGAGCTTGAGGTTAGGCGAGCCGGCCACTCCACTTGGCCTGCCAATTGGCTGACCATGGCAGCGACTTACTTGACAGTTGAAGCGTGAGGGTAGACTGGGGCATCATTGTGGTTGCCTGAATTTCAACGAATCTCAGCCCTATCGCTTCACCAGGCCGACGAGTACTCTATGCACTACCGAGTGGAATGCTGAGCGTGTCATGCTGTGTATCACACCTATTTCGATACAAAGATAATGTTAGCCAGTCCAGAAACGGCCTCCTGGTTCGCGATCCCGGCCCAGATTGGGCTCACGTGTTCCGACGCTAGGAAAGCACATGACGATCGGGAAGCTGAATCGTACTCACAAGTATGGTAGACCGATATGAGGAGGGTATGGGATCGGGGGGACTTGACTGGGGGTGACAGACATGGAAGGGTTCAAGTTTGGGGTTGCGGGGTTGCGCCGATCTCGATCTATTGGTGACTTGTTGTGATTCGGACTTAGATAAAAACTTAAACTGACCATGTCTAGCCATCAGCGACAGCGCCCAGAAACAAGCTCAGAAAATGAAAATGACACCACTTGGAGGTATTCGAGGTATCACATTGAACCATTGCAGCGAGTCAGTTCACTGTCAGACGAGGCACTGTCCATGCCACAACTTGGAATGCCACCACGACTTCCGCAATGACTTGCTGGTCGAATTTGGGTCACTTGCACATCGCTGCTAATAGCCTTCATGGCTTATCCATCACAAGTATGCATCATGTATCCTTGGTATGGCAGTGAACTTCCGGTCGACCTTCTCTTGCTTCTCGGACCATTCAAGTAAGCCACAGATTGTGCGTCCAAAGCACGGTTAGCTTATTCCTTATGTTTACTATTATAGTATACTAGTTGGGTTTTTGTATTGGAATTATTACTTATGCATTCGAACCAATCCTGGAGGCGTGCCGGATGGCTGGGTGAGCTTCAGCGCGGTCGCGTCTGAATACGCATTGACTTCGTGGGCACCAGGCACCCGACGGCAAAGAGGGGCGCCCAGGTACCACCTAAATCCGTCAATGAAGGTCTCCTTGGGGAGGGTAGAGGTAAGGCAAACTCCTCCATCGGACTCTCAATCTACTTACACGTATCTAGTCCTTGAAAGGGATACCCTGCCCTACTTCTCAACATCTCATTCCTGACACACAATTGTAGAAATCACTGAGCAATATGCTTGGCCTCCCAAGACCCATACTCTGCACCCTGTGCCCCACTTGACGATGAAGACGACAACGCTGTCTCTCTTCTCGACTGCAAGAGCCCATGGACATACAGAAATGACCACCTCAATCCTGACCTCGTGCCCTCAAGCAGTCTGAAGTGACGGCAAGATGCAATGTATTCTGCCGTTCCGCTGTATCACCCTTCCTACGTCCAGGCGCGAGAAATAGGAAGTGGATAGACAATGCTGAGTATGGTGAGTATGATAGCGTGAGCTCAGGTGGCGACTACGCAACAGGGAACTTGAGGAAGCGGTGTGCCAGTGCGGGTGGTACACAAGTTCGCAGGGGAAGCTACGGAGAGATTGAAGTCCGGCCGGTGAATCGAGAGGAGAAGTTCACTGTCATCACATACCTTCGTGCACAAAGTGAGTGCACCGCTGCACCTGAAATCGGATTGCCTCTTATTCCTCTTGGACAGTACCTCTAATATAACTCGATAATGAAAATTTCCATTGATTGACTGGTCAATGTTTCATTGAACGCGCGATTGTGTGTTTTCTATGGTGTTCATTCAACTTCACTATGAGGTGTTTCCTGCATGTAAAAATACTCTAGATATTATGTACATGTGCTATCGAAAATATGTGCCCCATCTGCGATGTTCTCATTATATATTCAATTACTTCTGCGACCATTGACCCAAATCACCACAAGTATTTGTGGTGATTTAGACCTATGGTGAAAACCGCCACAAATACTTGTGGTGATTGAGAGCTATAGTGAAAACCGCCACAAGTACTTGTGGTGATTTCGACTTGTAGTGGAAATCGCCACAGAAATCACCACAAAAGGTGAAATTCACCACAAGTACTTCTCTCAGTGTACTGGAGGTCTGGAATCACTACAATGTCTCATCTATGGTCCACCTTGAGGGTGGGGACCTGGACTGAGACAGAACAGGCCGTTACTTGGTTGTAGAGATGGTGGAAATCATTCACGGTCACTAGGAGATTCGCCAAAACAATTATAATCAAGGCATCGATGTGAATGGTCTTGTACAAAGGGTGGATCAGGAGCACCCTTTGCCGTTCAGCTGTAAAACCACATTTTGCTTTCATTTGGATTGTTCGTAACGGTAGTTTCATCTTTTAGGACGATTTTCAGCACACCCGATGATAAGTAATGAGCTTTCAACTATTTGCGGCCAATTCATGAACAGATCGACCCTTTAAATCATCTACTTCAAGCATGACCGCAGCCGTGGGACATAACACAGCTTGGAGGGTTATATTTATCAGGGATAATAAAGGGAGTCCAACTAGATGACATAGAAAATGAAGGTGAACGCTGGACGGGTGGCATATTACAGCTCAGGACTGACCATCAAGGGGTAAGATGGGTCCATGAGCGACAAGAAGAGGAACCAAAAATGACAAATTGAAATTAGGACACGCAACGAGTATAAGAGCCGTATATAGTCACAGGTAAGCGGACTAAGTGTTCTAAGAGAACCCTCTGAGCGTCTGTCAAACGACGAGAAAAGCTGAGAAACACGAGAGGATGTATAGCTCGTTCGTACGCAATAAGTAAATATGCGGACGAACGGGCGGACGAGGTACTGACGGTCTGCAGGCCGTGAATCGGGTCGGGAATGGATTCGCGGTGGGTGGTACGACATCCCCCGCATTTATATCGTATGGCATAGTGTCCACCTTCACTTCGTCCTCGTACTTCTGCCAACTGACAAACATCAAGCGAGCGTGGGGTGTCTATTCGAGGTGACTGTAGAGTGGTAGTGGCTCACGATAACGTACGCGAACAAGGCCATGACAACGGCCGAGCGACATCACAAACACCGAGCGAGCGTGGGGTGGGGTGTCTACTCGAGGGTGAGTGTAGAGTTGTCGTGGCTGCCGATGACGAACGCGAACAAGGCTGTGACAACGGCCGAGCGACATCTGATGGGGCCACCGTTGTAGCGGTATCCGAAGTGTGACTTGGGTTGTGGTTGCTGCGGCGCTGCGAATAGCTGGCGTTCTGCACGCGCTCCACTTGCTCGGCGACTAGCTTGATCCTGTCGTCCGCCGTGGACAAATAATAGTGAACAGCGGGTGGTGGCTGGAGAGAAGGAAAATGATGACCGGAGGTTGACACAGCGATACCGGCGATGAATGCGTCGACGCGGGTGCAGCGAAGGCGGGCGTCATCGGAACAAGCTGAAAAGCAATGAGAATAAAGCGCGATGTCAACTGGGCAAATGGGAAACGAAAGGAGGTGATACGCACATGTCAGTGCATGATCAGCTTCACTGGGTGGCACGGGTACTGCCGATGGGGCTTGTGTGGGTGATGGGCTTGTAGGCGGGCTATGAGGTCGAGTATCAGTGAGATGGACAGTCAAGGAGCACATAACCAAGAACGATAGATCGCACCGAATAACCTTTTTGGAAGCACCGAGTAACGGTGACCGAAGCTGGGGAACCTGTGACGTTCTTCTGGACGGGGGAATAGCCATAATGGCTTGATTGCGAACGCATGGACGCTTTGCGCTCCTTCTCACTCAAGCCGACGAACCGCCTTGTTGTTGCTTCAGTCATCTTCAGTGAGTAGAACGAAGAGCACGGTGAAGATGAGGGCGAGACGGCCGATGCAGAGAAAGGATACGAGTTCGGGGAGGGAACAGGCCCTCGACCTGATCGTCGTGGGCGAGAGTGAGAAAGAGTAAGTAGGACCGTTATCAAGGAGATTACTGTCGGCTGATCAGTGGGAGAATGATCTTGTTGTCGAATGCGCAGTGGCGTAGCAGGCTGGTTGTCGAGCGGTGAGTGCGAAGGGCGAGATTTGTGGTGACGAGAGACATGTGCGTCGGGGCAGATTGTGCAACTGGTCGAAAGTTTCTACGGAAGACGGCCATGCAAATTGTTAAGGCAACAATCGCAGAGGCCAGAGAACAGAGCGGTAAAGAAGATATCAACGAAAGTTGTAAAGGCGGAGATATCGGTTTGGCGGGTTATCCGCGAGTCGCAATAGAGTGTGGTTCATCGAGGAAACCCCATGCAGTGGGTTTAATATGTGGAAGGGAGGTTGCGCTTGGACTCTGCTGCCGGAGGTGCTCTCAACGGTCTGGGGACTCGATCGCCTGTGGGTTCCGATAGTGCACGATGGACTAGAGATGAGGAACAACTATCTTAGCATGAGCACTAGAACTGTCCAGAACGAGCAACGCACAACACGGTCCTGTCTCTGGAGGTCGCAAGGGTGGGCGCGCATGCCGTTGGGGAATGGAAAAGCTAGCGTTTTAGACCAACAAGCGCGGCGTGCGAAGTATATAACGACCCAAGAAGATGAGGCACCGTCGCTGTCAGTTGAGGATAGAACAAAACGCGATTCAGATGGTTGTGGTTTCAAGGTCATTAAAGACCTCGGATGCTTTGTCTCCACTTGCATTGAAGTGAAGCTGGAATGCGCTTATTGAATGTGTGCCCGCCTTTGCAGAAGTGAAGGTGAATGCAAAAAATCGTGGGATAACGCCCTCCTGCGCATTGGATCAACCCAACCCGCCGTCGTTGTGACAAATATGGAGATCTAGCCACACACCGCGCGATCGTTATTGCATCGATCTTTTTCTCTGGAATGTTCTGGGTCCTTCTGTTATCGATGATCGATGACCGCCCTCAAGAAGAATGAGGCTGGGGAGACTGACCTCCACGCACGCCCACCTCATCGATGGTGGTAGCTGTACACATTTAATTTGGTAGAATATACACCTAGAATACTATCGCGTATTTCCGTACTCAGACTGGCCTGAACAGTCCGCCGAAGCACGCTTCAGGCCGAAGACGCACACATTTGACCTGCGCGAATGTCTTCTAGCGCCCGTCAGTGTTGCTTCTGGACTCATTGGAGCAGTCAGCTGGATAGATTCTGAGCCATCTGTAACCCGTGAGGCAACCGCGTGAAAGCTGCACCGCGAGTCGAGGGCCTCGTCAATTACGCCTGCGCTGCTTGTCTCACCACCACGCTGGTTAGTCCCTAAGCCATTGACTACCTCACTCTTGAAACACTGCACGCCGCACTCGAGTCATCGCTCTAGTCCCAATTGCCCCACCCAACTTCGGCGCCTCACCATCGATTTCTCCTCTTCAAACCGCGTCCTCGGCACTATCCCACTCAAAGCATAACCTAATGCTCTGTGGACAAAACAGGCCTGGCTGGAGTTCCTCGTGCCCCGCAAGTCCTCCGCCGAATCCTACAACCGAGTTTTGCAACCACATAGAATCGCGTTACGCCAAGATCGAACGTATCACCCCGGACGGCCAAACAGCTGTGAAGCACGGTGAAGAACTCTGCCTATTCGCTTTCTCTCTGGCCTACCGTCCACATTCGTCAGGCCCTCACCACCCAGTCCGACCTTACACTCGCAAAGGCTACTGAACCCTGTGTTCGGTTCGACACGTGTCAGAAGATCCACTCGGCGAAGACTGATTCTGTTAATGCAGCAAAGGCCCTCTTCTGCTGGAAATGCGACTCTCTCAAGCACCCCTCTCGTGACTGCCCCCATGCTGGGACGTCAAGGGTCTTATTGCCAAGCGTAACGCCTCTTCCCACTCAGGAGGAGGTCGTCGTAAATACAAGCAGCCCCCTTCTACCTCGGGCCCCCAACTCCAACGCTACGTCCACCCATTTCCGCCGCTTCTCATGCCTCGGAGGAGTCAGCTGGGGTAGTTGCAGCCTCTCTCACTGGTACCTCGCCCATCACTGACTGGTGGATTTGCGACTTAGACGCCTCCAACTCGATGACTAGCTGCCAGTCGGCGTACATTTCGCTTTCATTTGGATTATTCGGTATTTGAATTTGACGTTTAAGAGGACTTTCGGCACACCCTATGATCAGCAATAAGCCTCCATATATCCATGGCTAATTCTTGAATAGATCGACCCTTCAAAACCTCTACCCCAAAAAATGAAAGACAAGCATGACTTCAGACATGGAATATAACATAACTTGGAGCGTTACATCTCTTAAGATTTAAAAAAAAGGAAGCCAACTAGACCACATGGCAAGTGAACGTGAACGCTGGGCAAACGGCAGATTACAGTACTCAGGACTATCATCGAGGGGCCAAGGGTTCCATGAGCGACAAGAAGAGGAGCTATAAGATGACACAGTAGCATTAGGACATGAAATGAATATAAGTCGAGCCTAACCACATATCAGGTTCCAAGAGGACAGTCTGAGCGCCCGGCAACGATGAGCAGAGCTAGGAAACACGAGAGGATGAATAGCCTGTTCGTAGGCAACAGAGTATGTATACAAGCGAACGGACGGATGAGGGACCGTCGGTAGGGACGTAAGTCGGGCCGGTAGTGATTCGCGGTGGGCGGTACGGAGATCCCGGCATTACACCGCGGGGCATAGCGTCGTCTTTCATACTTCTAGCGACCGACAAACATCGAGCGAGCGTAGGGTGTCTATTCGTGATTGTAGAGTTGTCGTGGCTCACGATGAGGACGGCCAAGTGCACCTGACGAAGTCATAGTTGTCGCATTGCTGGCGTTGTGCACGTGCTTGACGTGCTCGGCGATTTGCTTGGTCCTGTCGTCCGTCGTGGACAAATAATAGTGGACAGTGGGCGGTGTTTGGAGAGAGAGAGAAAATGATGGCAGGAGGTTGACACAGCGATACCGGCGACGAATGTGTGTCGACGCGAGCGCGTAGCGGAGGTGATAATGTAAGGTGGATTCAGAGCGTCATCGGAGCAAGCCGAAAAACTATGGGAAAGGGCGATGTTATGTGAGTCAAGTGGACAAATGGGAAGCGAAAGAAGCCGATACGTACATGTCGGCACACGATCAACTTCGCCATAGAGAGCATGGGTGCTGCCGATGAGGTTTGTGTGAGTGATGGACTGGTAGGCGGGCTTGAGGTCGAGTATCAGCGAGATGGACAGTCGAAGAACACATATATAAGCTGAGGAAGAGGGTGCTAGAGCGATAGATACGCACTAAATAACCTTTTGGAGATACCTGGCGCTGGTGGTGGCTCGATCTGGGTAGTAACGGTGACCGAGGCTGGGGAACCCGCGACGTTCGTGGAACGGGAGAGTATCTATAGTAGGTCGAGGGCGAGGGTATGGACGAATCACGCTCGTTCTCATTCAAGCCGACGAACCGGCGTTGGTGGCTGGCGAACTGCGGCTGCTGTTCGCCAAGCGCCTAGCTGTCGCTTGAATTGTCTTCGGTGAGTAGGACGAAGAGCATGGTGAAGATGGGGGCGAGACGGTCCGCGCAGAGAAAGGGTACGAGGTTTGGGCGGGAACAGGCCCGACGTGATCGTAATGGGCGAGAGTGGGAATGAGTAAGTAGGGCCGCTGTCGAGGAGATTCCTGTCGGCTGATGAGCGGGAGAATGGTGTTGTTGTCGAGTGCGCAGTGGCGTAGCGGGCTGGTTGTCTCGCTGAGTGGAGTGCTAGCAAAGAGCGGTGGGTGCGCAGTGGACGAGATGTACGGTGATGAGAAACGAGTGCGTCGGGGCAGAGTGTACAACTGGACTCTGCTGCTGGAGGTGCTCTCAACGGGTCTGGGGACTCGATCGCCTGTGTGGATTCCGATAGTGCACGATGGACTAGAGATGAGGGCGACTATTTTAGCATGAACACTGGAATTGTGCAGAACGAGCGACCCACAACACGGTCCTATCTCTCCAAGTCGCACGAGTGGGCATGCCGTTGGGCAATGGAAAAGCTAGCATTTTAGACGAACAAACGCGGCTTGGGAAGTATACAACGACCCAAGAAGATGGAGCACCGTTTTTGTCAGTTGAGGATGTGCTGGGGTCATGACTGGCTCAGTGGCAGAAGGTGATCAAGGCGCTATCGCAGGCAAGTCGGTCGTTGAACCCGGATCTTTGTCTCTGCTGGAATGTGCTTATGAATGTATGCCCGCGTTTGCAGAAGTGAAAGTGAATGCAGACAACAATTTATTTGACAAGATATCGTGGCCGGCGCATAGGATCAACCCATCCCGCCCGTCATCATTCCCAGCCCGTGTACTAGCCACACGCCGCGCGATTGT